>Ga0214180_1000287_pt1 | contig 18867 bp, 22 predicted proteins | sample TroBogEpilimnion_22_FD_153018 | JGI IMG/M metagenome (GOLD analysis project Ga0214180, IMG submission 153018) | Freshwater microbial communities from Trout Bog Lake, WI - 16OCT2007 epilimnion | ecosystem: Environmental > Aquatic > Freshwater > Lake > Epilimnion/Euphotic zone | place: Trout Bog... | reverse complement strand
TTCCTTTGCGAGCCGATAACTTTGATTTAGATTTACCGGTCATGCTGGAAACAATCAAGCTACATCAACCGTCGGTTATTTTTCTAGCTTACCCTAACAATCCTACTGGCAATTTATTCAGTCAATCAGCAATGCTTGAAATCATCAATGTAGCTGAAGGCTTAGTGGTCATTGATGAAGCTTACGCACCCTTTGCTGACGCCAGCTTCCTAGAAACTTTAACAGACTATGATAATTTATTAGTTATGCGCACTGTTTCTAAGCTTGGCTTAGCTGGTTTACGCTTAGGTTATGTTATCGGTAGACCTGCGATTATTGAGCAACTTAATAAAATCCGCCTGCCTTATAATATAAATAGCCTTACTCAGTTAAGTGCTGAGTTCGCTTTATCTAACCACGAAATCTTTGAGCTACAAACCCAAAAAATATGCCAAGAAAGATCACTCATGTTTGATCAATTAAATGCATTGGCTGGAATAACGGCTTACCCTAGTGCCGCTAATTTTATTTTATTTAAAACACCTGAAAATCAAGCGAGTCGAATTTTCTTAGCTATCAAAGAACAAGGTATTTTAATTAAAGACATGAGTCCGCAAGGAGGCTTATTGTCGGATTGTTTACGCGTAACTATTGGCAAACCAAAAGAAAACAAAGCTTTTATAAAAGCACTCGTATCTTGCCTTTAAGAAACACTACTTCAGTACATAATTTTAGATAGCGTCAAAAGCTAACCTATCTTAATTTAAATTGAATGCTACCTAATTTAAAGTGCTCATTCGTTAATTACTTGTAGAAAAATAGTTATATAAATTACTATTAGGCAAACAATTCACCATAAGCGCTTCAAATTCAGTAGCGTATAATGGTATATTGGCCAGCTAATAAAAAAAGCGCTGCTAAGCCGCGATATAATCAGGAGAGATTTATAATGAATAATAAAGGCGTCGATAAGTCTAAACGCCAGTTTCTAACCACGGCATTGACCGTTGTTGGCGCTGTCGGCTCAGGCTATTTAGCTATTCCTTTTCTTGCTCAAATGCAGCCTAGCGTAAAAGCTATGGCAGCTGGAGCACCTGTTGAAGTAGATATCAGTAAAATTGAAACTGGACAACTTATTAGGATCGCTTGGAGAGGAAAGCCTGTTTGGATTTTAAATAGAACTCCTGAAGTACTGAGCACCTTAAAGTCATTAGATAATGAACTACGAGATCCGCTCTCTGATGAATCTAATCAACCACCTTCAAGCAAAAATCCAGGACGCTCTATTAAGCCTGAAATTTTTGTTGCGGTTGGTTTATGTACGCATTTAGGCTGCTCACCAACTTTTCGCCCTGAAATAGCACCTAACGATTTAGGTGAACAATGGAAAGGTGGTTTTTTCTGCCCCTGTCATGGCTCTTGGTTTGATCTTGCTGGTCGTGTCTACCGTGGTGTTCCTGCCCCAAGTAATCTGGAAATCCCGCCCTATCGCTATGTAACCGATACACGAATTATCGTAGGCGAATCTTCAGAGGAGAAAAAAGCATGAAACCATCACGTTTAAGCAATTGTGGTAATTGGGTTTTAGATCGTTTTCCTGTTACCAAATTCTGGAATGAACATATGGCGCACTATTACGCGCCAAAAAACTTTAATTTCTGGTATTTTTTTGGCTCATTAGCGTTGCTAGTTCTAGTCAATCAGATTATTACCGGGATTTTACTAACCATGAACTATAAGCCAGATGCAAAACTGGCTTTTGACTCTATTGAATACATCATGCGTGATGTACCCTGGGGCTGGTTAGTTCGCTATATGCACTCAACAGGAGCTTCTGCCTTCTTTATAGTCATATATCTACATATGTTCAGAGGCATCATGTATGGCTCATTTAAGCATCCAAGAGAGTTAATCTGGATTTTTGGTATGCTGCTTTTTGTCGCTTTAATGGCTGAAGCCTTTATGGGCTATCTATTACCTTGGGGTCAAATGTCTTATTGGGGCGCCCAAGTTATAATTTCATTATTTAGCGCAATTCCTATTATTGGCGATGATTTATCACTTTGGATTCGCGGTGATTATGTTATTGCAGACGCTACTTTAAATAGATTCTTTGCCTTCCATGTTATTGCAGTGCCTTTAGTATTGGTCATGCTTGTTTTTATGCACATAGTCGCTTTACATGAAGTGGGCTCTAATAACCCTGATGGCATTGAAATTAAAGAATCGAAAGATCCATGGGGACATCCTGTAGATGGCATTCCATTTCATCCTTACTACACCGTAAAAGACATCGTAGGCGTTGCAGTTTTTTTATTGTTCTTTGCTACCGTAATATTTTATATGCCGGAAATGGGCGGTTATTTTCTTGAACACGCTAATTTTATCCCAGCTGATCCAATGAAAACGCCTGAACATATCGCACCTGTTTGGTATTTCACTCCTTTTTATTCGGTATTAAGAGCTATTCCAGATAAATTTGCTGGAGTTATTGCGATGGGTGGCTCTATTGTGGTTTTATTTCTATTACCTTGGCTGGATCGTTGTCCTGTTAAATCTATCCGTTATCGTGGTGGTATTTTCAAAAAAGCTTTATTTTTATTTGTCGTTAGTTTTTTAGCACTTGGTTATTTAGGAACACAACCCGTTACCCCTATTGCAACGATACTTGCAAGACTTTTTACTACCATTTATTTTGGCTTCTTCTTATTAATGCCAATTTATACTCGTTGGGAAAAAACCAAGCCGGTTCCTAAAAGTTTAACTAAAGCTCATAGCCTTGAAGAACAATTACATGCTATTGAAGAGCAAATACCCGCACTTATACAAGAAATTACAGAGTTAAAACCTGTTGTTACTGAGATTGGCCACCCTGCATTTAAAAGCTCATTTTTTAACAGGCGACCAAATCCAGATGGTATTCGCAATGTAGCCACTCGCTTAGCAAAAAAACTAATAGAGAGCTTAGATTGATATGAAAAAATTAATAATTATACTGTTATTAACCTTATCATTCGGTGCGTATGCGAATGAAGAAATCGAATTACAATCAGCAAAAATCAATAATTCTGATAAGGATTCAATTCAACGTGGAGCAAAACACTTTGTAACCTATTGCTTGGGTTGTCACTCAGCCAAGCATATTCGTTATTTACGTATAGCCATCGATGTGAATGCAGATCCTCAAAAAGTACTTAGCGATATAGCTCCTGAAGGCGCGAGTATTTATGATCAACTGCACAGTGCAATGAACAAACACGATGCAGAAAAATGGTTTGGTACACAACCGCCTGATTTATCATTAGTCGCTAGATCACGCGGCGCTGATTGGTTATATAGCTATTTAAAAAGCTATTATGTAGATACGACGAAACCCTTGGGCGTTAATAATTTGATTTTCAAAGATACCGCAATGCCTAACCCACTTTGGCAACTGCAAGGTGAACAGCATGCAGAGCAAAGAAAAACCATATACGGTGAATATACAAAACTAGTTATTAATAAGCCAGGAACTTTGACAGAAAATGAGTTTGATCTTTTTGTAAATGATTTGGTTAATTTTTTAGTTTATGTGGGTGAACCTGTACAGTTAGAAAGACAACGACTTGGAAAATACGTCATATTCTTCTTACTGTTATTTTTAGTCATCGCATATTTATTGAAAAAAGAATATTGGCAAGACATACATTGATTTTATCTTCTATTAAGAAAATAAGGATATTTTCTTAATAGAAGGATCATAAACTCTTATCAATACCAAACCGAAATATAACCTTAATTATGCTACAATAGCTATTTTTACCGCCCTACATGTCCCAAGAGGTTGTTATTCGTGGCAAATATTATTACCCGTAAATCTGTAATGACACTTTTTTCATCACCTACATGCGCTATGAGTCATTGCTCACGCCTTGTTTTACACGAAAAAGGTATCACAGCAGACATAGAATATTATGACCCAAGCAATCCCCCGGAGGATTTACTTGAGCTTAATCCTAATGGTACATCCCCAACATTGATTGAACGTGACTTAGTACTCTATGATTCAAGAATCATCATGGAATATTTAGATGAACGTTTCCCTCATCCACCTTTACATCAGATGGATCCAGTTTCTCGTGCAAATGCAAGAATGTTGATCAAGCGTATAGATCAAGATTGGTATCAGCTTTTAGATGAAATACTATTCTCTGGAGAAAAAAAATCGGCTCGCGCAAAAAAACTGCTTAGAGAAAGTATACTTTCTGCTGAACCGATATTCGCTGCACGCCCCTATTTTATGAATGATGAGTTTTCCCTCATTGATTGCGTAATAGCCCCGTTATTATGGCGCCTACCTAGCATTGGCATTGATATATCAACACCGAGTGATGTCATCACTAATTATGCGCAGCGTCTTTTTAGAAGACCAGCATTTAAACTAAGCCTCAGCGAAGCTGAAAAAGAAATGTCAGAGCCATTAAAATAATGACTTCTCTAAAACCTTATTTAATTCGTTCAATTTATGAATGGATTATCGACAACGACTTAACGCCTCACTTGCTAGTTGATGCTGAAAACAAAAATGCTGTTTTACCACAGCAATTTATTGAAGATGGAAAAATAGTCCTAAACATTCGACCCCAGGCTGTCCAAGGACTTAGTCTAGGCAATAATGAAATACAATTTAGCGCCAGATTTAGTGGAAAACCTATGAATATAGTGGTTCCAATTACAGCTATCATGGCAATTTATGCTAAAGAAAATGGTAAGGGAATGATTTTTGATCAAGAAGATGAAGAACCTGAAAATACACCACCTGAAAACAAACCACCAACAAGACCTACCTTACGTGTAGTCAAATAGTCATAAAGCCCTGATATATTATTAAATGATTTTATATCAGGGTGACAATCAGTCACACTCATCTAAGTGAGCGAACAGATGACAATCTAGGTAAGTTATCAAAAACCGAAAACCTCTTCCTTAATACTTAAAAATCTGATTTTGTATCTACTTCAACTTTGATAAATAATATGCAACCACATTATTTTTGCATGTTTTTTTCGCTAATCTACGAGAACTAAAAATGCCAGATCTGCGTACTCCGTATTACCTTATCGATGAAACCAAACTGCTAAAGAACTTAGAAATCATTAAGCTTATTCGCGAAAAATCAGGAGCTAAATCTGTCTTAGCGCTCAAATGTTTTTCAACATGGAGCGTGTTCGATCTTATGAGTCAATATATGGACGGCACGACCAGTAGCTCGCTTTATGAAGCAAAACTAGGCCATGAAAAATTTGGCAAAGAAACTCATGCATATAGTGTCGCTTACTCTAAAGATGAGATTAATGAAGTCGCTAAATTTGCAGACAAGGTAATTTTTAACTCTATTTCTCAGTTACACTCTTTCTATGAATCAGTCAGTAACCTAAAAGTTGGGTTACGTGTAAATCCGGGCATTAGTTATTCCCACTTTGATCTAGCTGATCCAGCAAGAAAATTTTCAAGACTAGGCGTATGCAGCCAAGAGGAACTTGAAGCCGTTTCTGATCAACTTAGCGGCATCATGTTTCATTTTAATTGTGAAAATGATGACATTGAAAATATTACTGATGCCATTAATCAAATTGGTAGCAAATACAGCAATGTTTTGAAAAAGATGCAATGGGTCAGTTTTGGAGGCGGCATTTACTTCACTAAAGATAATTATCCAGTAGAAAAATTCTGCCAAGTTTTAAAAGACTTTTCAGAAACCTATGGAGTACAAGTTTATCTTGAACCCGGTGAAGCAGCTATCACTGGCTGCGCTGAGTTAGTAACTACGGTGCTAGATATTGTTCATAATGAAATCGACATCGCTATTGTAGATGCCTCTATCGAAGCCCATATGTTAGATCATTTGATATACCATACTAATCCTCAGATTTCATCCCATGAATCTGGCGAACACCGTATTATAGTTGCCGGCAGAACCTGCTTGGCTGGCGATTTATTCGGACAATACGAACTAGACGCTCCATTAAAAATTGGCGACAAAATAAGTTTTGCTGACGCAGCTGGTTATACAATGGTAAAGAAAAATTGGTTTAATGGCGTGGCCATGCCATCAATCGCGGTAAAAAGACTTAATGGTAGTGTCGAACTAGCTCGCAGTTTTGACTACACCGATTATTTAAATTGCTTATCATAAGAGGATTCAGCAGATGAAAAAAAATGTAATGATTATTGGTGCTGGAGGCGTGGCACATGTCGCTGCTCATAAAGCGGCTATGAATAATGATGTTTTAGGCGATATCTGTATTGCTTCACGGACACAAGATAAATGCGACGCGATCATTGAAAGCATTCATCGTAAAGGCCATTTAAAAAATACCGATGGCAAACTTTACTCAGCCCAACTTGATGCCTTAGATATTCCAGCAACAATTAAGCTCATTAAAGAAACAGGTTCAGAAATTGTTATCAATTTAGGCTCTGCTTTTCTTAATATGTCTATACTGGAAGCCTGTATAGAAGCAGATGTAGCCTATATCGATACGGCTATACACGAAGATCCAGACAAAGTTTGCGAACAGCCACCTTGGTATGCTAACTACGAGTGGAAACGTAAAGACCGTTGTGCTGAAAAAGGCATCACAGCTATTTTAGGTGCGGGCTTTGATCCAGGTGTCGTTAACGCTTATTGCGCTCTAGCTGTTAAACGTTATTTCGACAAAATTGATACTATTGATATCCTAGATGTCAATGCAGGTAGTCATGGTCGATATTTTTCAACAAACTTTGACCCAGAAATTAATTTTCGTGAATTCGTAAAAGTTTGGACTTGGATAGATCGTCAATGGGCAGAATTTCCAACTCACTCAGTTAAAAGAGAATATGAGTTCCCTGTGGTAGGCAAACAACCTATTTATTTGAATGGCCATGATGAGCTACATTCTTTATCAAAAAACATCGATGCTAACAGCATTCGTTTTTGGATGGGTTTTGGCGATCATTATATTAATGTCTTTACCGTACTCCGTACACTCGGTTTCCTTTCTCATTTACCAGTAACATTGACTACTGGTCAAGAAGTTGTGCCACTTAAATTAGTGAAAGCATTGCTTCCAGATCCTATGACATTAGCTCCTAACTACACTGGAAATACTTGCATTGGTAATTTCATTAAGGGCTGGAAAGATGGTGAAAAACGTGAAGTCCTGATCTATCAAGTATCAGATCATAAAAAATGTTACGAAGAAGTTGAATCGCAAGGCATTAGCTATACTGCAGGCGTGCCCCCTGTTGCTGCAGCCATGTTAGTTGCAACAGGCGAATGGGATGCTAAAACAATGGTAAATGTGGAAGAACTCGATCCTGAACCATTTATTGCGATTTTAGACAGAATCGGTCTACCGACTGAAATATTAGAAATTGAGCCAGATAGCAAAAATTCTTTTAATGGTACTGTTAAAGCATTAGAACTAGAGCTTTTAGAATCTACAGCTACAGTTACTGTTTCTGCAGCTAACCCTATGATTGCTGTAACAGCTAAAAAATAAGTTAACCTAGTTCAAAATAGACATCGTTCCCAGTCTCCACGTGGGAACGATGCGATGTTTTTGTAGGGGCGAATTCATTCGCCCCTACCTCTATCCAATCCTTAACTTAAGTCTGTGACGCGCCTCCTATGCCTTGATCGATGCGCTAACGCTAATCCAGCCTACAGATCTTTATTTGAATATTTTGTCATAGCCATGCATCAAAGGACAAGGCAGTTGCCGGGCTTTTCCTTTCGCCCTTAGCCTTGAGCCTGCCACTTAAATGTTTATAATTAACTTAAACTACAACGCTTTAGTCTTTATTTTAGCGCAACGAGCGCATTGAAAAACTGTAATTAACTTCCCCAGCTTTACATCAAATTTCTGGTCGTTTACAACTTTCCATTTATGAAAACCGCTACGGCACAGCGTATCACCTTTATGCCGTTCGGCTACTGTAGGCCTTTTGAATTGAACGACTTCACCCATGAGGTATCATCACACAGTTAACTTATTGTCATATTGAACTGATTTATTTTTTAACAATACCATTCCATGCTGCCAGCCAAGTTGATAATAAATAAGTATCCGCTTTCTTATCTAAAACACCTGCCAAAATTCCTTGTATCGTTGCATTAACAATACCAAAGAATTGAATATAAGCCATCATAGGGTCGATGTTACGTATTTCCCCATTAGAAATACCTGCTTGTATGATTTTGTAAATTTTGCAGAAAGCCGGTGTTTCTTGTAATGGTTTTTCATCAGGCAAAAATTCATCAAACTTCAGATTCAACAAAAAGCGCATTACATCAGGCGCATCCTCTGTTAATCTGAACAACAAATCTACAGTACCTCTTAATTGTTCTGATGGCTTATCATTTTTTAGCCATATTTCATCAATGGATTCATTAAGATTAGCGAATATATCAGCATACAATTGCGCAGCGATGACCTGTTTGTTAGTGAAGTGCTGATAAATTTCACTAGTATTTTTAATATTAGCCATTTTGGCAATATCTGTTAATGATGTATTGTAGTAACCCTTTTTTGCAAAGAGCTTAAGAGCGGCTATTAATAGCTCACTAGATGTCGTGGTTTGAGGTGTTACATTAAGAATTTCTATTTCTTGATCCATATTTTTTGTATTGCAGCGTGTCAATCTGCTGCTTATCTGGGTGTTAAAAAAAATCAAGCTATGAATAATAATCAACAATGTTGGCTTACTGAACTTGATATTTGTAGCTACCAACTTAAGGCTGGAAAGTTTAGCTTAAACGCTCATATTTAAACAGGACTCTCCTAAGCACAGACAAAAGGCGTAGGACTAAAGGCTAAGAGATAAGCCTAACATTAGTCGTAGCTTAATTTATTAAGCTACTAGGCTTAATCTTTTGCCCTGAGCCTTTCTTCTGCCCTGAAACTGTCCCGCCTAAAGTTCGTAACCATATTTGTAATATCAATAATTTAATCTGTAGCAGTTAAAGCTGCTCTAAGATAATGAGTCATCGACCATAAAGTTAATACGGCAGCAATATACAGTAGACCATATCCTATGAAGTTTATTGGAATACCCCATATATCTTCACGGTATAACAAAAAGCCTATCGCCAGCATTTGTGCAGATGTCTTCCACTTACCTAACTTAGATACCTTAACTTTAGTACGCTGACCAATTTCGGCCATCCATTCTCTCAATGAAGCGATTGTTAATTCTCTACCAATAATAATAGCTGCTGGTATAGCTAAATAGGGGGATGCTTGTTGCTGAACGATAAAAACCAAGACAATGGTTACCATCAATTTGTCCGCAACTGGGTCTAAAAAAGCGCCAAAAGGGGTTTCTAATTGCATTTTTCTGGCAAGATAGCCGTCTAACCAATCGGTAAATCCAGCCAACAAAAATATCAGCGTACAGACTATATTGGAGTATTGCCAAGGCAAATAAAAAACGACTGCTAAGAGCGGTATTAACGCAATCCTTAACAAAGTAAGATTAGTCGGTAAATTAAATTGAATCGTCATCTTGATGATGAAATAGCTCGTAAATTCGTTGTGCCAACTGTCGGCTTATGCCGTCCACACTGCAAAGCGCATCCACGCCTGCGCATGAAATACTTTGCAATCCCCCAAACTGTTTTAATAAAAGCTGTCGCCTTTTAGCGCCTAATCCTGCTACTGATTCCAGTACCGATTGCTTAGCGACCTTGCCACGGCGCTGACGATGCCCCGTGATTGCAAATCGATGTGCTTCATCACGGATATGTTGGATTAATAATAATCCGCTAGCACCAGTTTTAATATTAATCGGCTGATCTTGGTCAACTAAAATCAACTTCTCCATACCTGGTTTTCTATCAGGCCCCTTTGAAACGCCGACTATCATAACATTATTTATGTCTAATTCTGCTAATGCCTTTTGCGCTTCTGCAACCTGACCTTTACCACCATCAATAAATAGTATGTCTGGCGCTTCGTGCTCACCCTGTTTTAACCGTTTAAATCGGCGATAAACGGCTTGATGTATCGCCGCGTAATCATCTCCACCGGTAATACCATTAATATTAAATCGACGATAAGCAGATTTTACCGGCCCCTCTCTATCAAAAACTACGCATGAAGCCACCGTTTGCTCACCTTGAGTATGACTGATATCAAAACACTCCAGACGTTTAGGCAAGTCTTTGCAAGCTAGCTCTTCCTGTAAACTCATAAATCTTGCGTAACAACCTTGTTTATCAGCGAGCTTAGCTAATAAAGAATTTTCAGCATTAGTCATAGCCATTTCCAGCCATTTTAAACGTTCACCTCTAACCTTTGCTGATATAACTACTGAATGTTCGGCTTTTGCTGTTAAAACTTCGCATAATAAGGCTGATTCTTCTAATTGATGACTAACGATCAACTCATAAGGCGCTGGTTTTTCGAGATAATATTGAGGAATAAATGCTTGCAGCACCGACTCAGGGTCATGAGTATCGGTCATTTTTGGAAAGTACGCTTTATTACCCAAATGCTGGCCATTGCGAATAAAAAATACTTGGACACAAGCAATATTTGCTTTGGTAGCGCAGGCAATAATATCTACATCGCCTTTTTCGCCACTGACAAAATGTTTTTGTAGTACTGAACGTAAACTTGCAATCTGATCTCGATATATGGCGGCTAATTCAAAATCGAGTTTATGTGCCGCCTGCTCCATATTAGTAACTAACTGATCAATCAGCAGACTGCCCTTACCTTCTAAAAATAGAGTGGTACTGGCTACATCTTGGGCATAACGTTGTTTATCAATAAGACCTACACATGGACCGCTACAACGTTCAATTTGGTATTGCAGACAAGGCCTAGTTCGATTGCTATAAACAGTATCGTCACATTGACGAATAGGAAATAGCCTTTGCAATAGCTTTAGACTTTCTTTTACAGCTCCAGTACTTGGATAAGGACCAAAATAACGACCTTTCTTATTCTTTGCACCTCGGTGCAAACTGATCTGAGGAAAATCGTGTTCACTAGACAGATAGACATAAGGAAATGAACGATCATCACGCAAACAAATATTGTAGCGTGGTTTATGGCGCTTAATTTGCTGACATTCTAGCAATAGCGCTTCACCTTCGGTGTGAGTGACCGTGACTTCAATAGCAGCCACTTTAGTCATCATGACTTGCTGTTTGGTGGATACAGTTTGTTTTTTAAAATAGCTAGAAACGCGATTTTTAAGATTCTTTGCCTTACCGATATAAATAATATCACCCTGGCTATTAAACATGGTGTAGATACCAGGACGTGTCGTTAAGCTTTTTAAAAAGGCCTCGCTATCAAAATTATTTTTGTAAGTTTCGATGGACAAATATCATCCTAATTATCTATTTATGGTTGGCTAATACTAAATCTTAAACCATGTTACGCGTTTACCCAAATTGAGATTAGCTAACAAACCTGATTGTATTAAAGCATCTACAAGCTGTTCATGCTTCCGGGTACGGTCTTTAACTTGATACAAGTGGCCTTTGTGAGTTTGGATTTGTCCAAAAGTTTCGCCTTGTTCTAGCCTATTTAGCAACACTGAAAAAACCTCAGTACTAGCTTGCACAGCACGCCAAAATAAACTTAGCTCGTCATCAGTTGCTTTAATTTCAGGTGAAACATGCGCAATGATATTACCCGTATCTATTCCTGCATTAATATAATGCACAGTGCAGCCAACTTTTTCTGGCTGCTGATTATAGAGCGCCCAAAAAGTACAATCAGCGCCTCTATATTCAGGCGACAAACCACCATGTAAATTAATAATGCCTAAGCGACCCTTTTCTAATAAAGCGCCTTTTAGCAAAGAAGTACCAAACACCACTATTAAATCTGGTTGATAACGATCTATCAGTTTAATAACGTCTGAATGATTAATATGCGGAACTTCTACTTTAAGCTCTGGATGGGTTAAATCTGGGATTTCATTACCAAAAAAGAACTCTGCTTCTTTATTGCCTCTATAACGTTTACGATCACGTAGCCAACGATTTAGTTTGCGCCAAAAAGTTGCTGGCCTTAATAACAGCTTTATTATTTTTTTAAAGGGATCGTCATGACCACTTTCTTGAATAATAGCTAAGGGCTTACAAGCTCTAGCAACTTCATTTGCAAAATATAAATGCCTAGGCGATTGCCCACAAAGAATGATAACTGAAAGTTGTGACATAAAGAGTGTATTTATTGTGGAATGTTAATATGTGCAATCTTAAGCATTAACGCATCTGCAAAGAACTTTGCAGCCCAATTGGGATATTCAAACATCGAATATCGCCCCCAAATAGGTGCGGAACCCGCAATCGCGCCTTTTTGAAAAGCATATTTTGTGCTCAAATGATGATTAGATTTTATAAAATCAAGTCCACGATCGACCGGTACTTTCAACTCATCAATACCTTGAGTATGAATTAAGCGCTGCCAAATAATACACATTTGCGCCAAGCCGGTCAGACAACAATAGTTAGCTTTAGGCGTCCAATTATCATCATAAACACCCGCTAACCAGCCATCGATTCCTTGTTGTGCTGCTTGCGCCTTAGAAGCTTTGATAGCCGCATCAATCATTTCTTCATTATCAAGTAATACACCACTCTCTAAAATGCCACGAATTGCATAAGCAATATTATGAGTAAAAGGCAGACCCTTTGCTGTAAAAGCATTGGTTTTAAACCACCCCGAGGCCGTCTGTTGAGTCATTGCCCAATGAATGTTTTTAATCGCTGCCTCCACTAAAATTTTCTCATTTGCGATTAACCCTGTTCGCAATAAAGCCCACGCTGAACGGGTATTATAAGTATGAGGCGTGTCGTTATGTTCCGAACGTCGCCAGCAACCATCGTCATCTTGCTGTGACAGCATCCAGTGCCCTGCCCTAACAGCCGCTAGAAGACATTCCTCCCGATCAAAAGCTAGATAGCCGGCAATCATCCCGTGCATAATTTGCCCGGTATTAAAAATAACCGGCTTACTACCCACTTCACCAAAATGACCAGGAAATGAACCTGTATCATTCTGTATTGATAGCTCCCAATCAACAATACGCGCTGCTCTTGTTATCAATTCTGGTTCAGACAAGACTTTTGCAGCTGCAAGCAGAGTTTCGATAATATACCCACTGGTTTCAGGATAACTAGGCAACCAGCCATCTTCAAAACTCCAACCAGCAGATACACCGCCTGCATCGGCATAGCCAAGACGCTGATCTTGAGCATGACCTATCCAAGCGATCACCGCTTTTAGATGTTCTTCGTCAGAAAGTTTTGGTTGTTTTGATAAGCCTGCTAGATCTTCACATATCAATGCGATATGTGCAGGTCGCCAAGGTTTATATCGTAAGGGTAATTTAATTAATCGAGTTAATAACATAGGAATAAATGGTTTAGTCTAATCAGCGGTATAAAAAAGAATGAGATCGCTATCGCAACGTTTTTTAATAAGGTAAAGCTTGCACATTAGTCTGCCTTTAGTTGACGCCTATAGGTTTGCAAGCTTAGCCCCCCTTGACTAAATGACATTAGGAGTAAAGATGATTTTAAAATCTAAACTTGCTTTAGCTCGATAGCTGGGGAATTACTTCACTCCAACTATCGAACTACCTATTTTTAAACAACTATAATACTAATTGGATCAGTCCAGACACCACCGCCGTTGCTATCGATTCCGCGCACGCGTACCCAATAGGTTTGTCCGGGAATCAGCCCTGTTACTATAATATGTGTACTCGTGACCGAAGAAATGGCGTGTTGCCAGTTGTTTTCGATTTTTGGGTCGCTAGGGTTAATATGGACTTCATAGCTTCCAGCGCCAACTAACCTAGAGACTTGAACGTTTAAACTACCACTTAATTGCCCATGCGTTACTCGGAAATCTGAGGGCGCAGGCAAAAGTTGATTACTGTTGCTATGCACGATGTCGTGACGAAGATCATAACCGGTGGTGGCTAGCATGGCAGTATCACCGGCAGCCATCAACTCCAGATACAAGGCTAGGCGCTTGAGTAAATCGGTTAAGGTTTGCCGAGTGACGTCGCGCTGGGCTATTTTGAGGGTGTCATGGGTAAGACTGGCATGATAAGCATCTTGGAATGCGCTGCTGGCAGCTTCAAGGCCCACTAACGTTAATCCTTGGCCTAACCAAGGTTCTTTATAATGGTTATTGCCGGTCAAGCAGGTAATGATATAAGCTGACTTTACTAAAAAATCATTTATATTCAAGCGGTCGAAGGTGACGATAAGTTTAGCTTGCATGGAAATTCTCACTATAGAGTAGATTTAGGCTCAGGATTATTGGTACTAGAGAATTAAGCTTAGCTTATTTTTTTAAATTATCCAACCCTAACAGTAATTCATAGTTTTTTATTTTAGATGATTTTTTTAAAGTTGAGCTGCAGACCCTATATATAGTGATTAGTAGTGGATTTTATTGTTACTTGAAATTGAGTGAGTCTAACTAAAAACCATGCGGCCTTGCCGTTGCAAAAGAGTTTTTTCAGAAAAAAATTTATCCCAAAACAACGGTTATAAGCACAAAATGATTTGTTTTTATTTCCTAACGAGAGCGCTAAATATAAAACAATTCGCTTTTGTTCTCTAATGACAGCGTTAAATACAGAACAATCTGCTTTTGTTCTCTAATGACAGCGCTAAATTCAGAACAATCCGCTTTTGTTCTCTAATGACAGCGCTAAATTCAGAACAATCTGCTTTTGTTTTCTAATGACAGCGCTAAATACAGAACAATCTGCTTTTGTTTCTTAATGCATAGGTATCTACACAAGTAATCATTCCTGCAGTAGTTGGACAACAGAAATTGTAGGCCGGAATAAGACTTTTCGAGCGTAAGCGAGAGAAGCGTTTCCGGCATGCACGCAGATCCTGTGCAGGAAACGCCACCACGCGCTAGTCAGGTCTTATTCCGGCCTACAGCTTCAAATTTTCTCCCTTAAAGCACATAGGTATCTACACAAGTTTCTTATCGGCGTGGAAACGAAAAAAACACCGTAGGGGCGTATTGAATACGACCCATTTATTGAAAGTCCCATTTTATAGGGCTTATTTTATAAGGGCGTATGCAATACGCCCCTACGATCTTCACCACAATGTTATCGTTCTTAAGTGGGAATGCTAAGAATTATTTGTGTAGATACCTATGCTATTGCTTATTTATAATTTTTTATTGTTTGTGCATACAATTGTGCAGAATATACGCAAATAAAAATAGAATTTGATCCTGATAAAGCCGCAGCAAACCCTTTGAACCATGAAGGTGTAACATTTGACGAAGCAAAGGCGGTTTTGCTTGATCCATACGCATTAACCCATGAGAATTTCGAAGCTAATAATGAGCAACGCTCTATTACTTTGGGCATGGGTGCAAAAAATCGCATTCTAATCGTTGTATGGACACTACGCGATGAAACGGTGCGGCTAATATCAGCTTGGAAAGCTAATCAACCCAAAAGGAGACATTATGAGCAACAATTCTGATCCCTTGTTTAACCGATACGCAGATATGGACTTCAGTGATGCTAAACCGGTTACTGAAATCCCCGCTTTGGCGCAACTGCAAGCAGCACAAGGAGGTAAGTCTCGGATTACCATACGAGTAGATAACGACACCTTGGCCATTTTTAAAGCACGCGCCGAAATGAGCAACGGCAATTATCAAACATTCATGAATGAAGCATTAAAGCAATTTGCCCAAGGCGTCACCTTGTCTGATGTTGTTCGGGAAACAATTCGTCAAGAATTGCATAACCATCCATAATGACAGGTTTTTTTAAGCCCTACCAACCTGAAAACTAAGCTTATCTTCTGTTTATTAACGCTATTATTCGCTAGGCATAGCCATGTAAAACATGCTGATCTTTTTTTGTTTATACAATAACCACCATGATTATTGAATTTGACCCCGTCAAGAACGCAAAGAACATCACCCAACGCGGCTTGAGTTTTGATTTTGTGGCTGATTTTGATTGGAGTACAGCAGCGCTTGAAACCGATACCAGAAAAGACTATGGCGAAGCCGCTATCAGGCTACAGGCTATTTGCAAGGTCGCTGATGATTTTGATATTTACGCCCATTCTAGGGGGTATAAGAGTTATTAGTTTTCGCAAAGCAAACAAACGTGAGATTAGAAAATATGCAGCCAAAACATAATATTGACTGGGAATTTATTGATTCACATCCGATGGCTGACGAGCCAGACGAAGATTCGCAAGAGCTAAGCGATGAAGACTTTACACGTATGCGACCAGCAACCGAAGCATTACCTGAAATCTTCGGTGCGACTTTAGCCGCTGAAATGCTAAAGCCTAAATGTTGAAGACCGCGCACCGATACACCGAAAGTGTTTACTGGAATACGACTTGATGCTGATGTCTTAGAGGCCTTTCGCGCTACAGGCAAAGGCTGGCAAACCCGCATGAATAATGCGCTTAAAGACTGGCTCAAAGGGCATTCACCCGCATAGCGCTTAACTATTAGGCTAGCGGCAATCAGCGTGGATTTATTACACTGGGTCCAAGGGCGGTTGTTACACCTGTAACAAAAGCGCTATGTTGATTCTAGTTTTTGTAGAGACAATAGCTAAGCAAAATAATTTTATAAAACACAGTGGCGAATAATGCTCGCTAAAGACGTATTTTTTGACTAAAAGGGTCAGATTTGTAACTTTGTTTATGGTGGATAAGTGCTACTGCTCTGCATCTTTATAAACCTTGGTCTGTCCTTTATTATTGCTCCATAAATTAACCCTCACTTGAATGCTTTCTCGTGAGGTTTTTTTTCGATTGTTTTCAAGCTTGTGAATGTGTGGCGGATTGCTATTGCGAATCCTACGACTTTCGACTTCTCAAATAAATAATAGGGGAATTTCTAAAAACATCTATTTCCTTTGCTATCGTTAAAAGACAGGGTCATAACGCTCTGTTAATTACTTTTAAGCTTAAATAAGGAATGATCGTGCATAGTAAAATAATCTCCGTTATCGTCATGCTTAGCGTTGCCATACTTAATACTGGATGTGCCTCCATGTTTACAGGAACCACTAGTAACATTAATGTCACCAGCACACCACCAGGAGCCGACTGCAATGTAACTGGGCATGGTGTTCATACGCCCGGAAATGTAATGTTAGGAAAGTCATATTCTGATTTAACCATCAACTGCCAAAAAGAAGGCTATGAAGATGGATCATCGACAATAATTTCGTCTTTTAACCCCACTTCGCTAGTTAATATCCTGACGGTTTATGGCGTAGTCATTGGCTTTATTGTTGACTTTTCAACCGGAGCCGCTTGGCAATATGCCAATCAGGTTAATATTAATTTAATTAAAAAGGCCAATAAATCATGAACAAATTACTAATAATTTCAATATGTTTACTTTTAACAGCCTGCGCTATTGATACCGGCATAGTACCTTTAACTAACCATACCTTTTCCCTTAGTAAACAAGCTGCAACAGGTTTTTCGGGTATTGATGGCGTAAGAGAAAGCGTTCGGCAAGAAGCCAGCCAGTTTTGCGCCAACCTACAAAAGACGCTGAAAGTTATTAGTTCATATGAAACACAACCACCTTATATATTCGGCAACTTTCCCAAAGCTGATATTACTTTTGCCTGTGTAGTTAATCCAGCAGAATAAAACTATGTGACGAATTATTCCTTAATAGAGGTCGTGTCATCTACCCATTCAAAATCGGCACGGCGCTCTATAGCGTTTCTATATTCGCTCTCATCAACTTCGCGCCAAGTAAAATTATCGGAAGAGCACCAAAGATCAGCGTCTGGCGTAGAGATGGCTTTAAACATTTCGGGGCGTAACGGCACCATACCATGACCTAACAACCGAGAAATAATGATTTCACGCACATATTGAGAGACCTTAACTTCAGCATGATCAGCGAGGGTTTGTAAGTCATCGCGTAAACGCTTAGGTATCCAGATTTTAATGGGCACAATGTTTTTACCTAACTATGGCACCCAGTAAGTCCAAGACTTTTTCTTACCTGGCGGGGTAGGTTCTTGTGCGATTGAATAGCGAATATCATGATCTTTAAAAAGATTGGGATAGTCGGCCAGTAGCTGTTTAATTACATATAAACCATAGCAGTGGTTATAAAGATAGTTACGAAAGAACACACTTTGGGATACCGAATCAATTTCACATATTTCTTGAAGTGATTCAAAAACCGGCATGGGCAACCAAAATTTAAAAGCAACATCGTTTTTATGGAGATCAGAGACATCACCCATTTTTTCAATTAATTGCTGTAACTTCATCACTCGCCTCACAGGCGGTGCAGTACTAGAGGTTTTGTTTTTAGAAAAGAACGGCCACACAGTTAACTCCTATTAATAACAGTAGCCATTTTATGCTATTAATTAGTTATGGGTGTTAAATTCCGTCATATTGCAGTTAAAAACATACAGGCTATGTGATATTTATCAAACTGGTAAGTCACTCACGAGCTCAAATGACAACAAAATTATAGCGTCAAAAAAATGCTTACTAAAAAAAAAGCACTTGTTGCTTATGCCAAAATGCTTAATAGCTTTTCTGTTTCACATCTGGAACCGTTATTAGCAGAAGACTTTCATTACGCATCACAATGGGTATTTGAAGAAATCACCTCTAAACAAGATTATTTAGAATATATTGCCCCAAAACTATTAGCTGTAAAAAATTCAACTAATACTGTATTTGCAGAAATGGGCTGGATTGACGCTGAGTTACCATGTCCATGTGTTGTAAGTAGTAGCGCGAAAGTTATCCGGAAGTAAATTTATTGTGTCAAACTTTCAATAATTGCCATAACAGACAAAAATAGGTTACCAACTGAAATTCAT
>Ga0214180_1000281_pt1 | contig 19024 bp, 19 predicted proteins | sample TroBogEpilimnion_22_FD_153018 | JGI IMG/M metagenome (GOLD analysis project Ga0214180, IMG submission 153018) | Freshwater microbial communities from Trout Bog Lake, WI - 16OCT2007 epilimnion | ecosystem: Environmental > Aquatic > Freshwater > Lake > Epilimnion/Euphotic zone | place: Trout Bog... | reverse complement strand
CACAACTCGACACCATGGTAATGGGGTTCGAAATCGCGGAGACCATCAGGCGAGAGTCAAAAGTGAGAATCCCCTAGCCGCAAGGGGAGGGGGAGGCCTTTTTTCTCCCGCCACCGCCTTAGCCTGATGCCTATGGGGTCAAGCCCGACCATGACGTGTGTGAGGAACCAACCGTTTAGGCCAGTGGCCTCAGACCGGCCGAACGAACCGATGATGCGTAGACCGCGCCCTCCCCGTCATGCCGACCTGCGCCAGCGTGTCGGTCATTACGGCGGCGGCGCACGTCTTCCATCTCCTCCATGCCGAACCTCCCACCGCGACCCGCCAGACTACTCCATGACCCCTACTACCGCCGCCCCGTCGGCACCTTGTTGAACGGCATCCCCTTGTCGGCCCGAATATCCGGCGGCAGACCCAGCACCCGTTCGGCGATGATGTTCCGCAATATCTCATCCGATCCCCCCGCGATCCGCAGGCTCGGCGAGGACAGCAGGGCGGATTGGAACATCGCGTGCGCCTCCACCAGATCGTCGTCGATCGCCAGACCGGCCTGACCCATCAGGTCCAGACCGAAACGAGCGATATCCTGCTGCTTCGACGCATTCACCAGTTTCGCGATCGAATTCTCCGGCCCCGGCGTTTCGCCGCGCGACAGCGCCGTCATCGTCCGGAAGCGGGTGAATTTCAGGCCTTGAGATCGCGCATACCATTCCGCGATCCGTTCCCGCACCGCGGCGTTGAGGATCGCCGGTTCGCCGTCCAGCACAACCGTCCGGCTGAGCGCGACCAGATCGTCGACCTCCGGCCGGGGCACTTCGCCGACCGCGAGTCGTTCGTTCATCAGCGTGGTCAACGACACTTTCCAACCCTGACCGACACCGCCGAGCCGCTGGGAGTCGGGGACGCGGACGTCGGTGAAGAAGACTTCGTTGAAATGACGGGCGCCGGACATCTGGTGGATGGGACGGATATCCACGCCGGGAGATTTCATGTCCAGGAAGAAGAAGGTCAGGCCCTCGTGCTTCGGAACGTTCGGATCGGTGCGGACCACGACGATGCCGAAATCCGACAGATGCGCGCCGGAGGTCCAGATTTTCTGCCCGTTGATCACCCAGTCGTCGCCATCCCGTTCGGCGCGTGTCCGTAAGGCCGCGAGGTCCGATCCGCCGGCCGGTTCGCTGAACAACTGGCACCAGACTTCCTCGCCGCGCAGGGCCGGGCCGACGTAGCGTTCCAGTTGTTCCGGTTTGGCATAGGCCATCATGGTGGGGATGCACATGCCCAGCCCGATTTCGAACAGGCCGCGCGGGACGGAAAAGGCTTCTTCTTCCTGGTTGTAAATGACTTGCAGGATGGGCGATGCCTCCCGCCCGCCGAATTTTTTCGGCCAGGTCAGACCCGCCATGCCGGCGGCGGCCTTTTTCGCCTGCCATGCCTTGCAGCGCGCCACGCCCGCCGCGTCCAGCCCGCTCAGGCGCAGGGTCGGGCGGGAGCCGGCTTTGGGTTCGGCGTTGGCGGTCAGGAAGGCGCGGGCCTCGGCGCGGAACGCGGCTTCTTCGGCGGTATCGTTGAAGTCCATGGCTTGGATTCCTTCAGGCCGCGTTACGGGATTCGAGCAGATCGACCAGCCGGTTCTTCCAGAACGGCGGTCCGCCCAAGGCCAGCGCGAGGTTCGCCGACCGCCGGTAGAACAAATGGCAATCCACCGCCCAGGTGAAGCCGATGCCGCCATGCGTCTGGATGTTTTCCTTCGACGCCAACTGAAACGCCTCGGTGGCGGACACCCGAAGCGTCGCCGCCGCGAGCGGAATATCGGCGGCGTCGGCCGACAGCGCCCAGGCGCCATAGTACGCGTTGGACCGCGCCAGTTCCAACGCGACATACATATCCGCGAGCTTGTGCTTGATCGCCTGAAACGATCCGATCGGGCGGCCGAAGGCGTAGCGTTCGTTGGCGTATTCGCATGCCATGCGCAGGCACGCATCCGCCCCGCCCACCTGCTCGAACGCCAGCAGGATGGCGGCGCGGTCCAGCACAGTCTGCACCGCGGACCAGCCGGCGGCGGCGCCGAGCCGTTCGGCTTTCGCACCGTCCAGATCGAGCCGAACGTGATCGCGGGAAGGATCGAGCGTGGTCAGCGTGCGTTTGGCAACGCCGGCCAGCTCCACCAGAAACAGCGCGATGTCGCCGGCTTCGTCCCGCGCCGCGACGACCGCGATTTGGGCGATGCCGCCGTCGGCGACGGGCCATTTGGTGCCGCTCAGCCGGCCGCCGGCAACCCGGGCTTTGACGTTGCGCGGGTCGGGGTTGCCCGTGCCCTCCGCCAACGCGAAGCAGCCGATCAACGAACCGTCGGCGAGGCGCGGCAGAAATTCCTTCTTTTGGGCTTCGGTGCCGGCGAGCAGGATCGCCTCGGCCGCCAGATAGGCTGTGGAGGAAAACGGTACCGGGGCGACGGCGCGGCCGATTTCCTCGGCCAGGACGCACAGGCCTTCGTAGCCGAGGCCGGCGCCGCCGTATTCTTCGGGGATCGCGGCACCGATCCAGCCCATATCGGCCATTTCCCGCCAGAGGCCGGCAGCGAAGGTTTCCTGGCCGTCCAACGAGCGACGGACGACCGCCGGGGCGCATTGCTCGGCGAGGAAGCGGCGGGCTTGGTCGCGGAGCTGCTTGAGGTCGTCGGAGAAGTCGAAGTTCATGGGGTCGCGCTCCGTCTCAACTGTTGCTGCCGGGGAAGCCGCGGGGGAACAGGTTCGCCGCCAGTTGGCCGCCGTCCACGTCCAATGTCGTGCCGTTCACGTAACTGGCCAGATCGGAGACCAGGAACAAGGCCGCTTTGCCGATATCCTCGGTCGTGCCGCGGCGGCGAGCGGGGAGCAGGCTGTTGGCGTAGCCCTCGGACCGTTGCGGCGTGTCGTACAAGCGCGGGGTGACGATGTGACCGGGCGCGATGGCGTTGACGCGGATATTATGCGGCGCCCACTCCACCGCCATGGTCTGCACCAGCGAAATCAGCCCAGCCTTCGCCGCCCCGTAGGCACCGCGCATCGGGCTGGCGCGCTGGCCGTCCACCGACGCGATCCCGACGATCCGCCCCGCCGTCCCGCGCGCGATCATCGACCGAGCGACCGCCTGACAGGTGAGGAAGAAGTAGCGCAGGTTCAGGTGCAGTTGCTGGTCCCAGACCTCCGCCGTCGTGTCCAGCAGGCTGCCCCAGGCCGCCGCGCCGACGATCGACACCATCGCGTCGATGCCGCCCAGTTTCTCATCCGCCTCGGCGACGATGCGGGGAATTTGCGCGTCGTCGAGCACGTCGCCCACCACCGGAATGCCCCGCCGCCCGAGGCCGCCAACGATCGCCGCCACCGCTTCCGCCCGTTCGGCCACGATATCCACCAGCGCCACGTCGGCGCCGGCGCGGGCGACGAAGCGCGCGGTGGCCTCGCCCATGCCCTGGCCGCCGCCGATAATCAGGACTTTGCGGCCGGTCAGGCCGAACAGGGATGTGTCGTCGGGCATGGGCGGGTTCCTCGTTTTGTTGGGGGGAAGATAGGCAGGAAAAATCCGCGTGGCGAGGGCGGCTGTTAACCGTTTGTTAACCCGACGCGGATATCCTGGCCGCATGACCGAACCATCGACCGACGCGATCATTCATCAAGCCATACAGGTGCACCGCGCGCTGGGGCCTGGATTGCTGGAGGACATCTACGACACCTGCCTGTGCCATAGGCTGCTGAAGGCAGGGATGCCGCTGCGGCGTGTGGATTTGTGATGTGGGAAGACCGTCGGGGGACTATGGCGCAGGGTTCGGTCCGGTTTTTCGGTCCGGTGAAAATCCGGGGGAGTTGAAGGCGAGTTTTTGAGAGGGGGAGCGACGCAGCCTCATGACGCGGCGTGCGTTCGCTTCGATCCAGCGACCTTGGATGCGGTCCTCTCCCCAACTCATTATCTCGCCTGCAACTCCCGCATTTTATTCGCGGCAATCGCGACTGGCACAGACCGATGTTTCCAGGATATGCCGGAGCGACACAGAACAGACCGGGACACCCCGATGCAGCGCCTCCGTCTTTTGGAAAAATACGCCGAGCCGAACGACATCCGTTTGGCGCTGGAAACCCACCCCGACGCCACACCGGCCGAGGGACAGATCCTCGTCGCCGTCCAAGCCGCCGGCGTAAACCCCAGCGACGGACGCGCCGCGCTCGGCGCCATGCCACAAGCCGTCTGGCCCAGAACCCCCGGCCGGGACTGGGCCGGAACCGTCGTAGCAGGGCCGGGCGCACTTCTCGGGCGAGAAGTCTTCGGCTCCGGCGGCGATCTGGGCATCACCCGCGACGGCTCCCACGCCTCCCATCTGCTGCTGCCCGCCGGCGCCGTCGTTCTCCGCCCCGACCGCCTCACCCTAACCGAGGCCGGCGCGCTCGGCGTTCCCTGGGTAACGGCGTGGGAGGGATATTCCCGCTCCGGCATGCCCAAACCCGGCGATGTCGTCCTGGTGCTGGCCGCTAACGGCAAGGTCGGTCAAGCCGCCGTCCAAATCGCCGCGATGCTCGGTGCCCGCGTGTTCGGGGCGGTGCGGCGCGCGGAACCGTTCGCCGGGCCGTCGGACACGGCCGTGACCATGATCGACTCCAGCACGGAAGATGTCGCGACCGCGGTGCGGGACGCGACCGAGGGCCACGGCGCGGACATCGTGTTCAACACCGTCGGCAGCCCGTATTTCGCCGCCGGCAACGCCGCCATGGCGCACGGCGCTACCCAAATCCTGATCGCCACCCGCGACCGCCCGGTGCCGTTCGACATTTTCACCTTCTACCGCGGCCGGCACACCTACGTGGGCATCGACACGCTGGCGCTGGACGCCACGGCCTCGGCCGCCGCGTTGCGCGCGATGCTGCCGGGTTTTGCCAGCGGGGCGCTGAAGCCGTTTCCCGTCCTGCCGGACGCCTGCTACGGCCTCGACCGAGCGGAAGACGCCTATCGCCGCGTTTTATCCGGCACGCGCGACAGAGTTGTGTTGTTACCGGCGCCGTAAGCGCGTTAGGCTACCGGTCAGTAAGAACCAGGAGGACCTCCATGAGCCAAGCCACCATCAACCCGCCCAATCTCTGGCGTCTGGAAACCCCCGGCCACGCCGGCTGGAACCGTACCGCGCGCGTGGACGATCCGAAGAAATACTTCATGATCTCCACCGACAGCCACGCGAACGAACCCGCCGACCTCTGGGTCACCCGCCTGCCGGTGGAATACCGCGACCGCGCCCCGCGCATCATCACCGACGAGAAGGGCGTGCAGTGGCGCTATACCGAGGGCTACCGCCCCGACCGCGTCCGCGTCATGAGCTTCGAGGGCGAGGACTGGCTGCGCGCCCAATCCGGCGCCGTGGTGGCCGATCGTATCCGCGACAACCGCGGCGACGGCGTGGATGTGGAGATCATCTTCCCGAACAAGGGCCTCGCCATGTGGGCGACGCCGGACCCGGTGTTCTCCAACGCGCAATGCAAGGTCTGGAATGAGTGGTCGTGGGAACAGTACGGCCCGCACCCCGACTCCATGCTGCCCGTCGCCGCCATCGCCACGGGCGATCTGCCGGGCGCCATGGCGGAGATCGAGCGTGTCGCGAAGGTCGGGTTTCGCGCCCTGACGCTGCCGTGCAAGCCGATCTGGGGCGGGCACGACGTGGATCATGTCAACTACAACCTGCCGCATTTCGATCCGATGTGGGCGTTGATCGAGGAATGCGGGCTACCGATCACGTTCCATGTTTCGACGGGACGCGATCCTCGGGCGTCGCGCGGCAATGGCGGGGCGGTGATCAACTACGTGACGCACTCGCTGTGCCCGACGATCGAGCCGGTGGCGAATCTGTGCGCCTCGGGCGTGCTGGAACGGTTCAAGAAACTGCGTTTCGCGACCATCGAGGCCGGCATCGGCTGGATTCCCTGGCTGCTGGACGCGATGGATGAGGCTTACCGCAAGCACCACATGTGGGTGCGGCCGAAACTGCAGGGCCTGCCGAGCGATTACTACAAGGCGCATGGGTTCGCTTCGTTCCAGGAGGATCCGTCGGGTCTGGCGCTGGCGGCCCAGTATGGGCTGGACGACAACTTCATGTGGGCGAACGACTACCCGCATCATGAGGGTACGTGGCCCCACTCGGCCGAGGCGATCGAACGGACGATGCCGGGGCTGACCGATGGGCAGCGGGCGAAAATCCTGGGCCTGAACGCGGCGCGTCTGTTCGGGATCGAGGTCCCGGCGCATCAGCGGTTGGGGGTGCAATAGGTTTGGGCGTTGCGGCCCGTCCGCTGGGGCGGGCCGCTTCGCAGTTGGGTGTTAACTGAAAGACACGAAAACACGAAGGGTGGGTTAGCGGACCATGCGGACGATGCCACGCTTCATGGTGGCGGCGTGGAAGTTCAGCAGAAGGCCTACGCCGTAGTGGCCGACGCGCATGTATGCCAGCAATTGAGAGCGGTGTACGGGGAGCAGCTGCTGAACGGCCTTGATTTCGACCACAACGGGATTTTCGGCGATTAGGTCGAAGCGGTAAGTCCCGCCGAGATCGATGCCCTTGTAACAAGCGGGCATATCCACTTGGCGCGTGAAATCGATGCCGCGTAGCCCGAATTCATGGACCAGCGCCCGCTCGTAGAGCGATTCCAGCAATCCTGGTCCAAGCGCGGTATGCACCTCAATCGCGGCCCCAATGACCGCATAGCTGACGGCGTCGAACATGTTCTGGCACCTCCGCCAACTGTCATAACAGCCAAAGGTAAACAAACCGTTAACACCAGTAGAAAAATCGTCACCCTTCGTGCTTTCGTGCCTTTCAGTAAAATACGCCCCATCCCCGGCCACGGACGTCGGTCGGGTGCTCTTTCTTCTCGGCGTGAAGATACCGGCGCATCTCACGTTAGACGTGCAATAGGCCACGATGCCGTGGTAGGCTGCCCCCATGGCGGACGGTCTCTACGACACTGACATTCTGGCCTGGTCCGAAACCCAGGCCGACCTGCTGGCGCGCATCGCGCGCGGCCAGCGGGTGAATGGTGTCGATTGGGACAATGTCGTCGAGGAGATCGCCGACGTGGGGCTTTCCCAGCTGAATTCAGTGCGCAGCCTATTGCGGCAGGCGATGATGCATTTGCTTAAGCTTTACCTCTGGCCCGACGACACGGCTGGCCGGCATTGGCGGACGGAAATCGACGTATTTTTGGACGACGCGGCGGAGCGGTATGCCCCCTCCATGCGACAACGGCTGGACCTGGAGAAAATCTGGCGCCAAACGCGTACCAGTATGACTCGCGTCGACGGGAGCGTTCCTGCTGTAAAAGCGCTGCCGATGGAATGCCCGTGGGTCTTGGATGACCTTCTTGCCGGCGATGCGGACACGCTCCTCGCCGCGCTTCCTGCAACGAGCTCACCGTCAGGTTGACGCCCCACCACCGGTTTGCGAAAGCCTTCCACTCCCAGGAAGGACCCGCCCGTGACCGACAGAAAATCCCCCGACTCCCTCCGCTCCACCCGCTGGTTCGGCCCCGCCGACCTCCGGTCCTTCGGGCACCGCTCGCGCGCCATGCAGATGGGCTACGCGCCGGAGGAATGGACGGGCAAGCCGGTCATCGCGATCGTCAACACATGGTCCGACCTTCAGCCCTGCCACTCGCACTTCAAGCAGCGGGTGGACGACGTCAAGCGCGGCATTCTGATGGCCGGCGGCTTCCCGGTGGAATTACCGGCGCTGTCGGTGTCGGAATCCTTCGTCAAACCGACAACGATGATGTACCGCAACATGCTGGCGATGGAAACGGAAGAATTACTACGCTCCCACCCAGTCGATGGCGCCGTGCTGATGGGCGGTTGCGATAAAACTACGCCGGGGCTTTTGCTCGGCGCCACCAGCATGAACATTCCGACCATCTACCTCCCCGCCGGCCCCATGCTGCGCGGCAATTTCCAAGGTAAATTCCTGGGGTCGGGTTCGGACAGCTGGAAATACTGGGACGAACTTCGCGCCGGGAAAATCACCGATGCCGACTGGCTCGGCGTCGAAAAGGGCATCGCGCGATCCTACGGCACCTGCATGACCATGGGCACCGCCAGCACGATGACCGCGATCGCCGAAGCCATCGGCATGGTCCTGCCGGGCGGATCGAGCGTGCCGGCCGCCGATGCCGGGCATATCCGTTTGGCGTCGGAATCCGGGCGCCGCATCGTGGAAATGGTGTGGGAAGACCTCACCCCGCAACGCATCCAAACCCACGCCGCGTTCGAAAACGCGATCGCCGTGGCCATGGCGATGGGGTGTTCCACCAACGCGATTATTCATCTCATTGCCATGGCGCGCCGCGCCGGTCTGGATATCGGGCTCGCCGACTTCGAGCGGTACAGCCGCAAAGTCCCCGTCATCGGCAACGTCCGCCCCACCGGTAAAGCCTATCTGATGGAGGATTTCTATTACGCCGGCGGCATCTGCGCGCTGATGAACAATATGCGCCAACACCTGCATCTGAACACGCTAACAGTCACCGGCAAAACCCTCGGCGAAAACATCGAAGGCGCTCGGGTTTTCAACGACGACGTGATCCGCTCGCTGGAAAACCCCATCTACGCCGAGGGCTCGCTCGCGGTGCTGACCGGCAACCTCGCCCCCGATGGATGCGTGATTAAGCCGGCGGCGATGGACGAACGCTTCCTGAAACATTCCGGCCGCGCCGTGGTGTTCGACGACTATCCGTCGATGAAAAAGGCGGTCGACGACGAAACCTACCCCTTCACCCCGGACGATGTGCTGGTGCTGCGCAACGCCGGGCCACAGGGCGGGCCGGGCATGCCGGAATGGGGGATGCTGCCGATGCCGAAGAAACTGCTGAAAGAAGGCCACCGCGACATGCTGCGGATGTCCGACGCCCGCATGTCCGGCACGTCCTACGGCGCTTGCGTGCTGCATGTGGCACCAGAAAGCTACATCGGCGGCCCGCTGGCGCTGCTGCGCACCGGCGATATCGTCACCATCGACGTGGATGCGCGATCGATCCGGATGGAAGTGTCCGACGAAGAACTCGCCACCCGCCGCGCCGCCTGGGTGCAACCGGAAACCCGGTTCGAGCGTGGCTATGGCTACGTCTACACCAAGCACATCCAGCAGGCGAACGAAGGCTGCGACTTCGATTTCCTGCGCACCGATTTCGGCGCCCCGGTCGCCGAACCCGCGATTTATTGAGGGCGACAACGGGGCGTCGGCCGTGCAATCCCGCAGGCATGGCAGACGTCCCCGCTACTGCCCCGTCACCGAACGCCAAGCCCAGGACGTCAACCCCCCGGTCACGCTGGCAGCCGCCGACAGTCCGCAAAACAGCGTTGAGGAAGCCCACGGATCGCCCACACCGGTCGCGAACACGATCAGATAGCCGATCGCCGCGCCGCCGGCACAGGACGAAACGGCGGCTTCGACAAGACCCGGCCTGCGCGGCAGCATGATAACCCGCGGTTCGTTCGGGGATGGCGGCGGGGGCGGCAAAATACCGCTGGAGAATGGCGGCGTGGTCTGCGCCATCGCACCGCATGCAGGCAGCACCAACGCGGCGGCGAGGACAAACGCGTATATCCGTTTCATGGTCCAGAAACCTCCGTCCGTGATCGCGTTCCGTCTACCACCTTCGACCGAACCTTGACAGCAACCATGGCGTCAATCTCCGTCCGCTGCCTGCAATTCCGGAAAGAACACATCCTGCCAGCGTTCCGGCACCACGGGAATCGCCCCCGTTTCATGCATGAACCGGGCGAATGCCATGAGCTTTCGGGGCACGGTGGTCCATTCGTTCTCCGGCCGAGCGATCATGGCCGCGGCTTGATCGGGGGGCATGGAGGCGTGTTCGGTTTTCAGCCAGATCGCCGCGGCGCGCGCGGGGTCGTTGCGGATCAGCGCCTCCGCCCGTTCCAGCGCGGCCAGAAACGCGGCGACGATCTGGGGATTGGCGTCCCGGTATTTCGATGTCGCCCACATGGCGTTGAACGTGTGCTTGCCGCCCAGCACGTCGTAGCTGTTCAGCACGACATGCACGCCGGGGGCGGCCATTTCCTGATACATGAACGGCGCGGCGGTCAGATGCGCCGAGATCGGCGAATGCCCGCCCAACATCGCCTGCATGCCGTCCGGGTGGCTCATGGAAATCGTGAGGGGATCGAGCCGCCCTTCCTGCCCCGCGCCGAACGCCTGCTTCGCCGCCATTCGCAGCACCACCGCCTGCACCGAGACCTTCACGGCCGGCAGCGCGATGCGGTCGGCATCGGTGAAGTCGCGGATCGATCCGATCCTGGGATTGGTCGTGGTCAGCCACATCGGCATGGCGTTCAGGGTCGCCACGCCTTTAACCTTCAAACCGGATTGCGTCTTCGCCCACATCGTCAGCAGCGGCCCGACGCCGCCGCCGGCAAACTCCAGATTGCCGGACAGGAGCGAATCATTGATCGGGGCGCTGCTGGTCAGCTGCACCCACTCGGCCTTCAGCGCCAGCCCGCGCGCTTTGCCTTCTTCCTCCAGCAACGCCCCGTCGGCCATCACGAACAGCGGCAAATAGCCGATCCCGAATTGCTGGGCGATGCGCACCGTCTGCGCCGTCGCGGGCGCGGCCGCCACGCACAGCGCCAAAAACCCGATCCAAAATCCCCGCATCGCCACCCTCTTCCTGTTCCCCGCCCGTCCGCCTAAGCTATCTTCGCACAACGCGGAAACGTTCGGGGAAGCCATGACAGACAGAACCCTTCGCGGGAAGACCGCGATCGCCGGGATCGGCGAGACCATCTACTACAAGCACGGCCAATCGCCGGACAGCGAGTTCAAGCTGGCCCTGCAAGCCATTGTCAAAGCCTGCGACGATGCCGGTATCAGCCCGCATGAGGTCGATGGCTTCGCGTCCTACGGCGACGACCGGTCGGACGGGCCGCGTCTGGCGGCGGCGCTCGGCATCAAGGAGCTGAAATTCTCCAACATGTTCTGGGGCGGCGGCGGCGGCGGCGTGTGCGGCGCGGTCGGTAACGCCTCGGCGGCGGTCGCCACCGGCATGGCGGATTGCGTGATCGCGTTCCGGTCCTTGGCGCAGGGCCAGTACCGGCGTTACGGCCGGTCGGGCGCGGCGGCGGCGGTGGCCGGCGACGATGCGTTCCTGTTCCCCTACGGCGTCATGTCGCCCGCACAGCGCTTCGCCATGAAGATCACCCGCTTCATGCACGACCACCGCATCAAGCAGGAAGCCCTGCGCGGCATCGCGCTGGCCTGCTACCACCACGCCCAGAAGAACCCCAACGCGGTGATGCGCGGGCGGGAACTGGATGAGGCGAAATACGACTCGTCCCGGTGGATTATCGAGCCGTTCCACCATCTTTACGACTGCTGTCAGGAAAACGACGGTTCCGCTGCCGTGGTCGTGGTGCCGGCGGAACGCGCCAAGGACATGAAGAACAAGCCGGCCTACGTGATGGCATGCGGTCAAGGCGGCGATCATCGCTCGGCCGCGCCGGTCCATAACATGCCGAACTACCCCAGCTCCCATTTCGGCAAGCTGGCGCCCCGGTTGTACGCGATGGCGAAAATGGCGCCGTCCGATATGGGTATCGTCCAGTGCTACGAGAATTTCACGGGCGGCGTTCTCATGAGCCTGATCGAGCACGGGATGGTGAAGCCGGAAGAAGCCAACGAATTCCTGGTGAAGGACAATCTGATCGTCGAAGGCGGCAAAATGCCGCTGAACACCAGCGGCGGCAATCTGGCCGAATGTTACATGCACGGGTTGGAACTGGTCATCGAATCCGTCCGCCAGATCCGCGGCACCGCCATCAACCAGGTCGCGAACAACGACGCGGCCATCATCATGGGCGGGCCGATGGTGACGCCCGTGAGCTCCCTGATTCTCGGTTCGGAGGCAACACTATGAGCGACTCTTACCTCCCCGCCGGCATGCCGGCGCCGGCACCGCATATCGATGGCCTGTCGAAACCGTACTGGGACGGCACGCGTGAGGGCAAACTGCGCATTCAGAAATGCCGGGGCTGCCAGTCCTGGCAGTGGGGGCCGGAGTGGATCTGCCACCGCTGCCACTCCTTCGACCTATCCTGGGAGGAAATCGAGGGGAAAGGGATCATCTACTCCTATCAGCGGCCGCATCATCCGGTGCATTCGGCGCTGAATGGGTTCGGGCCGTATATCGCCGTGCTGGTGGAACTGCCGGCATACGGCATCCGCATGGTGGGCAATCTGCTGGGCGACAGATTGCAGTCGGTGCCCATCGGCGCGGCGGTCGAGGCGGTGTTCGAACACCATAACGATGTGACCCCGCCCTATACGCTGGTGCACTGGAAACTGACCTGACCGGCGGACCGATACAAGACCGGATGGCCTTTGTGCCATCCGGTCGTGCCGAGGACCTCAAGCCGCTGACCAGTCTGCGCTTCATCGCCGCCGCGATGATCGTGCTGATGCATTGCTCGCTGTACTACACGTGGCCGTGGCTCAAGACACCGTTGCTGGCGAAGGTCCCATTGCTGCATGGCGTCAGCTTCTTTTTCGTGCTGTCGGGGTTCATCCTGACCCATGTCTACGGCGCCCAAAACGTGCCGTACCGGCGCTTTCTGTGGCTACGGTTTGCCCGGCTCTGGCCGGTTCATGTGGTCTGTCTGATTGTCATCCCGTTCGTGGTGCCTGCCGGTTCGGTGACATTCGACGGACCGGGCTTGTTCTCCCAGTGGGTGGCATTGGCCGCCAACATCACGCTGACGCATGCCCTATTCCCTTATTTGAGTTTCGTCTTCTCCTGGAACGGCGTGTCGTGGTCGATCTCCACGGAAATGTTCTTCTACGCCCTGTTTCCATTTCTCCTTGCCGGATTGCAGCGATTCTGGCCGTACTACCTGATCGGTGCCGCCGCCGCGATCGGCGGGTTCGTGGGCCTCGCGCATTGGTTTCAACTGGCCCCGCTGTCGCGGGACGTGAACGCCATCACGATCATGTCGTTGGATTATGCCAATCCCCTTTTCCGGTTGTTCGAATTCTGCCTGGGCATGGCCAGCTATCGGGCGTGGCGGAACCGGCCCGCATGGCTCGACAACCCGGCCTTCGCGACAGGAGCGGAGTGCGCGATTCTGGCGATGCTCGCGATCTGGTTCTTGGGCGGGTTCAGGGCGTTCCAGGGATTTGTCGCGGGCGACGGCACCATCGATCGGTGGTTGGAGATCGCCGGCTCCTGCTGGGCCTTCGCGCTCGCGATCGTTGTCATGGCGAAGGGCAACGGCCTCATCGGTCGCATCCTGAGCCTGCGCCTGCCGGTCTGGCTGGGGGAAATCAGTTTCGCCGTCTACATGGTGCATCAGATCCTGATGAAGGCCTTGTCCGTCGTGCCGGCTTGGCACGTGGAATGGATCGTTCTGCCCGCGATCGTGCTCGCCGCGGCGATCGCGCACCATATCGTCGAAACGCCTTGCCGGCTGGCGCTGGTTCGGTTGCCACGGTGGCGGACGCAACGGTATCGTTAGCCGAACGGCATACTCGCCCCTTCGCAGGATCGTCATGTCCCTGAAACCGGCACCAGCCAGAGCGGCCAATCGCCCCGGTTTTTGGGGATCGGCGCCCCGCAATCTGACGCTCGGCATCGGCTTCATGCTGCTGGTGATGGCGACCTCGACCGCCGCCTATCGCCTGGCAGGCTGGAGCCTCGGCGACGCCTTCTACATGGTGGTCATGACCGTCTACACCGTCGGCTACGGGGAGGTGCGCGCCGTCGACACCCCGCTGCTGCGCACCATCACGATCGCCACGATCATGTTCGGCTGCACCGGCATGATCTTCGTCACCGGTGCGCTGGTGCAGTACATCACCGTTAGCCAGCTCGACCAGATATTCGGGATCAAGCGCATGAATTCGCGGATCGGCCAACTCGAAAACCATGTCGTCATCTGCGGTTTCGGCCGTCTGGGGCAGGTGCTCGCCCAAGATTTGCGGGCCGGCGGGGCCGACTTCGTGGTGCTGGAACACGATGAGGAACGCGTCGCCCACGCCCGCGGTCTGGGCTACCCCTGTTTGCAAGGCGACGCCACGGATGAAGATTTGCTGACCGCCGCCGGCCTCCGTCGAGCCGCCACTCTGGCGACCGTGCTGCCGAACGACGCGGCGAACGTGTTCATTACGCTGAGCGCACGCAGCCTCAATCCGAACCTGGACATCATCGCCCGCGGCGAACTGCCCAGCACCGAGAAAAAGCTGTTGCAGGCCGGCGCCAACCACGTCGTGCTGCCAACCCATATCGGCGCCGAACGCATCGCCGAAATGATCTTGTACAAGGAAACCGCGCGGTTTTTACGCGGTTCCGGGAGGATGCGGGATTTCGAGGTCGTGCTGCATTCGCTGGGGCTGGAAATCGACACGATCTCCGCCGCCGCGGACAGTCCGATCGTCGGGCAGACGGTCGAAACGGTCGAGCAAGAAGCCAGCGGCGCCTTCTTCATCGTCCGGATCAATCGCCGCGACGGGGCGGTGATCGCCGGTCCGGAAGGCAGCGTCCGGATCGAAGCCGGCGATGGGGTGGTGATCGTCGGCCGGGGCGCGAAAACCCGAGCGCTGAGCGGGTTGTTCGCGCCGCCACCCGACCGGTAGGCTCAGCTCGCCTCGTCCAGATCCTTGCCCCACATCCGTTCCAGTCCGTACATCGCCCGCGCTTCGGGCTTGAACAGATGGATGACGATATCGCCGGCGTCGATCAGCACCCAGTCGGAGCCATTGGCGCCCTCGATCGGGACGCGACGGATACCGGCTTCGTGCAGTTTCTCGGACAGATGCTGTGCCATGGCGCTGATCTGACGGTCGGCGAGGCCGGACGCGATCACCATGCGGTCGCAGAACATGGCCTTGCCAGCCAGATCCAGCGCCACGATCTCCTCGGCTTTATCGTCTTCCAGGCTGGCGACGATGATGCCCTGCAGGCGGTCGAGTTCGGACGGCAGCGCCTTGACCTTCGCCTTGCGCGGGGCACGCTTCGGCTTGGCGGCGGCGGGTTCCTCCTCCCCAACCGGCCCGGCGGCGATGGTCTTCTTGCGCGGGGTGCCCGGCGCGGCGGCAACCACGGGCTTCGCCGCCCGCTTGCGGGGCACCGGCGTATGCCGAACGGAGGACGTCGACGGCGCTTTCGGGGGGCTGGCTATGGGACTCTTCCTTCAATGGCGGCACGCAGAGCGGTCGCGGACAAATCGTTTTGCGGCGCCGGGAGGAACACCCAACCCGGCGCGGTACCTGGCAGCAAAGGGGCCTCTCTGGCGGGCCGGCGAGCGAACCGGAGCCGATGGGCCGCCTGCCCCGCGAGAGCGCGGTGGTTATACGTGGGACGAGGCAAGACCGCAAAGGACAACATGCGGACGATCCGCATCCAGCGGCGCCAGCGGGGCAATTGTTCCAGAATGTCCGCCCCCATGATCCAGACGAAGCGGCCGTTGGGGAAATGCAGCTTCAGGCGTTGAACGGTGTCGACGGTGAATCGCGTGTGCCAAACGGCTTCGATCCCGGTGGCGACGATGCGGCGTCCGTCGGCGATGCCGCGCGCACCGGCCATCCGCATGGCGAAGGGCGCCATGCCGGCCTGAGGCTTCAACGGATTGCCGGGCGAAACCAGCAGCCAAACCTGATCCAGCCGCAGACGCGCGCGGGCGAGATCGGCGACATGGCGGTGGCCGGCATGTGCGGGGTTGAACGATCCCCCCAGCAGCCCGATGCGCATCCGGCGCCGGTCGCCGAAGCGCGGGACGGGGTCGTGTGTCATGCGGGCAGCCCGAAGTTATGAGCGGTGGGCCCCCTTAGAAGACGCGCAAGGCCAATCGCTCCCGCGAACGAACCATGCGTCCAAATCGTCATGGCAGGCGAAGGCCTGCCACCCACGACTTTATCAAGTTCACACCTTGCAAGCCGTGGGTGGCGGGCCTGCGCCCGCCATGACGATGGGGAGATGCCGGTATCAGGGCCGGACCTGCCCGGTGCCGGTGATCAGATAGCGATAGGTCGTCAACTGCTCCAACCCCACCGGCCCGCGCGCGTGGATGCGGCCGGTGGCGATGCCGATCTCGGCGCCGAACCCGAACTCCCCGCCATCGCAGAACTGCGTGGAGGCGTTCCACAGCGCGACGGCGCTGTCCACGCCGCGCAGGAACCGGTCGGCGGTTTCCCGGTCCTCGGTCACGATGGCGTCGGTGTGTTCGCTGCCATGGCTGGCGATATGGCCGATCGCCTCCTCCACCCCGTCCACGACGGCGATGGACAGGACCGAGTCCAGCCACTCCGTATCGAAATCGGCGTCGTTCGCCGCCGTCAGATCCGGCACCACCATCCGAGCCTGCCGGTCCGCTCGGAAATCGCAGCCGAGGGCGCGGAGGTCGGAGACGATGGCAGGCAGCAGGGAGGCGGCGATGCCTCGGTCGATCAGAAGCGTCTCGGTCGCCCCGCAGATGCCGGTCCGGCGCATCTTGGCGTTGGCCACGATCTTGCGCGCCATGGCATGATCGGCCGCTTCATGCACGTAGGTGTGGCAGAGGCCTTCCGCATGAGCGAGGACGGGCACCCGCGCCTCCCGCTGGACGCGTTCGACCAGGGACTTGCCGCCCCGCGGAATGATCAGGTCCAGCAGTCCGGCGCCGGCCAGCATGGCGGCGACGTAGGACCGGTCGGCATTGGGCGCGGTTTGAATGCAGCCGCGCGGCAGACCGGCGGTGTCCAGCCCGGTTTGCAACGCGGCGTTGATGGCGGACGCGCTATGCGTGCTGTCCGATCCCCCGCGCAGGATCACCGCATTGCCGGATTTCAGGCACAAAGCGGAAGCATCGGCGCCGACGTTCGGGCGGCTTTCGTAGATCATCCCGATCACCCCGATGGGCGTAGCGATGCGCTGGATGCGCAGCCCGTTCGGCCGCGTCCAATCCGCCAGCGTGCGCGACAGCGGGTCGGGCAGCGCGGCGACATCCTCCAACCCCTTGGCCATCGCTTCGACGCGGGCGGGGTTCAGGGTCAGGCGGTCGCGGAAGGCGTTGGTGCCCTGGAAGCCGGCCAGATCGGCCTCATTGGCAGCCAAAATCTCCGGCATCGCCCGGCGCAGCGCGGCGGCCATGGTGGTCAGGGCGGTGTTGCGCGTGGCCTCGCTGGAACGGGCGAGCACGCGGGACGCCACGCGGGCCTCGAGTGCGGCATGGTAAAGATGCTGGGTCGCTTCGGTGTCGATGTGCATGATCGGGGTCCTCAGGCCCGTATTGTGGCGCCGTTTCCGATGTGGTTCCAGTAGCCCATGGCGCGGGGCTGTGTTGACCGCCCTTGGAGGCACGGACATGACCGAACGCGACGACCTGCCGGCTTTCGCCGCCATCGAAGCCCTGTACCACGCGTTTCTAACGGGCTTCATTCTGACCCTGGTCACCCGCGCCGGGCCGAGACAGGCAGCGGAGGTCGTGTTCCGGACCTTCCGCCGGCAGCAACTCGCGCGGTTCCTGCCAGGGCTGAAGAAGCTCGGGTTGGACCGGCTGCCGCATGCGGTGGCCTGCGCGCAGTATCACTATCTGTCCAACAAGGTCGGCGGCGTGAAGGTCGAATACGTCTACGAGTCCGACCGCAAGGCCTGGGTGCGCTATCCGCCGCCGCGCTGGATCTGGTCGGGCACCGCGATCTGCGGAATCCCGTCGGAGGTATCGCGCGCCATGCTGCTGGGCTGGCACGCCAATAACGGGCCGGTGCTGGGCAATCCCAGGCTGGGCTTCGTCTGCACCGGCCAAACCACCGACGGGCAGCCGGGGCTGGAGGGGTACTACCAGGAGTACGACCACGATCTCGCGCCCGAAGACCGGCTGCGCTTTTCCCCCGGGGAGGAATGCCCGCCGTTCGATCCCGCGCTGGCCCCTGCCCTTCCCGCCGATGCCTGGCCGGAGAGCCGGCTGCGGAAGGTGCTTCGCAACTATGCCATGGAATACATCGTCTCCATCCTCCCCGAAGCCATCGCCGCGCTCGGGCCGGCGGAGGGTGGGCGGTTGGCCGGCACCGCCGCGCGGCTGATCGGCATGCATGGCTTCGACGAAACCGCCGCTTTGCTGGGCGGCGTCGCGCCGGGTCCCGAAGGCTTCGCCCATTATCTGGCGCGGCTGGCACGCGGCCAGGGCGACGATGCGACTGTCCACCGGGACGGCGAGGCATGGATCGTGCGGCAGACAACTTGGCAGTTGATGCGGGAACGGCAGGATTTGCCGCGGGAGGCGTTCGACGCCTGGAACGAATTATGGGTGGGCGCCGCGCTGGCGCACGATCGCTGGCTTCGCCTGGATGTCACCGGCCGCCGCGATAGGGGCGATCCCGCGTGGGAATGGCGGATCGGCCGCCGAACGCGTTGACCTCGCTGGCCTTGCCGAGAGACAGGGCCAGCGCGGCGTGAACGCTACTTCTTCGGCGCCGATTGCGTTTCGGCCTGCAATTCGATCGAGCCGATCCGCACCTTCGCCGCCGCTCGGAACAGCTTCTTCGCTTCTTCCCGCGATGCCGCCTTCGCCGTGGGATCGGCGGTCTCCCGGCCGTCGGACGCTTCGATGACCAGGGTCAGCGGCGATGTGGCCGTCGCACCGAGGGATTGCAGTTCCTCGGTCACGTCGAAAGTCTCGGTCTTCTTTTCCGGTGCCGCCGCGCCGTGATGGCGGTGATTGAAGGCGCCGAACCAGGTGATGGTGCCGACCAGACGCCGGTCGCTGGGATCGGCGGCCTTGGCCAGGAAGACATCCAGCATCGCCCCCGGATGGCTGCCGGCGGTGATGTCGTGCAGAATCAGTTGCACGGCCCCGGTCGGTTTCGCGGCCGAGAGCGCGGCGGCGACCTGCGGTTGCGGCAGGCTCAGTTTCACCGTCGTCGAGGCGGTATCCACATTGACGGCGGGCGTGGTGTGCACGGTTTGCATCGCGGCCAGGACCGTTGGGGCAGGCGCCGTCATCGCCGAAAGCGCACCGGCCGGTGCCGCCGGGGCGG
>Ga0214180_1000279_pt1 | contig 19056 bp, 30 predicted proteins | sample TroBogEpilimnion_22_FD_153018 | JGI IMG/M metagenome (GOLD analysis project Ga0214180, IMG submission 153018) | Freshwater microbial communities from Trout Bog Lake, WI - 16OCT2007 epilimnion | ecosystem: Environmental > Aquatic > Freshwater > Lake > Epilimnion/Euphotic zone | place: Trout Bog... | reverse complement strand
AACTGGATAGTGCACCAGCCTTCTAGGTGAAACATTGTTTCACCCGGCGCAAGCTGGAGGTTGCGGGTTCGACCCCCGCTAGAGTCATTCCATGTAGTGTAGTGGTTAGCACACAACGCTTTCACCGTTGTGACGTGGGTTCGATCCCCACCATGGAAGTTAAGCATCAGTGTCCGAGTTGGTCTAAGGAGCCAGACTTAAGATCTGGTGTGCTTACGCACGCGTGGGTTCGAACCCCACCTGATGCAAATCCCAAACCATAAATTCCTTCTATATCATTAGATGAAGGATTTTATGACTTGGTCTTTTAATGATAAAAACCAAATAGAAATACATATATCAGGACAAAAGTTTATTGAACATCAACCTGTAAACTTTGAAGATATTATCGGTACGGTTGATGAGTGTCGCTCAAAAAATGTAAATATGTACGCCACAGTTGATCTTAAAGACGCAAACTTACTTGTACTCGATATTGTATCAGTTGTGAAACTTATTTGTATTCTCGAAGAACATACCCGAAACGAAACAAAACTTGTAAATATTCATTTCAAAAACGGAGGCTTTATTTTTCGTTGGATTTACAGGGCAGCCTCACTTGCAATACCAAAATGTATTCGAGAACTCGTCACAGTGTCTTAAAAACTTTCTAGGAATAGTCCAGTATGGATTGGCTCTTGTTCAATCCTGATGAAAAGGCTGGTATTTTGCATGTCGAAATTCTATTGAAAGAGTTTATAGAATCTCAACCAAAAAGCCTCAAGGGAGCTGATCAATTTTGTGAGGAAATGTACCCAATGATTGATCAGATCCAGCAGCTGTGTCTTTCCAAAAAAATGAAACAGGTATGTACTGCAAACTTCGAGGGTATACGTTTAACAAGTATTCGACCTCACGTCCTTTTAAAAATTATATGGAACGTTTATAACCACACCAAGGACTGTATTTTACTAGAAGGGTGTGAAATTTCACACTCGAGTTCGGTCATATCAACCCTTATTCAATCTGTGAAAAGTCTCCTCCCTCCTTTTATGCAAAATATGATACACTTACCGGCAACAAACCCACAGGAAGAAGTAAGCGACGATGAAAACTATCAGGATGCGGAAGCGTTGGAACCCGAACCGGATGAAGTAATTTAAGTCATAAGTACGGTCCATTCCTATATCACCCTTGAACGCCGATTTCATGAGACCAATAAGAGGTTCATCTTCAATAGATTCCTGCTTTGCGAGTGATGTGTTAACACATAGAATTCTCAAAGGAAACCTATTCAGTTGGAAATCAACTGAAACTTTGAAAAGAGCCGGATCAAACGGGGCAATCTTTTTAGCACACTCAAGGCTTATAATATATGCATGTGTTCCAAGTGGTTGACCTTCATATACCGATGGGGTTACCTGCCTCTTGATAATGGGGATAAGTGGCCCAAGGTGGATGATGTCCCAATCTAGGTCCTTCACCTCCTCAAGGATCAATTTTAATTTAAAATTAAAATTACTTACAAGGCGGACGTCATCTTCAAAGACAAGAGCCATCTGATGCCCTTTATCAATCATGTCCTTCCATATACGGGAATGGCTCATTGAGCATCCGTACTCTGCAGGGTTGACGTCAAGTCCGGAGGGGGTGTCAACTCTTCCATCTGTGGCTGGGAAGAACTCGACGTCAAGTCCTTCTCGACTAAACTCTCTTCCGGCACTTTCTTTCCTGTCAATGCGTTTTTCAAGATTGACACAATAGATGTGCATTGATCATCACCCTCATTTTTTGATACATTCATAAGCGCATCTATAACGTTCCATGTCAAGACGACCATCACAAAGTACTTGGCACTGTCTGGCATAAACTTGAGCACAATAAGAGCTAGACCAATCCACAACGCCCGTGCAATCCATGGTTTATCTGAAAATGCATTGTATGCTGAGTATGTTGCAAACAAGATTTTCAACTCTTGCTTCATTGATAGAACGAGTTAAAAAAGTTACTCATAAAAAACTCAAGATGGCAGATATGCTTGTGTTTCACCCGAAAGGAACCCACTTACACATCGAGTTCCTTGGAGCCAATTATATAAAAAGACAGCCAAAAACACCGGAAGAGACTGCACGTTTTATGATTGAAGTCCGTCCCATTATTCAGCAACTCGACGATTACGTCATAAAGTACAACATGAAGGAAATTATTGAACTCAACCTCAAGGGGGTTCCTATTACCAAACTCAACTCGGGCATGGCTCTTGAGTTGATTACACTCTTGACCCAAATTCGTCCTGACAAGGGACTCTTGGAAAAAATTAAGATTACAAATACAAACCCAATTTTCAATATGATTTACAAGTCAATCAAAAGTAGACTTCCTGAACGAATGAAGGGTATCATTGAGATTGAAAGCAACTCAAAGTTTTTTTAATTAATTTTGGATCAAAATTGATTCTGAGAGGGGTGCGATTAATTTTGGATCAAAATTGGTGAGCCAATTATAATGTCCTCTAATAATATGGTTATAGGGGATGTATCAAGATGGCATCCAGATGAACAAGAATTTTTAGCCAAGTTGGAACACCAGTGTAATGTATACTATGATCACCACAATAAAGACCACATATACTATCAGAAACTTGCATCAAGGTTTAATGTTCCTATATTGATTGTATCTGCAATTAATGCACTGACTGCTGTAGCTCTCAATTCATTCGTGAAACAAGAGTACGTGTCTGTTATGAATGCTATATTGTCTGCAGGTACGGGGGTTCTTGGGTCTATTCAACTGTACCTGAAAATAAATGAAAAGATGACCAACTCGGTACGTGCGGCAACTCTTATGAAACGTTTAGCTCTCAAGATTTCAAAGGAGTTGAGTATCGACCCTGAGAACAGAGTGACAGATGGTCAGGCGTTTTTGTCTGATTGCTTTGCTGAGTTTAATACAGCTCTTGAACAAGGGAATCCACTTGAAAAAGAGCTTGAAAACCATTTGGCTTTTACACAGGTTCCAAAAAAGATGAAAAACTCACTCCTAAGTCTGGCGGCTGCTGCAGTAAACATGAGCCCTCGAAAAAGTCCAAGTGAAGACTTTAGTTCAAACGGAAGTCTTTCACGTCTTGGGGAGCCTCGCGCCAAAAAGCTTTGGAGTCTTGCTGAAAAAGTTCGAACAGACGCTCGTTTTCACGGCGGATTTGCCACTCAGTTTCATCCGAACGGTTCAAGCCCGGGGGAATCGTCTCCAGAAGAACCGGATTTAGAGTTTGGAGTTCGGGGCTCTTGAGTTTGGCAACTTCAAACGCCACGTCAAGGTCAAGTCCACTGTCTGTGTCACGTATCCAGTAGTGGTCACAGGCTTCCTTTGTATCAAAGATGACACAGTACCCCTTGATCATTTCAGTCTTGAGGCCACGATGATCAAGGAATTTTTTTAAAAGAGCTGCGTGATGTACAGGAGTCCCTGAAGTCTTGTGCATCTTAAGACGGAGTGAAAGTCGTCGAACAATATCCTCCATACATTCACCAACTAAAATATCTTTATATGTTAGAATGGCCCAGGTTACATTCACTTTACCTGTAGACATGCCGAAGGTTACTGCACCTGCAGCAGCACCTCAACCCCAAGGTTTCCATTTTTCTTGGGATATGTTTTTCACAATTTTACTTTTATGTATCGTGTGTTGCTGCGGCGGTCTCATGTTTAACTATTTTATGAATGCCACACAGCAGACGAATCCTAACCAGTGCACACCTGACGGACAGCCAAGCACCGGGACATACGGTTCAGACTGTTGTTCAACGAATGGAATAGATAGTAACGGAAACTGCCTTCCAAAAAGTCCAATAGGGGTTCCTCCCTACGGCATGACAAACAGCAGTACACCTGCTCAGTATGGGTTTAGCCCGATGGCCGCTCCAACTCCCGCACCCCAGGGTTCACCACCAATTCCATATGTAAGCTCCCCGTCCCCCGCACCTCTACAAACATCTTAGTAAGTAATAGTGGAACCAGATAACTGGAAGTATGTTGTTGGGTTTTTATTTGGAATAATACTTGGGTTTTTTGTAATGATTGTTATTGCAAATACAGTTACTCTCCCAAATAGAAGTTCCCCAGTGTCAACTCCACCTCTGGCAAGTCCTTCACCGGTGTCAACTCCACCTCTGACAAGTCCTTCGCCTCCATTACTTTTATCTCCATCTCCATTAATGACAGGTGGAAGTTCTAAAAAAGGTTTCGTATATGATTTAAAAATAAACGGAGCTACAAACACTTTATTTAATACGCAAATGCAAAGTTTGAACCTTGGATGGTATTATACATGGGGTCTCACTGGTTCGCCGGGGTTGGCACTACCATTTACACCAATGATATGGGGTGCTCCGGACGCACAAAAATTAATACAAATTCCAGCTGGTTCTACGGAAATTTTAGCATTTAACGAGCCGGATGGAAATCAGCCAGGTGCTCAATCAAATATTAGAGTACAAGATGTTGTGAGTTTATGGCCTTTACTCAAGGCAACGGGTCTTCGTATAGGATCGGTCGCTGCTTCCCAGAACCCATTAGCAACATCGTATAAACTAAACGATGGTTCAGCAGCTATAACAACATCGTACTTTGATGAACTTTGGACACAATTATCCCAAGCAGGTATGACCCCTGATTTTATTGCACTTCATTGGTATGCACCCCCGGACGCAAATGGATTTTTAGGATGGCTTGACAACATTTATACCAAATACCAAAAACCATTGTGGGTAACCGAAATGTGCGTTGCAGACTGGAAGGCTACACCCACAACTTCAGAAAAGTATACAACAGCTCAAATCCAGGCATTTATGGATGTGGTTGTCGCCGGTATGAACTCTAGACCCTATGTTGAACGGTTTTGTTGGAAAACACGACCAACTACAGATGTAAATATGGGAAATGGTGCGCTCATTGCACTCGATGGAAGTTTGACACCTCTTGGTCAGCATTACGCAACACTCTAAAAAACTCTCAGTACATAGTAATGAACGGAAACGCCCCTCCTCTTCCGACATATAATTGGAAGTACCTTGTGGGTTTTCTCATGGGTCTCATAGCTGCATTTATTGTCATTGTAGTTGTTGCAAATACGGTACCTCCTCCACCCCCTCCATCATATGGGTTTGCAAAGGTTCCAACTGCAACGTATGGTTACCAGGCACCCTCACCCGCACAAACACCCGCCCTGAATGGCTACGCACAGCCTCAACTTCCTGATCAGAGCTCGGTTGGAGGGTACTCAAATTCACCAGCAATGTCACCGGCGATGTCACCCTCACCTTAAAAAAATAGTACGTAAAATCAACAATGGGAGATCCAATTCTGGAAACAAACACAGCTCGTTACACAACCTTTCCTATACGTTACCCCGATCTTTGGGCACTGTATAAGAAGGCCATCTCGAGCTTTTGGACGGTTGAAGAGATTGATTTGGCAGGTGATATCAAAGATTGGGTAGGGCTTACAGACCAGGAGCGTCATTTCATAAAAACAGTTCTTGCGTTTTTTGCCGCCTCGGATGGCATCGTCATGGAAAATATAAACCTCAACTTTAGCGAAGAAGTTCAAATCCCAGAAGCACGTTCATTTTATTCATATCAGTCATTCAATGAGAGTATTCACTCAGAGACATATTCACTCATGATTGACAAACTCGTCACTGACCCCGAAGAGAAGCAGCGTCTCTTTCAGGCTATCGAGACTGTCCCCGCAGTCGAAGCCAAAGCTGAGTGGGCCCAAACATGGATTGGTTCCGACGCACCGTTCGCCCAACGTCTTGTGGCTTTTGCATGTGTGGAAGGAATATTCTTCAGTGGATCCTTCTGTGCAATCTTCTGGCTCAAGAAGCGGGGTCTCATGCCAGGTCTTTCGTTTTCGAATGAGCTCATTTCACGAGACGAAGGACTTCATCAGGAGTTTGCGGTCACATTGTATTCACATTTACTAGAAAAGTGCCCAACCAAAGATATTCATAAGATTGTCCAATGGGCGTGTGAGGTGGAGAGTCAGTTCATCACAGAAGCTCTCCCGTGTAAACTCATAGGTATGGACGCAGCGGAAATGAAGCAATATATTCAATTTGTTGCTGACCGTCTGATGACCCAGTTTGGTGAACAACCTATTTACGGAGCAAAGAACCCTTTCGACTGGATGGAAAACATCTCGTTGGAAGGGAAGACCAATTTCTTTGAGAAACGGGTCGGGGACTATTCAAAGCATCTTGTCACTGAAGGTGATGGTGTGAGGTTTGATGAGGACTTTTAGCGCATAGCTGGCTGCTGGCGAGTTCCCTGGCTGTTGGTGCCAGACACCATTGGCAGAAGGCGTGGCAGGTACTTGCTCGTCAGCCACAGAACCAGCAGGAAGAACAGGGTGTGCAGGAAGAGACCAGCTGGAGTGGCAACGCCCTCGGCGCTGGACACCCAGTTACCGGCCACCTTGCGCATCAGCTTGAAAGTCTCGGGGCTGGATGCAACGGCGAAAGCAACACCGGGGACTATAAGGGAAGACATTTATATTACGCAAGAAAAATATATTAAAGACCCCGACCATGGAATATCTATATGAAACATAGGGTCATATCACTTTTTTCAGGTATGGGAGGTATGGACATTGGTTTTGCTGAACAAGTCGTAGTTCACAAAAATAGCGTTACTGAAGACTATATAGATTCAAAGGCATCTGTACCAAATTTCGTAAACCTGAAAAGATTACCCTTTGATATTGTCTTTCAAAATGACATTCTTTCTGAAGCAAAGACTTTTGCTGAAGTTAATAAATGGAACCATAACTTTCATCTAAAAGATATACGTGACATGTTAAAAGAAAACTTCAATTTTCCGTCTGCAGATGTTGTTACAGGTGGATTTCCGTGCCAGGATTTTAGTCATGCCGGAAAAAGAAAAGGGTTTGATTCGAGCCGTGGAACTTTGTACCAATCCTTTGTTGAAGTTGTCAAAAGAGTCAAACCACTTTTGTTTGTTGCCGAAAATGTTCACGGTTTACTCACCATGAAGGGTGGACCAATTAACACTATTATTGATGACTTTTCTAAAGTTGGATATGAAGTAAAATATCAACTTGTAAAGTGTGAAGAGCATGGTGTACCACAGACACGGTGGCGTGTTATCATCATGGGGGTCCGTGTAGACCGGCGAGCTGCACTCTCTGAAAACTGGAACATCATCGATGAAAACAAGATACGGTGTACAATTGGTCACTACTTTGAACATTTAGAAGAGCCTAGTGTTTCACAAGACCCTGCTCAAAAGGTTTACTCAAAAGCTGCTCGTCTCGAAAAGGGACAAGGACAAAAAGAGGTATCTTTGAGTGATTTTGCACCGACAATGCGGGCAGAGCACCATGGCAACATAGAATTTCGTCGAATCAACGGTGGAAAAAATGAACCCAACTTGCCGGAAAGACGTTTAACGGTACGTGAAGCGGCACTCATTCAAACATTTCCACCCACGTGTATCCTCATGGAACCGAATAAAATTAATGGCAAGGCGTATAAAACTATCGGGAACGCAGTACCTCCTTTACTTTCCTATTTAATAGGAAGGAAAGTAGAAAAAATACTAAACACCATCAATACCCATACTTTTTAAGACATTTATTCTCCTTTCAATGGGACACAAACCTCCTCTTAGTTTTACATTTTTAATTTCAATTGTAAAATACCTGTTTTGAAGAAGTTCAGTCATTGCTTTTTTTGAATACTCGATACCTCTAGAGTTTCCTTTCGGAACTGTAAAGGCATCGTATTGCAACGTTTTGATGACGTGTTTATTGTGTTCGGCTGTTATACATATTATTGTAACTTTTTCACATGTGGTATCGAGATATGTAATCAACAAATGTGGATACTCGGTGTCATTTATAATTTTTTCAATTGTTTCTTTGACGGGAGTATCTGCCGATGTCCACTTGATTTTTACAGGTGAACCTATCTTGTTTCCAGAATGTTTTGCTGAAATTTTTGAATTTCCGATAACATAATCCTCTGTCAAGTTGTTGTCTATTTTAAGGTTTATTTTATCGTTCAAAAAAAGCTTTAGAATAGCACCCTGATCCTTTTCTCGAGCCATACCTATCTCCATACCACACTTTCCATCTCGTGTACATTCAGACTGACTCTGTGAATAGAGTGCCACAAGACCTCGTTGGGCATCTTCACGTTGAAGAACTTGTTTCAGACATTCCAAGTCTTCTATCATTACTTGGGTAAACTACTAGTGTGTCCTTTAGGTGACTGTATACACGATGCGGTTTTCCTGAAAGTGCTTGTTTTCATCATCATCTGCGTCATCACGTGTTTCGAAATAGTATCCTTGCTCGACGATGTAATTTGATGTGCGAAGCTGGGTCATGAGGAACCCGACGACAATGACGAAAACGAGCGCATGGAGCAACAGGCCCTGGGTGCTTGCAACGCCTGTGTTGTTTGCGACCCAGTTTCCTGCAAGTCCACGCACAATCTTAAATGTGGCTGGGTTGGCCAGTATCATAAAGGCAATGAGGGGAATGATGTAATTGACAAGTGCCATTTACTATGAACTTACATTTTAGTCTACTTTGGTGCAATTGCACTGGCGAGACCCTGGAGGCCGGACGCAATTGATGTCTGGGCCTGCTGAACGGGGTTGGGACTTGGTGAAGGACCTGGGGTGTAGCTTGAGCCACGTGGCATGAAGAACATGAGCACGAAGCCGGTCAGAAGAACATATACAAATGCGTGGAGAACTAGACCGGCGAGGGTGGCAACGCCATCTGCGCTTGCGACCCAGTTACCGAGAATACCCCGAACGAATTTGTATGTGGCTGGGTTGGCAACCAGAACATAGGTTGCCATGGGAATGAGAGTAGCAGACATTTACAATTTAGAAACAAAATTAGTTGCACCTCCCCCCTGCGCATGTGTGATAGCACTCGTCACCTGTTTCGCACCGTTCACCGGCCATCTTTGGTCCGTAAAATCCAGAAGTCTGACGAAGCAAAAGAAACGCAAGGATAACAAGTAAAATGATGAAACCCCACTTCATTTATTGTTTACACGTATTTAATTGCAGCTTGCGTCGATGTCAGCTGGCTTCATCTCGTAGCCTGACTTTTTGCCCCAGACCATCACCCACACAAAGTGGGCCAGGAGCACGTAGACCAGGGCATGCAGCAGAAGACCGGCTGTGGTGGGGCAGCCGTCTGCGCTCGCGACCCAAGAGCCTGCGATGCTACGCACGAGCTTGAAGGTCTCGGGGTTGGCCACAGCGAAAAAAACAACGAAAGGGACAATCTTCTTCTTGATATCAAATCCGTCCATTTGGTACTATTTACCTAGAAATATATTTGGGAACATCGATCACCTCGTCGAGGTCATATTCACGTCCCACTGCGTCATAGTCCTTGGTAGCACTTTTCTTTTCAGATACTAATTTCAATACAAAATCGGCGACAAGCACATGGATAAGCGCAAAGAGGAGGAGACCTGCCGTAGTGGGCAGACCCTCTGCTGATGCGAGCCATTTCCCAACCACGCCACGGACAAGTTTGATCGTCTCGGGGTTGGCAATTGCGAAAAACACGACAATTGAAACAAGTTTCTTGTTCATTCTTATTTAGTGGTTAGAAGTTATTTCCAAAAGCCTCTCGGTGCTGACGAGCCGTTCGCAAATTGTTGTTGTTACGTTTGGGTGCCTGGCGTTGAGTTCGGTTATTGTTAGGATAGGAGATGTTCAGATTTGCTTCTGGTTCGGGCTCTGGTCTCAACACAGGCTTTTTGGTAAAGAGGACATTGAGAGCACCGAGCGCACGATTCTTTCGGGCACTGTTGATATTTTTACGCGCGTTAATCTTCGTCTTTATATTTGATTTAAGAATGTTCGAGTAATTTGTTGGAACTTCGCGACGAATATTCATGGTGTTTACAATCTTATTGGGAGACCAGATACCCGTGAGTAGTCCCTTGCGCGCATGCCATACGAGAGTATTTGCCACTTTTTTAGACATTCGTTGATTTACAGAGCCCGCCGTGTTTTGTTGGGCGGAGGCGGGCTCAGTTAGTTTTTTTTCGTCAGGCTATTCTTGTGAGCGTTGATTCGTGCCAAAGCATTCTTAACATTCTTATTCTCATTCTTACCAGCTGCCCGTGCCGCATTTCTCACACGTGTTGCAAGAGCATTTGCCTGAGCATTATTTGTAATATTCGATTTAAGCTTATTAATTGCCGTCTTACTCAGCTCGTTTCTGAGGTTTTGGTTGAACTTGGAAGCAGGAGTCTGTGTAGCCGCATTGTTAGCCTGCTTGAACATATTTCCGGTCAGAGTGTTATTGTTGTTGCCCGCAGCTTTCAATGTATTATTCAGACGTTGAGCTGGTGCCACATTCTTGAATTTCTTGATAGAATTTGCGTTTGCCAAGAGTTTCTTAATCTTGTTGTTGTTATTGTTACGAGCCAACTTTGAAAAGTTGAGACCTGGGTTGTAAGCAATAATAGCGTTGATCTTGTTTCTGTTAGTCTTGTACTTGTTGTTATTCTTGAGAATTGCCAAAACATAGTTGCGATTCACATTCTCACCTGAATTGTTTTGGTTTTTTCCTTGTGTGACTCCATGAATAACTCCACCAAGACCTTTGGGGTAAGGAACCGCTGCGGCACCTGAAGATGCTTCAACCTTGTTTTTCAAGTTATTAATTTGTTTTGCCGCGTTATTCACGTGAGTTGCCGCAGCAGTCTCGGAGACTGCACCAGCATTCGCAGCAGCCATGGCAACTTTCGCCTTCTTTGCCGCAATAACAGCATTTGCCACGGAGTTGGCAATACGGTTCTTGTATGTTTCGGTGAGTCCAATTCTCGTGTTGTTAAGAGCCTTGCGAATGGCATTTGCATTCATGTTTTTTGTCGCATTGATATAGTTTGTCAAAGCACTTTTAAGAGTTGCGGTACTTGCATTATTTGCCGCGCTTATAGCCTGGGTGCGGCTGAACCAAGACGTTGGACTGTACCAAGGCATTTTCTTACTTTATGTCAAGGGAAAAAATTTGGAAATTTGGAAGATTCGACTCGGGGTCGACTCTCGCCCAAACGAGGCTTAAGGGCTCGAACCCTAGGTACTGTAGAACAAGCACAATGGCTCTCCGTATGTTTTCCAACTTCTCGGCTTCCGATGTGACTTTTGGCGAGATCCGCAAGAATAAGAATGGCGGAAAGACTGTGTACCTGAACGCAGCTGGTGGTGGCAAGTTGATTTTTCAGCTGCCTCAGCTCCGTGCCTTTGTCGGTCTGAGCCCTTTCAAGAATGACAAGGGTGAGATTCAGTCATGGTCTCTGCCTCTAAGCCTGGACAAGCCTGAGATTGCGGATGCATTCAAGAGCCTGGATGAGCGTACCCTGGACTTTGTCGAGAAGAACTCTGAGGCTCTTTTTGGTAAGAAGATGTCTCGTGCGGTTCTGGTCGAGGGTGACAAGTACAAGCCCATCCTGAAGAAGGCTCGTGAGGGCTACCCTCCCACTATCAACCTGAAGATCCTGACAAATGCTGATGGATCTTTCAGTACCGAGGCGTACAACTCGAACCGTGAGGTTGTCCCCCTGACTGACCTGGCTAAGGGTCAGACTGTCAGTGCTATCATCGACATTGCCTCTTTGTGGGTGAGCCCTCTGGGAGTTGGTGTTACTATCCGAGTGATGCAGGTCATGCTGGCGCCAACCACCAAGCTGAAGCCGTGCGCCTTTCTCCCCGCTGCCGATGAGCCTATCGTCGCCACGAATTCCGAGGATGGAGATGTAGAGTACGAGGAGGAGGAGGAGGATGAGGAGTAGAGACAAAAATAAATATCACCGTGTAATAGAGATGAAACTTCAACCTTTAGGAAAGGGTCGTCAGGGTATTGCGTTTCTCATCAAACGAAAACGTCCATATGTTGTCAAAGTTGTCCCATATGATATTCGTGCAGGGTCCCGTCAGCCAGCTAATATAGAATTTACAATTCAAAAAATTGCATACAAGGCTGCGCCAAAAGGAGTTGTCAAAGTCATAAAACTAGAAAAAAAGCTCAATTTCATCAAACCCAGTGTTATTAACATGCCAAATGTCCAAAACTCTAGAAATTTCAACAAGTCTCGTCAGAGTGTCATATACATGGAGTATTGTGCAGGCGGGGACTTGGAAACCTGGATAAAGAAACGCCGTCGTTTGTCTGAGGCGACACTTATGAGAGCCATAAAAAACATTCTAGGAACTCTTATCAAAATTCAAAAGGTGTACCCAGATTTCCGACACAACGATTTACATGCCGCAAATGTGTTTGTGGCTAAACGTGGGTTTCTAATTGGTGATTTCGGGTGGGCACGTCTTCAGAAAACTGGAACCAACCCAGCCGTGAATAACGCAAACGGAACAACCACCGCACAGCAGTGGGGTGTTGGTCCACACACAGACCCCCGCTACGATTACCACCTGTTTCTCAATAGACTTGGCATACTCTTGTTTAATACGAGAAATACAACAAAGTTTCCACGTGTGTACAAACTCATCTCATCTATACTCCCCCCGGGGTACCGGGGTGAAACCGATGTGCACATAAGTGAATCACGCCTGAAATATGATGACCCATGTCCAGGACTGCCTTCCCTTGAAGAGGCGTACAAGATGGTTGGAGGGAACCGGGTGAACCGGATGAACCGTCGCCGGCCAAAGATAATAGGCCCCACAGGACGCTTAGTGTACGCAGATGGGTCGAGCATCACACTAAAGTACCTCAAAAACTTGGCAAAAAGAAAGAATATAAGCATTAGAGGTTTAAGGACAAAGAGACAATTAGTCTCTAAAATTTTTAGATTGTAATACTAATGAACAACCTTGTAATTATCATTTTGCTTTCAATCATTTTGGTTGTTCTTTTGATGAAGAATTATTCATTCTTTGGTGGAGGTCCTGATCAAGCATCTGTTGTGGATAAAGGAAACTTGATTGTGTATGGCTCAAAGACATGTCCTTGGTGTGTCAAACAGGAAGACTGGTTGACAAAGTCGGGAATACCTTATACCTTTGTTGACTGTACACAAAACGAATGTCCTCCCTTTGTTTCAGGGTACCCAACACTTTTACTCGATGACCAAGTCATGAGTGGTTACACTGAACTTGGCCCTGAACTTACATACCCCGCACCTGCAAAGACTTGGCTTCCATTTTAGTTTGGTGACAAAACAAGAAACCTACCTCTTCGTTTATATTTTGCAACCTTTGGAATGTTCTTCAAATGTTTTCGAACAATATTCCAAAGTTGTTTTGGAGACTTTCCTTCATGTACTGTGGGGAGACGTGGCGTCTTTCGATGAGGCTTGTAAGTACTAGCAGATTGACCTTTTATCTTCCACGGCATTTATTAATTCAAAATATTTAAAACTTGTACATGGCCAGGGCAAACGCAAGGACAAATGTGTGCCACAGGGTATCGACTGGCTTGAGCACACTGATGTGTGGCACAAGAGCCTCATTCCACAGGTAGCGGAGCAAAAAGGTAATCAGAACAATCCACACGGAAATTGCGATAATGTTGGTAATAGCCTCCTCACGGGTACGGGATCCGAGAATTGAAATCATCTTTTTATTAGTCACAGAAAAAAAAGGATTCTAATAATAGGAATGCCAACCAAGCTTGAAAAAGGTTTGCAAATTTTGAAGGTTCGGCAAGCTATGTTGGAGGCTGGGGTTCCAATGAGCAAATGGCCTGCGCTCCCAAAGTCTCCCGTTAAAAAAACACCCGCACGCCGCACTCCAAATCCTGATGCCCCCAAGTACACGTGGGCTCCCTGGGGAACATCCGGTGTTGTCCATGACAACTGCTACGATTATGCCTTTGGGTCCTTTTCAAGTAAAAGAAGTACAAAAAGCGTTCCTGGAAACAGAAGTGGTATCGGTTCAAATGGGCTAACTTTTACAACTTGTAAAGGTATTGTTCAACGGGTCCTTTCTGACAATCCTAATTATGCCGTGTACCATATGAAAACCCCAAATGCAAAACCTAAACCTGGGTATTACAAGGTGATGGCTTTTGTAGCACCTCACAATGATTTTGGGAACAGTACCGGAGACTTTCACTGGTACAAACAAATAAGCGGTATTCGATACAAGACAAGGCCTGGTGATACCGTAGAAACCCTTGCCCGTTTTTTTCACGTAACGAAAAAAACAATTACGGATGCATACAAGACATCTACACGTCCAAAAGATGCCACTGATGGAAAGGTTGCCAATGATGAAGAAGAGTTGCGTATTTTAAATAGAATGAACCAGAGAGCAAAAGGAACAAAACTTGCACCTGGACGTGTGCTCGACTTTCCTGTGTGTCTGTGGAGCCACAAGACGGGATGGGCCGGTGGCCCACTTATCGTGGATGCATCGGGAAAGACGATAGTAGATCCTCGTCGATGCGACCGAAAGTATAAACCAGGGTTTCATTATGATACCTTTTGTTCTGCGTACGCTGTAAAAAGAGGAATGGCTAAAACTGGAAACAACTCTAATCGAAATGGGTTGAATCAGGGACTGGCAAACCGAGTTCTGACAAGACTGTCCTAAGGTTTTCACCTGGTTGAATGTCAAAAACTATGTCAGTCAACATGCGCCCGACGTTCCCTGGAACAAGACGACGATAATCAAGTCCAAACCCCTCCATGACTGTCTGGACATTTTGAGTTAAAAACTCGGAAATATATCTAGAACCGTCGACTGTCTTTTCTATAATGAGACGGCATCTATAGTCTGGGACGTCGAATGGCGTTCGGCACATGGGGCAGGTGGGGTCTGGGGTTCTACATGTCGACTTCCAACGGTCAAGACATTTTAGATGAAATTCGTGACCACAATCTAACTTTCGAGTTTGGGCAGCTCCCCCCATGCACGAAAGGCAGACTGAACATTGTGGCCCTGTGTGTAACCAACACCGTGTTCCCTCCTCTTTGACTACTACTTTACATTCCCCTCCTGAAAGTGTGGGAGCTCCACACCTTGCCATTAATTGTAGACTGGAATTAATATACATCACCGTCGTCGCACCTGACGAAGTTCATCCTCAAGTGTTTTGATAGCATCTTTATATTTCTCACGTAAGTTATGTTCTACATTTTTTCTAAATACAACAATTGGATCGTCGTCCTGTTCCATCCGACACTGAGGACACTCAATACTTGTTTCGAACCATGTCATTATACATTTTTGATGAAATACATGTTTGCATTTTAACTTTTTATCATTCTTTTTAGTTTCTTCAAGACACACGGCACATGTGTGGGAAAGGTGTGCAGTGCACTTCCCGTCTTGGACTGCCTTTCTCGTGCACTTCTTCCCTGTGAGAGTTACCGATGAACAATTCATTCTCTGATAGTATCTGACAAATTTCCTTGTGTATTTCCCCAACAGGACGCTCAGCATTCACAACTACCACTTTACACGGGACATTTCTCAGTAATTTAAGATACTCCTCGTGAAGATCATGGAGATACTTGAGTGTAACTTGGGTATCACCCGCCTGGCCACGTGTTTGAATGTGCTCGTAGCACTTTTCCGGACTTTTTGATAAGAATATGTACAAGTCTGGAAACCAGGCATATTTATCGTAAAATTTAGAATATGTATCATCTTCCATTTTTGTAACTGTACCGTTTTTCAGGAGTACTGGCCAAAAGACATATCTTGAACTTAAAAGTGATCTTTCATGAATAACATTTTTTAGAGTTTTCTTTGGTTGAAGTGTCTGTAAAAGAACCATGTGAAAGTAGAATGCCCACCGTGAAGGGTTTTCGTAAAACTCCTTCAAGGGCCATTCATCGAGTGGTTCCTTCTGAATAATCCACCCTTTCTGTTCGAGCAAGTCGAGTTGGGTCGTCTTGCCCGAGCCGATATTTCCATCAATAACAACCCGCATAGTATATACATCTGTTTATTCTTTATTCGTTTTCAACTAAAACAACAGCTTGACCTGTGCGGCATGCGGCGTTGCGCAGGGGGAGACTCAGAGCATCTGGACCTCTGGACTGGAGCAGCTGACGGTACGCATAGTTATCCTGGTAAGAGATACCGTTCTGTGCCATGATGATATCATTGACAATGTTAGATGCATCGAAGGATGTGAGACAACGGCCATCAGCCATACCAATACGGGTTGACATTTGTGATTACATTACATTTTATTTATTGAGTACTCGTCCCCACTCTTCAAACTTGGCCCCCAGTATGGTGTCGAAGGTCTCTGGCACCGCCACCGGCTTCACATAAATGGCCGGGTCTCTTAAATTTTGATTTAAAATTGAAAATGCCTGAGCAATCTCCTGTAGCGTCTGGGCTCCTGTGACGATAATCTTGCCCGTGCTGAAGATACTGGCAGTCACGAGCTTCATATCAGGACCCGGAATAAACTTCACCTTGACCGCACTGTACCGGTCTGGGTCATAGGTCACACGGAAGGGTGGACGGTTCAGCTTCTGAATAACCTTGTTGAGGTTGACCGATGAATTCAGGGAAAAGTTGGTATTGATCATCTTGACTGATATATCATCCACGGGAATGTCATGGTCAGTCCCGAGGACAATCTTGAGCACGTGGGAGAGCTGCTTGAGAATACGCCGACAGTCGAAAATATCCGAGCACCCGGCGACTTGAATAGAGCCATTCGGAAATATCTTAATAGACTTGCGGGAATAGGCATCACGGTAACCGATGGTGACCTGATTGTAGAACGCCGTGTCGAGCATCCGCCACTCAAAGCCCGAAAACTTGGAGCCTTTGCGCCGAAGAATAACCTTTTCAAGTTTCTTAAAGTTCTCACGAAACTTGGGAAGGTCGATACTCTCTAAAAACTTGGAGCACATGGTGATTGTGGTGATTCGAACCCATGAGGGCTCGGGAAGTACACCATCGCAAAATTTGCTCCGAATTTCGATAAGGTCACGGATGTACTGGAAGGTGTCCATTGTTTACCTTAAGTCTCTAAGCCACCAACCGAACCTGATACACGAAAATTTTTAGTCGTACCTGCTATAAGGTTCGGGTGCAAATGTTGAGGGTTTTACAGAATAGTTTGAAACATATTGTGGTGGTGGAGGGGGTGGAGGGGGTGGATTGTCTCTTTTTACGGAGGCTGAACAAATATTTGCAGCATTTTGCATAGCAGGCCTAATCTTTGCATTAAAGTCTTGCTGACTCATTCCATTTGGAAAACACCCGTTAAACCCGTTCATAGGGGGTCCTCCTCCATTATAAGTACCAGGAGGACACGATTGATCCTGTGGAACAAGTAAAAGACCCATCTGGTCCGCTTGAATAGCAAGCTGAAGGATAGCTTTTTGACAGTCGGGATCTTGAGGAGCTATTTTTGAAAACACATTGTATATATTTTGAGCATTCGGTGAAAGTCCCTGGTTTACTGCTTGTCCGGTAGGCTGGCTAATGGGAGCTCCTACAGAGCCAGAAGAATATCCCTGTGGACCCTGGGGGCCAGGTGGACCTGGAGGGCCGGGAGGACCAGCCGCACCGTCATTTCCCGGAGGACCAGCGGTTCCTGGAGGACCTGGAGGACCTATCGCACCAGCAGTTCCTGGAGGACCTATCGCACCAGCAGTTCCTGGAGGACCTATCGCACCAGCGGTTCCTGGAGGTCCTTGAGGACCTATCGCACCTGCGATACCAGCAAGACCTTGAGCTCCCGGAGGACCTGAGGGACCTGGAGGTCCGATTGGACCAGATGGACCAGATGGACCAGCACCCATGTTTATTATTAAAAACTATTTTTTCGCCGCCTTTTTCACAATCTTTGAAAACTTAGTTCTTAGTATATTCGACTTGATAATCTTTTTGTAATATTTCTTGAGTTTTTCATCATTTGGATGAATGTTGTGTGTCTTTGTGACATTATGAGCCACGAGTGAAATGAGTTTCTGCTTTTTGACTGCGTTAATAACACGGTTCAACTCTGCTACACGGATACGTACAGGTGTCTTTCTCCGTCCTTTAGTTCGCACGGATGATTTCCTCTTTATGGTTGTTTGTTTCTGTGACAGTGTATTTAGACCATGAAGAACATTCACTGTATTGTTTGTACCTCCGAGTTTTTGGACTGCTTGAATAGCGACTGGACTTGCACCCTTGATATTTACCGCCTTGCTTGCGTTTCCGGATGTTTCACGGAGAGCCTCTGCAGCCTTTGCAACTTCTGTGGCACCTCCAGGTACATTAGCTACTGTGTTGAGGGCAGTTTGAACTCCTCCGGCGTTTGTAATTGCTGTTTGTTGTTCTTGTGGTAACAGGTTAACATTTCTTCTACGACGCTCTTCCTCAACACGTCTGTTTTCAAGAGATGGTTCCTCGTAACGTCTCCGTGTTCCATTTTCGTTCCTGTATCTCCTTCCGTAACCTCTGTTTTCAAGAGATGGTTCCTCGTAACGTCTCCGTGTTCCATTTTCGTTCCTGTATCTCCTTCCGTAACCTCTGTTTTCGTTCCGTCTGTAGTAGTTGTTTATTTGTCTAATATTTTGAAGAGCTCTTCCTTTTTCAACACCTAGAGCCCTGAACAGGTTTCCATTGTGACGTGAGCTCAAGGCTGAACCTATATTTGAACGAAGGTTTTGAAGTCTCCTTTGGGCGATAGAAGGGTCCTTGTTTTGTCCCGCATTTCTTATTTCTTCGAGGATGCGTGTTTTGATGATATCACGTGCCTTTGACCCAGGCGAGTACTTTTTCATGAGTTCAGCCAGTTTCTTTGAACGGTACGTAGCTGACATTCTAGAAAACTCAGAAGAATACAGATACCTGGACACGTCGGCGGCATTGAGATTGTTTGAAGAATTATTCATACCGCCGTTACGGAACATCTTTTTGTATAATTCTAAAAGTTCAGCCATTGCTTCCTTTTCAGCTTTGATGGCGTCTAGAACAGCTTGTTTGTTTTCAGGTGTTGAACTCTTTGTGTATTTATCAACAGCCTCCTTGACACGTTGAGCCAAGTTCTTTATTTTTGTGATGACACCTGAAATACGTTCTTTGC
>Ga0214180_1000278_pt1 | contig 19072 bp, 24 predicted proteins | sample TroBogEpilimnion_22_FD_153018 | JGI IMG/M metagenome (GOLD analysis project Ga0214180, IMG submission 153018) | Freshwater microbial communities from Trout Bog Lake, WI - 16OCT2007 epilimnion | ecosystem: Environmental > Aquatic > Freshwater > Lake > Epilimnion/Euphotic zone | place: Trout Bog... | reverse complement strand
ACCCACATCCTTGGTAGGCACGGCACGCACGCGGGTCACGCCCGCCTTGCGCGTGTACGTATAGGTCTTTCCATCCTTGCGGTGGACCGTGATACGCTTAGACTTACGGTGCTGAACGTATCCCGATCGAATAATGGTACGCATCTTTTGTTATTTTTAGGAGGGAAAAAAGTTCTAGGACCGCAGGTCCCTAAAGTTTTACAGGGAGGCCTCCGGCCTCGCAGACCCTAGCGGGTCTGCTCGTAACCCTTCAAAAACATCTTGAGCTTTGCATCGTTTGACGCACCGAAATCATACACATCAGAATCTGAGTTGTCTAAATCAAGTGTTTGAAAATCATATACATGTCTCAATTTCATTGTTGAATAGAGAATACTCATGGCGTACGTCTTGAGATCTTTCACTTCGGGAAGACGGTTCCATGCGAGTTTCATGGCCAAGACGCTATTTTGTCCTAAAAAAGGAGACCCTGGAACAAACTCTGCTGCCCCACCGTCTATATAGTTCCAGCCATCCTTCAATTTTACACTCGAAAAGAGAAAAGGTATGGCGACCGAGGCACATACAGCATCAAGCACGGACATGGAAGGGGTCGTATCGACCGAAAAGTACACCGTCTTCATAAAGTCTACGCAATAGGCCGATACGTGGAGTTTCACGGGGTACAAGTCGTAGAGTTCTTGAAAAGTCACGTCTTCCTTGCCAATAAAAAACTCACATGCCCCAACAAGGACTTTACGTATTTTTGTATGAGGAATAAGACCATAGTCCTTGAGGAGACACTTTATGTTTGGCTTCATGATTTGCTTGACGGGAACACTCAAAGCAAAGTCCAGAGCCTTTGTCGGGTCTCCTTTTGTTAAGCAAAATAGAAAGCCTATGAGAGCACCGGCCGATGCACCCGATAAAGCCTCGAGATCATCGAGTTGACCTTCCCTCTTGAGTTTCGAGACGACGCCAAGGTACATAAAGAAACCCATGGCGCCTGGGCCTATGATGAGGTTTTTCATACTCTAATAAAACTGGGGAAAGAAACCACGTAGACTTGCCCACACGATGGAAAACACCAGTGTATGGACCAGAACTGGAACTATACCCGTCTTACCTGAGAGGAACACCGGTCCACCATTGGGTGGCAAAGTCAAGAGAACGCCTGGTGTCAAGAGGACGAAGAGAAGGGCCGGAACTATGAGGTCGGCCGGGGTCATTGTGAATTTGAAAACAAAATGGATGATGAGCCATGACAAAAGAGCTACGACCAAGGCGTGGAAGAGTACCTGTATCAAAAGTCCGGAACCTGGTGGCAAGCTAAGCAAAAGTCCTGGACTCAAGAGAGCAAAAAGGATGGTCGGCACGAGGACTTTTGGTCCTGTTATGTCGATCATTTATTTATATAAAGCTATATAATTTGAGCCCGAAGGAGGATCTACGATCCGACGGGAACCTTCGGTTCCCTTCCCTTATATAACTTTGTTACGGCGGAGCCAAGACCACTGCGTGGTCGGTTCAAAGAGCCCGCAAGTAGTGCTGAGCCCACCCGTGAAACTGGTCTTCCCAGACCCGATCGTCTATCGTCTCGATGGTTGAGATTTCAGACCATAAACGCCTGTGCGTCGGCTTGGGGTCTGTAACGGGACGCCACTTCCAGGGAGTCATAACAAAATCAACAAACTGAGAGTACTTGACGATGTGCGTCAGATAGTTCCTCTGAAGCTCGTCGTAGATGACCATCCACGCGTCCAAAAGGTCTTCGGAATACACGGCTTGCCAATCCTCTGGGTCGAGCTGAGAATCAAATTCGTCAGGGTCCTCGTCCGAATTGTATGCGTAGTGTTCGCCAAGGTACGCATCTCGTGAATATTCGTCGTTGACGCCCATTTTTACTTGAATATTTAGGGCGTCACGTCCTTAAGGCCTGTTACGGACACGGAAGCCGTCTCCTTGGTGGGCGCCGAGTCCTGGATAGCGTTCCAGGCCCCTTCGACCTGAGCCTCGTTCCCACCGAAGAATGATCGGAGACCCTTGAGAATAACCTCTTTGGTTATTGAGCCTTTGGTCGTTTTTGTTTTCAAATTGACCTTGACCTTGTCCTGAACCTTGACGGCGTCAATCTCATTCTGCTGCATGTGAAGCGTCACAAACTTGCGAAGATCCTTCTCGCGCGTGTTGAGCGTCTGGAGATCTTTGCGAGCTGCGGCCAACTGGGCCTTGAGGGCGACCCACTCAGTCATAGCGGTTTTAAAATCCATTCTATGATGACACCGTATTATTTCTTTAAGAAAATCTCGCATTTTTCCTTGGACCACGAAGGATATGACTCTCGAACCTCGTCTGACTGAACCCGATGGTCTCCAACGTTAAATATTTTACATACAAGAGCTATGTTTGCTGGGTAGTATCCTTTTCTCGGATCAAGCCGTTCTATAGAAAGTGAAAGGTCGTTTCCAGTGCCATACCCCATTTCAATACCAGAATAGGCACATAGTCCCTTCTGGTCTTTTAGTATCTGTACGAGACGTTCTAAATCCAAATCAAAAGTAGTATCTAGCATATTTCTGTTTTTCTTCTTTGTAGTCCAGGCTTTGGCATTCATTTTAGCTGCGTACATCTTCTGGCGTAAATGAAGCAAGTCTATTTTTCCCTTGTGAACTGAAGTAAATCTATAACTTTTTATAACTTCATTACTATAGTCTACTTCCTGACCTTTTGGCAGGTTCCTGAAATGTTCCACCTTTTCAGGGGTCCATTGGTCTCTTCCGTTCAGTTCAAGACATATCAAACACGTGTTGTCCTGTGTGTACCCCTTGGAAGGATCTTTACGTTCAAGAGACACTTGCCAATTTCCAACTAAATTCATGGGCTGACCTGAGTAAGCACATTTACCTTCCTGCGATTCCCACATCGCTTTCAGTATATCGACTGATAAGTCGAAATCATACTTTTTTACTTTGCTTCGTTGCCTGGCGGCTGAACACAAAACGGAAATGCGTCCTGCAAGAGTTGTAGTTACTCTTTTTTTGCCGTATTCTCTAGTACATGGCTTACAGGTATACGCGTGTCCGTCTGGTGCACAGTTCATTTTATGAAACTCTGTAAGCTCTTTATCATCTTTACAGACGTTGCACTTTTTCATTTACTGCTATATAGAAAGAATTTATTTAACTCAACTGTATTCGTAATCTATCTCAAACTTGGGCCGCATGACATCTGGAGGAATCGTGCTGAGGTTGAAGATGCTCACTGGGGTGCGGGGGTTCAGTGGCTCGGAGCGGAAGTCGCGGTTGGCGTTACGCAGAACACCGCCCAGCGTCTCGGGGTAACCAATCTGGCTGCGGGGATCCAGGTAGTTCTGGTTGCCCAGGATCTTGTCTGGGCTGAACTGGCCGAAATCCTCGGTGGCCACAACGTCACGGGGGATCAGGCTGGCGGACGACACGGTCTGACCGATGTTGTCACCCGAGCCGCTTGGAACGGCGACGGGCATGAGCTGCGCCCCCTGATTGACGCCACTCGTGGTCATGGACGGGCCAAAACCAACATTCATGCCCGTCACGGCCATCTGACCCTGGTTAGCCATCCCGAACCCACTCTTCCGGCCACTGAACAGGAGGAACAAAATAATGACGACGAGGACAACGATCGCCATGCCCTTGCGATTCATTTATACTAAGTTGGGATATTTTTTCCAAGTGGACCCGAAGGGTCCACTTGCCCAAGCGAAGCCTCCTGGAACTTTGGACGGGCTGGCGCCAAACAGAGTTGCTACCGAACTCGGGGTCAATCCAGAAAATCCGCTGGGTCCTCATCGTCCACTGGCTCGTCCGTGAACATGTACTCCTTGGGGGTCGGGGCGGCTGCGACACCCCGGACGCGCACCTGGAGCACACGCCAAATGGGACCAAACGATTTTTTCAGGAACCACAGACCGGCCAACTCCAGAACCAAGTCACACTTGGACTCGGTCTTGACGGCCTGGAGTTCGACCGGGTTCTTTTGCGTATCAAAAGCGGTCGTGGTCACCTGACCCTTGACAGTGGCCAAAGACGCGTCCAAAATCCCATCCGTGACGCTCTCCTGAAAGGCGTTCAGGATCGTCTCGTCCGAAAGCTCCTTGCCGAACCACTCCACCTTGGACGCCTTGGCCTGAGCGAGGAGTTCCTCATCAATTGTCTTGAAAATATCTGAAGAGCCCTCTGGAACCTTGAACTTGACCGTCTTGGTCTCGAGCGAATCCTGGAGCACGAGACTGTTCACCTGCTGAGTCTTTCCTGAAATGCGCAGGAAATACCGGCCGTCTGGAAGCTTCTGAGGCTTTCCGTACTCCATCTGTAATACATATACAAAAATAATCTTTAACTTTAGTAGTACATGAATTCGTGCGGGGCCAAGTACATTCTAAAAGATTGCACGTGTCTGACAGATCCACTCAACTTTTATTCAACTGTTTGTGGGTACGTAAGTAAACAGAATGGTCTCGTGTACCCGTGTGACCCTGGGTGTTGTCTTGGCAAATGTGAAAACAAAGATCCAGTCACACGTGTTGAAGTTCGACCATCGGCCGGTATCGATTTGCCCCCTGGGTACGGTTCGAACATTCCACAGAGTACACAAGCTTCTGACATTCCTGGAGCGGCGCCGGTAGATGCTCCTACAACTCTTTTACCGGGCGGAATTCAGTCAACTACACCACCCCCACCCACGTACAAGGTTTGGCAAGTGTTTTTGATTGCGTTGATCCCGTTGCTTCTGGTACTCATCTTAGGGTGTTTCCTTGCTTAAAGAGTCCCGTCGTTCCTATAGTACAATGGCTACTCTCGAGACTCTGAATGCGGCCATCGAGGCTATCGCCAAGGAGCAGCGCGCTCTGCGCAAGGACATACGCAAGATTCGTCAGCACTTTGAGGACCCGACTGGTGAGAAGCACGAGGCTCGTACCAAGAACAACGGCTTCAACAAGCCCCTGGGCGTCTCCGAAAAGCTGCGGGCCTTCCTGGGTCTTGCAGCTGACGAGAAGATTTCTCGGTCTCAGGTGACTCGCAAGGTGAACGAGTACGTCGAGGCCAAGGGTCTGAAGGCGGGTCAGAACATCAGCCTGGATGCGACCCTGCAGGATATTCTACAGGTGCCTGAGGGTATTCAGGTGACTTTCCTGAACATTCAGAAGTACATCAACCCGCACTATATCAAGGAGGAGAAGCCACCGACCGAGAAGAAGCCTCGGGCGAAGAAGGAGAAGGCCGCGGCCGAGACTCCTACAACTGGTGGAGAGGTCGCCGCAGCGACCTCGACTGGGGAGGCCCCAAAGGAGAAGAAGATGCGCCCCAAGGTCGCCAAGCCCGCCGCACCTGCCACTGCCTAGACCAAAGAGACTTAAAACAAAACCTCGTGTGTAATATAAACTAAACTATGGAGGCCCCCGAGTTTGAAACTAACGTTGTCAAACTCCCCCCTCCAGAACTTTCACGTGATGTCGTGAATGCTCTGGTCGGGACCAAAGTCAAAGATCTTGCGCTGTATCGGCGCGCGTTTACGCACAAGTCAGCCCTGAAACGCTATTCAGGTCTGACTGGTTCCTATGAGACGCTCGAGTTTATGGGTGATTCCGTACTTGGATTCGTCATCACGAAACACCTTTTTGACCTCCACGAAAAGGAACAGGAAGGGTTCCTGACGAAAGCTCGGACAAAGATGGTCCGGGGCAAAACCCTGTGTGAAATCTCCAAAGTGCTTGGTCTGGACAAGATGATTTTGATGGATGAAAAGGGTGAACGGAACGGGTGGAACACCAATGAGCACATCATGGAGGATGTTTTTGAGGCTTTTGTCGGTGCCATCTACCTCGACTTGGGGATGGTCCACGCCAAGCGGTTTGTGCTTGAGTCGTTCACAAAGGTCCAAACGTCCCTTGTGGATGATAACTGGAAGGACCAGCTCATGCGATGGTGTCAAGCGCTCAAGTACGCTTTGCCCGAGTACCGCCTCGATGGTCAAAACAACGGGCAATTCTTCATCACGGTCGTGGTCGACGGAATGGACGGAGGGTCTGGATTTGCCACGACCAAGAAACAGGCTGAGCAAAACGCCGCGGAGATTGTACTTAAGACTGACCCCCGTTTCAAAAATAAGAAAATACCCGTCAATGGAAAGTCCAACAATTCAGAGAGCCCGTGAACTCATTGCGCAAGAATACGCCGAACAAAGGTCTCAGGAATGGTTAGACCTCCGTGAGAATATGATCACGGCGAGTGACGCTGCGAGTGCTATTGGCGAAAGTCCTTACGAATCTGAAGATGCATTCGTCAAAAAGAAAGTCCTGAGGACCAAGTGGGCCGGAAACGAGGCGACGGCCCACGGGACTTTACTTGAACCTATAGTCCGAGACCTTTATGACCAAAAATATAACAGAAAGTCCCACGAGATTGGTCTGGTTCAGCACAGGGACTACCCGTGGCTCGGTGCATCTCCCGATGGTGTGACAGAGGATGGAATTTTGGTCGAAATTAAGTGTCCAAAGTCTCGTAAGATTACGTCCAACGTTCCTAAACACTATTGGCCCCAAGTCCAACTTCAACTCGAGATTACGGACTTGGAAGAGTGTGACTTTGTGCAGTATCGCCCGGGGGACACTGAGAGTGTCCCGCCCAAGCCCGAGGAATTTGTTGTCGTCCGTGTCCACCGAGACCGCGCATGGTTCGCTCGGGTCCTCCCCGTGCTCGAGAGGGTCTGGCAACGTGTCCTGAAAGGACGAGTCCAAGGACTTTGTGAGATTCTGGACGACCAGTTTAAGAAACAAATTGCTTGTGAGGTACTATAGGAGGGGATGAAACCGCAGGTTCCATCCTCCCCGGACCCGGACCTCGACTCGTACAACCAAGTCTTTGGGAAGAAACCAGAGTGTAAACACAAAAACCGGTTCCTGACGTGTCGCGAGTGTTCTGGGTCTTTTTGTTGTAAGTGCATTCAACTCGAGGTACACTGTTGCCCCAAGTTGGATTCACGGTCCAAAATTGAAAAAGAGAATTTATCAAAGAAATTAGTCAAGGTGGTGGCCTCTAAGGTTGCTACTTTTTGAGACGGCTCAAAATGTAAAACACGAGTACCAAAACCATCAAAATAAACAAGGGACTCTTGGTGATTCTGAACGGCCCGCTCTTTTGGTCCCCTCCATTCATCCAGCACCACGGAAGCAGGGGGCGGTACCACGTCACTGTACCGTCAGAGTACTCGAACTTGCGTGTCGGGAACGCCCCGTGTGGTGCGTAGTTGGGGCTTGTCGTCTTGAGGTACACGTTCCCTGAGAGGTCCCGGGGCTTGAGGTTCGGGTCGAGCGTGTCACTATAATCTACTGGCTCTTCATCAATGGCTCTTGTGTACGAGCCATCGATAAAGAGATCCTTACGGAACCCGTCTTTGTTGACGCCAAAGTCACCCGTCCACGTGGTCGGGTTGAAGAGGTCAATCTGCAGACGGTCATCTATCATAAGATTTGATGCCATTGTTCTAGAATACGCTTACATTATTTTTGTTCACCGAGTAGACTTTGGTCTTGACCTTCTGCTGATGGAGCTGCCACATTTCGTCTAGGTCTATGTCAAGCATGGCGGCCAACTGAAACAGATAACTAAACACGTCGCCCATTTCCATCATAATATCCGTACCTCTGTCCTTCTTGAGACCAGTCTTTTTGTAAATTTGTTTCTTCTGCCTGATACTGGACGCAAGTTCCCCCATTTCTTCGTTCAAAAGCATCCAAACTATACTTATTGGTGCCTTGTCCCACCCCTTTTGATGACACATCATAGCTGTTTCATCACGAAACTTATTCATTGAATACATAACGCCCAAGTCTTTTAAGTGATGAGCCGAGCCAGAGGCTTCCTGAAGTACACGACGAGGAAACACGCGGCAACGAGCAACGCAAACTCGGCACCGAGCTTCCAGTTTTCAACCACATTCTCGTTGTCTGTACGCTTCTCGGCCCACGGCTCGATGATGGCGTTACTGGTGAGACGAATGAGACGTTCTATGGCGAAGAATATCAAGAAACCTAGAAGTAGGTCGTCGAGGGCTCTCATATCTACTAAAGGAAAACATATGTTTTCCGGCTACGCCCTAAAAGATTCCAAACTTGAAGTTGCTGGGAATCTTGTTACCGTACGTGCTGGTATTCACGGGAATCTCAAGAGGAACGGGGTTCTCGGTGATGTCACGCAGGTATACGAGCTGTTGAAGCATACCGGTCGAGATGGTCTGGGTTGCCCGCTTGATAACCTCCTTATTCATAAGGGACACTTGGTTCTTGACATCCGTGTATGGATCGGCCGCCAGGTCCGTGTACACGACGCGCATCAGGGACTGAAGGTCGCCATCATCCTGACGGTCAAGCTCATAGCCCGTCTGGGACTTGATGGTATCTGTGATGGACTTGTGAATACCCTCGCGGTTAAACTCAGAAAAGAAGGCGTTTCCAAGGGGCGTGAAGACGGACAGACGAATCGGCTTGAGGTCATACGTCTCGAGCGTACTCATTATTGTTAGTCAAGTTAAAAAAATACGACGCTAAAAATACAATGAAGGTCATCAAGCGTAATGGCGACTCGGTCGAGATGCTCTTTGACAAGGTGACTCAGCGAATTTCAAAACTAAATATGGCACCCGAGTTTGAGGTCCTGAACGTCCAACCCGACAAGGTGGCCCAGAAGGTGTTCACAAGTATGTATGACGGTATTTCGACCAGTGAGATTGATACTCTGAGTGCTGAGGTGGCCATCGGTATGATCACGGAACACCCTGACTATGAGACCCTTGCTATGCGTATCACCGTCTCGAACCTCCAGAAGACCTGCCCCAAGACGTTTAGTGACTGTGCTCTGGCCCTGCACGCCAAGGGTATCCTGTCTGACGAGTTTATGAAGTCCGTCCATCTCGATATGGATGCGTGGATCCAGCCGACGCGCGACTATGACTTTGGGTACTTTGGCGTCAAGACGCTTCAGAAGGGCTATCTGCTTCCTGGAGAGACGCCTCAGTACATGTTTATGCGTGTCGCTCTGGCGATTCACGGGGAGGACTTTGAGAGTGCCCGAAAGAGCTACGACCTCATGTCTCAAAAGTACTTTACCCATGCAACTCCGACGCTTTTTAATAGCGGAACAAAGCGTCCGCAAATGTCGAGCTGTTTTCTACTGGCCGCTAAGTCCGACTCCATAGAGGGCATTTACGATACCTTGAAGGAGTGTGCCCAAATATCCAAGTGGTCAGGAGGTATCGGTCTCCACATAAGCAACATCCGGGCGAACGGTACGCCCATCAAGGGGACCAATGGCGTGGCGGACGGTATCGTACCTATGCTCCGGGTCTTCAACAATACGGCCCGGTACGTCAACCAGGGTGGCGGCAAACGTAAAGGCTCGTTCGCCGTGTACCTGGAGCCTTGGCACGCCGATATCATGGAGTTTCTGGAACTGCGTCTGAACCAGGGCGACGAGGAGGCTCGGTGTCGCGACCTGTTCACGGGGCTTTGGATTCCCGACCTATTCATGGAAAAGGTTGAGTCGGACGGTGATTGGTACTTGATGTGCCCTCATGAGTCCCCCAAACTCCAGAATGTGTACGGTGAAGAGTTCAACGAAATGTATCGCGAGTACGTAGCCCAAGGCCGGTACAAGCGTAAAGTCCGGGCTCGGGAGGTCTGGGACGCCATCCTGAAGAGCCAGGTCGAGACGGGAACCCCATACATGTGCTACAAGGACAGCGTCAACAAGAAATCGAACCAGAAGAATATCGGGACTGTCAAGTCTTCCAATCTGTGTACGGAAATCATGGAGGTATCCACACCCGACGAAACAGCCGTGTGTAATTTGGCGAGCATGTGTTTGCCGGCCTTTGTCAAGGAGCGGTCGTGGGGTGCGGCCGATGGAACCTCTGGGACTGAAAAGTACTTTGACTTGAGTGATTTTTACGAATGTGTTCAAATCGTTATTGAGAATCTTAACAAGGTCATAGACGAGAATTACTACCCGACACGGCCTGCACAACTAAGCAACTTGCGTCACCGACCTGTCGGGCTCGGAGTCCAGGGTCTGGCCGACGTGTTTCAGATTCTTGGTCTGCCCTTTGACGCTCCTGAGGCTCGCAAACTGAACAAGGACATCTTTGAATATATGTATCATGCAGCACTCACGGAATCGTGTGCTCTTGCGAAAAAGAAAGGCCGGTACGAGACGTTTACAGGTTCGCCCGCGTCCGAGGGTCTCCTTCAGTTTGACTTGTGGGGCGTCACACCATCAAACGTTTTTGATTGGAACATCATCAAGGAGAATATCAAAAAGTACGGCTTACGCAACTCCCTGCTCGTAGCCCCTATGCCGACCGCGTCCACGTCTCAAATCATGGGCAACAACGAGTGTTTCGAGCCGTACACGACCAATATCTACCTGCGTCGGACCCTTGCCGGTGAGTTTGTCATGGTCAACAAGCACCTGATTCGGGACTTGCAGGCTATCGGCAAATGGAGCCCAGAAACCAAGACGGAGATTATCCGAAACGGAGGCTCGGTCCAAGCCCTCGACATTCCAGACAAATTGAAGTCCGTATACCGGACCGTCTGGGAGATTCCGCAAAAGAGTCTGATTGAGATGGCGGCGGACCGCGGGCCCTACATAGACCAGTCTCAGAGTCTGAACATCTTCATGGAGGACCCGACGAGTGCTAAGCTGACAAGCTGCCACTTCTATTCCTGGAAGAAAGGACTCAAAACAGGGCTATACTACCTCCGAACGCGGCCCAAGGCGAAGCCTATACAAATCACTGTGCCGGTCGCGCCCACAGAAGAGCAGAAACTCGCGTGCTCGCGTGAAAATCCTGAGAGTTGTCTGATGTGCTCAAGCTGAGGGTGCGTTCCAGTTAATTTCCAAGTGAAATGTAAGGATGGTCAAGTCTTGTTGCCGGGCCGGCCCCAAGAACAAGGTTTGTATTCGTTTCACAAATAAGAAGCTTTTCACGTTGCCCCGAAAGTTCCCCAAAAACAAGTGTCTTACAGGACCAATTAAGGGGTTCACAATGCGAGCAAGTTGTGCACCATATAAAAACTGCAAAAGAAAGTAAATAATGGACAGTCAAATTTGGAAAAGACTTCCAACAGACCTTATCAGGTGGATAATTGAACACTCGGACCCATCTATCGATGTTCAATTAGCTTTTAAAATTCCTCCAAAAAGACTGGACGAGGCAAAGAGTTGGCGACTCTGGTACCTTCTCAAGTCCCATGACGGGATCGTATATAATATGGAAACGGAAACACTACACATTCTGAGAATACCTGGGTGTCATATCATTCGGAGACCCATAAAACTCAGTTACCATACGGCTGGTCTGACAGTCTTTAACGACGCAGAGGAAGACCACTTGGTCGAATACACCTGTCCGTGCGGGTCCTTCGTCGCCATCAAGCAGAGTGACGCATGGGTCACGGAGATGCGTATCCTCTTCAAAGGAGCCAGACCTTCACGGGAGCTTACCGTCGCTGACGCTGTGGCGATGTTAGCCCCCTAATAGACCGAGTCACGCGACCTATAGCCCGCGCGTTTCCAGCTTCACTGGCTCTCTTGTACTCGCGACTGAGCTTGATCCTCAAGTTGTTGCGCAACTGAGCAAGGCCGGCAAGGGCGTTCGAGGATGGTCGGAGCTTTTGCTGATTCTTTTTGATACTTTTTGTGAGTTGAGCCACCATCTGTTTCAGTTGGTTGTTGGCACGCCGTGCATTCTCCTCAGCCTTCCGAGCCGCGGCCGCCTTGGCACGCACTTCCTTTAGGGCCTTCTGAAAGTTATTGTACTCGGCACGGTCTCTCGCCTCGATGTTCGCGTATTCCGCATTGAAATTACTCTTGATGTTGTTTTCACTTTTCCTGTTGTTGTTTTCTTCGCTTTTCCTAGCGTGGTGCCGTATGATCTGAGCATATTTGTCTATTAATTTAGACAATTCCCGAGACCCACGTTCTGTGAGCAAAGATATGCCGTAAGAATACGTGTTGTTATTTTGTTTTTGACTGGACTTGTGTTTAGCAAATTTCCAGGCACTATTTCTCATTTAAAAGAGAGCGAGACTTTTATTTTAAAGATGGTCTTTTGGTTCGACATTGATACGAGCCAAATAGAGATGGTCGCCACGACCAAGGACCGAACGCGGTTCAGGTACAAGGGTGGGCCTCTGAGGTTCCAAGTCCCGCGAGGTCTGTGTACCTGGGGTGTCAACGGGTACAAGAGTTTTCAGGTGAGTGTTTCTGACCCGGACTTTATCCAGTGGTGGAGGGCTCTTGAGACGCAGTTGTGCCCCGCGGCGGGTTCGGCGGCTTCGGGTGAGGGTCCACCCTCGCCCCCCTTCAACTCGAACCTCAAAGACTCATTGAGGATCAAGATTGATGATGCCGTCTATATTTTTGATCAAAATTCGAAACAGATCAACCCTGAGGTCCGGGAAGGTTTGTTTCGGGGTCAAGAGCTTTCATGTCTCATCGACGTGGACTCGACGTATTTTTATAATGAAAATTGGGGTCTGACTATCCGGGCCTACCAAGTCAAGACCTTGACCGAGGGGACCCCCGATGGGGGGATCCCCGACGCAGGGAACGACGTACCGTCGTTCCCCGAGCCGCCCGTCGCGCTGACACCCGGGGTGTGTGCCTTTTTGCCGATTTCTTGAGTATCTTGTTGACGAGTGACTCACTCGTCGCGTATTTGAGGCCAAGAAGCGCTGGCATTACTTACTATACTGCCTTGACAAAATTTACAGCCGTCTCGGCACCTTCAAGAGCGGCAAAGGTTGGTGACGCCATAGTGAGCTTATAGAACCCATATGCTATGAGTGGAACAAAGAAACCCATACATATAAAGCAATATCCCAGTCCGGCTGGAGGTGCCTGATTTGGAGGCTGACCTTTTGGTGCTGGAGGTGGCGGTTTTTTCGACGCCTGGATAACAAAGAAACCGATACAACAGAATATAAGGGCTATTATAGGGGACGCGTAAAGTCCTATAGTAGCTTTTATGTCGCCAATTTGTTGAAGACCTCCTACGATTCCTGACATATATAGTTTACTTGGAATAAATCTCACGGGCCCGCTTCAGAAGCTCGCCCTGAACCAGCGCAAAGCCCGTGATGCCGAGCTCCTTCTTGGCCTTTGCGACCGCCTTTATCCAAGGGTTGGACTTGGAGCCCTTGGCCTTCTTCTTGGACACGAGCTCACCATCCTTCATCTTGAGGTCCTTCTTGGTCAGACCACCGGCCGTGTGGGTGGCGTTACCGTGGTACACCTGAGCGCGAGAACCAACCGTCATTTACTTCTTGTGTTTATTTTTTTTCGAGGGAGACTTGAGATGGGCTGGGAGGGCGTTGTGCATGGCGGCGAGGAGTACCTGATTGACGAGGGCTATGTAGCGCTTTTTTTCGATACGGCGCGCGTTGGCCGTGGACTTGGCGAGGGCGAGGGACCTGGCGCGGTTAGGGGTACTGGGCATCTCTACTACATTACACTGCGAAAATACGCTTGAGCGCTTGGATATTCATCTTGGTCGACTTGGGAACTTGGGCCATAACGCGGGGGTCTCCGAGCACGTCCGCGCACACCTTGGCTTTACCCTCTTGAAGCTGCAGGATGCTCTCCTCGACCGAGCGCAGTGGGGGAGTGGAGGGGGACTCCTCCACTCCGGCGTACACGAGGCGGCGCACCACCACTTTGCGGGTCTGGCCCGTGCGGTGGGCCCTGCCTATGGCCTGGAGCTCCGTAGCGGGATTCCAGGTTGGCGCCGTGATGTACACGCGGGTCGCCTCCTGTAAGTTGAGGCCGACGCCACCCGCCTTGACCTGGATCAGGAACACGGGGGCGGGTGCTGACGTGGCAGCCTTGAAGGCCGCTATCCGCTCCTCCCGAAGCTCCTTGGAGACGGACCCGTCTATTCTGTAGACTGGGATATCAGCCTCGGTCAGGAGCTCTTGGATCCGGTCCATCTCACCCATAAACTGCGTGAAGACCAGCGCCTTTTCCTTAGGGTGGAGCTTGATCAGGTCCATGAGCGTCTCGAGTTTGCGAGACCGGCCCGTCCACGGCTCGGGGTCCATCCCGTTTTTGATCGCGATTCCGTCCAGGTACATCTGGGGCCACGTCATCACCTGACGCACGCGCAGGAGGCACTCGAGCAGCTCCATCTGGTGCATAGCCACGTTTCCCGCCTTGAATATGGAGCGGACAATACCCTGACCTTGGTCGAACACGTCACGATACAGGTCAGCCTCCTCAGGGTACATCTCCAACTCCAAATTCTCAAAGTCGCAGGGCGGGAGTTCGAGGCGCGCGTTTCCAGGGACGATGCATCGTCCCGCGGCGTCGTAGACGCCTTTTGCCACGTCAGCCTTGGTGCGGCGGAGCACGTACGTCTCGCGGACCTTGTCCGTGTAGCCCTGTGCCACGTCCTTGGGGATACCCACAAAGGCGCACAGAGCCACAAAGTCGCGGATCGAGTTGAAGACGGGCGTGCCCGTCACGATCCAGCGGATAGGCCCGCGGAGCTCCAGAGCCGCCACGTGCGTCTTGCTTTTGCGGTTTCGAATCTCGTGACCCTCATCCAGGATGACGCGATCCCACCTGATAGCAAGGAGGGGGCACCGCGTGCCGCCCTTCCGCTCAGCTAAGACCGAGTACGGCGCGACCGTGACGTTGGGCAAGGCACCATCCGGCAAGGCACGTTTGGGCCCGTCGAAGGTGCCTACACTCAGGCTCGGCGCAAACCGCTTGAGCTCGTCACACCACTGGCCGACCACGGACTTGGGCACCACCACGAGCGTACGCGGCTTAGGGTTAATGAGCATAGTGGCGATAAGCTGAACCGTCTTACCTAAACCCATTTCGTCACACAGGAAACCACCTGGGTTCAACTCAGCGGTCTCACGAGCCACGAGCCACTTGACGCCATCGTGCTGATACGGTGAGATGAGGCGGGTCTTGAGGAGCGCTCCGTTGGAGCGCGGCGGAGGCGGAGCCTCCTTAGAGGCCATGTTTGTCGTTGTTTGCTATATGGCGTGTAGCTCTAAGCCTTGGGCTGTACAGGACACGTTTTTTGGCGAACAGACCCCAAGGGGTCTGTCTTTTTCTCTCACCTTCTAATAGAGCAATGGCGGCGGAGGAGGCTGCATTTGAAGAAATTCTTCCACCTGGACCTCTTACTGAAAATGAGCTTCAAGGAATGAAAAAAGAACTAGCAAAGTTGAACTCTTTGACAAATGCTAATAATTATTATAGAGCAAAAAACGTTCTCAATTGGTGGAACTCTAAGCGAATTCGTCTACCCTCTGCGGAGATTCGCAAGATTCGTAAAATGGTACAGAACCATAATAAACCCACAAGTCAAAAGATAAGAGAACTCGTTCAAAGTCAGGGGACTAAGGAAGAAATTGAAAGGAGGGCACATTCTGCAATGTTAAAGTGTCCAAGTATTGCGTGTAGTTTATCAAAGACGCTTCTTCAAAGTCTGGCCCTTGCAACTACACCCGCAGAAGCCGCGGCTGTTGTTCAACAAGCACCAAAACCTGTTGTTGAAAATGCTCTTCGAAGTGTACCTCCTACTATCGATCCTAAAATTATAGCATCAATCATTTTACAGGCTACTCGGAAAGGCGTGAAAATACCACCTCAAACTCTTGCACCAGCAATTACTACGAATGTATCGGCTCCGGTGGCCGTAGCGGTCTCGAAGGCCGTCCCTCCAGAGACGCTCGCAAAGGCCATACTTTCCGCGGTTAAAAAGGGGACGGAGGTCCGACCAGAGGTTGTTTCACAGGCAATCAGCGCTCCAACACCGGTGTCAGCTGCCGTAGCCGTCTCAAAGGCCGTCCCTCCAGAGACGCTCGCAAAGGCTATACTTTCCGCAGTTAAAAAGGGGACTCAAGTGCGTCCAGAGGTTGTTTCACAGGCAATCAGCGCTCCAACACCGGCTCCGGTCGCTACAAGCGTGGCACGGGCCGTCCCTCCAGAGATGCTCGCAAAGGCCATAGTTTCAGCATTCAAAAAAGGGCTCATCCCGCGCTCCGAAGCCATCACAGCACAGCCTCCCGAAGTTATTGTTCCGGTGATACAAAAAATAATACCAAAGTCTGGAAACTTGGCAAGTTCCGTAGTTTCAGCTCTCAAGAAAGCCTTTGGAAAAATCTCGGGTAAAGATAAGATGCCGACATTTGGGCCCGAGACGCAACCAAACTTTATTGAACCAGTAAAAACAGGCGTCAATAATCAGGGCCGAAACACATATAATCAAAAGCCCCCAGCACCCGGGTACATTCTGACGACCCGTAACGGCAAGACGGGGTGGTACCGAAACAAGGGGGCCGCCCCACCTCCTTCGACTGGGACCATCGGACCCACGCAGCCACGCAATTACACGAAGATGGGTATCCGTGAGCTCTTGGATGCTTTGCGCAAGTACCCAGAGAACCGACCAGTCATCTCAGAGGCTCTCCGAAAGGCCCTTGAAAAGGAACTCAAGGATATCAAGTACGAATATAGTAAGTCCCGGCGGGCACGTAAGCTCGGAGACCTTTTGCGTCTTTTGCCTCGGAACTTCAATGGTCGCCGGAACGCATCGAGTATGGTCGTGAATGATATACGTGATACCCGTAACGGCCGTGAGCTTTCGAATTTGCGATCAAATTTGGGACGGGTTCCGAACGAGAATATTCGCCGGGCGCTCGAGAATCAAAACCGTAGGTTCAGAAGGGACGGAGAGCGTGAAAGGGCAAGAGGGCGCTCCAACGGAGGAGGGTCCTACTCGACTCCACGGCGGTACGGTGAAAGTAACAACAATTATACCCGGCGTGTAAGGAACACGGAAGGTCAACGCGAACTTATGGAACTTATGCGTCGGCGACGTGCAGCTCGGGTCGGTGGTGCAGGCGCAGGCGCAGGCCCTGTGGGAGGTGGCAACTTTGGTGGCGGAGGACGTGGAGGTGGGAACGTCGGTGCCGGCGGTCCTGCGCCACCCCCACCTCTCCCAACGAATCAGCAACAAGCTATCAACAACGCGGGAGGTGTGACCAAGGCGATGAATACGGTCGTACAAGTTCCAGGGGGCGCCCCCGAAGTTGCCAAAGCGGCCGAGGCCCTGAACGAGTCCAAGGGTAACACGACATATGCCATTCGCGTTAAGGGTGCGAGTCCCGAGGCTGTGAACGCCGTCCAGAAATTGGGAGGTCCGAACAACACCGTTCAAGTGCTTGAAGGTCTCAATACCATGTCCAAGACGCACGGGACGCGCAAACGCGCAAGGACCACTCGCCGTTCCAAAAAGGTGCTTCGACCCCGTGTTGCTGAACTCGCTCGCGTCATCAGCGCAGTCAAGAAACAGCGTCTTATTTCACTCGTGGCTCACAACGTCACAAAGACACACAATATCCACCCCAACGACGAGAAACTCAAAAAGTACTACATGAAGGTTCTCAAGGCGAATATCCTCAGAACACCTTTTGCTAAGATTGCTAAAGGTGCCGCCAAAAAAAAGTAAGCTATAAGTAATAAATGCCGCTGAACCCTCTCGTGTTGGGAGTTGGCGTCTTGTGTTTCTGTATCTGTATTATAACTATTATTTACTTCGCGACCCAGGGCGGGGGTGGGTCGCCGTCCCCAGACGCGGGGTCTCCAGGACCAGCACCGGGACCATCAGGACCCACGGACCCTCGTCAGGATGTTTGGTCATCAGGCCAGCTCCTTCAAGGGGCTCCACTTGAAATAGGTATACCCGGAAACGCCCCTATACCTTTTACAACAAAACCAGCTCCTTATATTCCAGGTCAGTCTGCAAAATTCACAATGTCTTTTGATTTATATGTGACGGGAACGGCACCCAGTTGGAGAAACATCTTTGCGCATAACGCAGTAAACAATGACGGCGGTGCCCGAGCGCCAAGTGTGTATTTGACTGGAACGGATGCCGCACCAGCAAACAGAGTCCATTACAATTTTTTGAAGCCAAATGGTTCAGGGGGTTTAATACAGGGTGCATCCGTTGGTTCAGTTGTTGTTCCTCAAAATCAATGGTACAATGTAACAATTACTTGTGACGGATCAACTGCTCATGTATATATGAATGGAACTCTAGATTCTACAGCAGATTTCACGGGTCCATTTACGTGGCCGACAACTGACGATCCATGGAACTGGTGTAATTCAGACTTTAGTCAGGGTGGATCTCTCAAAGTTGCAAACACTTATTTCTGGCCAACAGTCTTGACGACGGATCAAATTAGTAAACTCAAAGTACCGACGGCACCATCACCAAGTGTTGCCACAACTTCTTATTATTTGCCCGAGCCATATGACGACGCAAAGGAAACTGCGGGGTACTGAGGAGTGCTCCTAAAAAACGTGTCCTGCCCGGCTTAAAGGCTTAGAGAGCTTAAGGAGTGTAGAGCAAAGCATGGAGTCCACGTTCCAGTACATTCAGAATCTGAATGCGATTCGAGGGCGGTTGGTTCAGGACTCGGCGCGCCCCGCGCCCTCGTGGGTCCGAATCACAACCATCACTATGTGTTCCAAATTTCTTCAGGATATTGACTTGAAGAAATTTAGAGAGAATTTTGCCAAGCTCGGGTCCATCACAGTCCGCCGTCGGGGCTCGCGGTTCCGCGGTTTCGAATGGAAGATGAAAGAGACAGCCTTTTATAACCAGGTGACTATCGGCTACGAGGATGTGTATTCTCGAAAAAGTATCAAGTTGTTTCCCAACGGGTCTATTCAGGTCGCGGGGTGTTCGGACTTGTTCGATTGTAAGCGTATTCTAGGCCAACTCGCCTTTATTTTGAAAGTGGTTCTGGACCTGAAGGAACTCCCGCCGACCCAAGAGGCGAGTATCAAGATGATCAACACCAATTTCTCTTTGAATTCGTCTGTCAATTTGAACAAGGTCATCGCCAAGTTTTCGAGTCGACCTGCTTTCAAAGTCACCTTCGACCCCGACAGATACAGCGCTGTGAAGGTCAAGTTTACGCCTAAACCAGGGCAAAAGCAGGTGACGGCCAGCATCTTCAGCA
>Ga0214180_1000277_pt1 | contig 19076 bp, 13 predicted proteins | sample TroBogEpilimnion_22_FD_153018 | JGI IMG/M metagenome (GOLD analysis project Ga0214180, IMG submission 153018) | Freshwater microbial communities from Trout Bog Lake, WI - 16OCT2007 epilimnion | ecosystem: Environmental > Aquatic > Freshwater > Lake > Epilimnion/Euphotic zone | place: Trout Bog... | reverse complement strand
ACGGCGGCCCGCCGGTTCCGCGCGCGGCGTGTCCCGTCGAAACCAGCCCCAACTGACGGGCGGAGCGGCTGTCGAGCAGCCAGGTGGTCAGCTTGCCGTCGTCGATCAGGGTGAAGGGGCGGGTCGGGGTGCCCTCCCCATCGAACACCTTCGACCGGCCGCCGCGGATCCGGCGGGGATCGTCGTGCACGAAAATGCCGGGGGCGAAGATCGCTTGCCCCATCTTGTCCTTCAGGAAGGACGTCCCACGAGCAACGGAGGCGCCGTTGATCGCGCCCGTCAGATGCCCCAGCAAGCTGCCGGCGACGCGCGGGTCGTAGATGACCGGCAGTTTGGCGGTTTGCGGGCGGGTCGGGTTCAGGCGGCGCACCGCACGCTCCCCCGCCGAACGGCCGATCGCGGCGGGATCGTCCAGGTCCGACAGATGCGCGGTGCCGTGGTAATCGTAGTCCCGCTGCATGTCGGTGCCCGTGCCGGCCAGCGCGGTGGCGGAGATCGAATGGCTGGTGCCGCTCCGTCTTCCCGCGAACCCCGCCGATGTCACCAACACCACCTCCGCTCGGCTGAACCCGGCGTCGGCGCCCTCGGAATTGGTCACGCCGGCCACGGCGCGGGCGGCGTCTTCGGCGATGGCAGCGCGGGTAATCAGCATCTCGGCCGTGGGTTCGGTGCCGTCGTCGAGGTCCAGATTATCCGGCTCCGGCGGGCGAGCGGTGTCGGCGAGGCCGGCGAACCGGTCCTCCGGTACCACGCGCGCCATAGCGACGGCGCGTTCGGCCAGCGCCTGGAATCCGGCGGGATCGACGGAACTGGACGACACCATCGCCACCCGCTGACCGAGGAACACCCGCAACCCGAGATCGCGGCCCTCCGCCCGCTCGATATGCTCGGTCTCCCCGAGCCGGCGGGAGACGGAGAGAGAGGTCCCCGCCGCCAGCACGGCATCCGCCGCGTCCGCCCCCGCGGCGCGGGCTTTGGCGATGAGGTCGGAGAGGAGATTGAGGTAATCGGTCATGCCGGTTGGGTTCCGCTGGTTGGCTGCTCGGGTGCAGGGTACAGTGCCGGGGCGGCGAGGTCACGTGTAGCCGACCATATTGGGGTCGAGAGGGAAGAATTACCATGGCAAGCATCCTGACACCGGCCGATCTGGCGGCCTTCGAACGGGACGGGTACTACATCGTGCGCGGCATGTTCGATGCCGAGGAAGTCGACCTGCTGCGCCGGGCCATGGAAGAAGACCCCGAGGTCCGGGACCACATGATCGATCGCCTGGACGCCAAGGGCGCCGCCACCCGCATCGCCCTGTGGAACCGGGCGGGCGGTAGTGTTTACGGCATGGCCGCGCGGTGCGAGCGGATGGTGGATACGATGGAGGCGCTGCTCGGCGGCCCCGTCTATCACTACCAGTCCAAGCTAACCGCGAAGGAACCCTTCGTTGGCGGCGCCTGGGAATGGCATCAGGATTACGGCTACTGGTACTACAACGGCTGCCTGTTCCCCCATCTGGCGAGCTGCCAGATCGCGCTGGACCGCTCGGGCGTGGAAAACGGCTGTCTGGAAATGGTGCGGGGGTCGCATCTTCTCGGGCGGATCGAGCATGTGCCGGTGCCGGGCGAGGGCCAGAATGTCGCCGACCCCGAACGGATGAAGGCGGTTACCGCACGGTTGGAGGTCGTGCCGTGCGAGCTGGAACCCGGCGATGCGGTGTTCTTCCATTCCAACACGCTGCACCGGTCGGCGCAGAACCGGTCGCGGTTCCGGCGCTGGACGCTGATCTGCTGCTACAACCGGGTGGATAACGACACGCTGGTGCGGGAGGACGATCGCTACTACGTGCCGCTGGAGAAGGTGCCGGATGCGGCGGTGAAGGCTGCGGGCGTGCGGTTCGCGAGTGGGGACGAGCATTTCGCGACGCGGGCGTTTGTGCCGAAGGTGGCATAAGCCATTGGGCATCGGGATCAGACGTATTGGCTGCCTGAAACCTCCCCCGTGTCATGGTCGGCGAAGGCCGACCACCCACGCCTTGCGGTGGTTATCGATTGAAAGGCGTGGGTCCTCGGCCTTCGCCGAGGATGACACAGTAACGGAAACCTGGCTTGTGCCCATTCGTCTAAGGGGCGCCCAACCCCCATGCTAACCACCCTCGTCGCCCTCCTCGCCGCCGCCACGATCGCCGTCCTGCTCACCCGCAAAGCCGGGTTCGGCAGCGTCCTCGGCTACCTCCTCGCCGGGATCGTCATCGGCCCGGCCGGGCTGCGTCTCGTCACGGACGTGGAGCAGATCGCCTCCGTCTCCTCCCTCGGCGTCGTCATGCTGCTGTTTCTGATCGGGCTGGAGCTCCGCCCGCAACGCCTCTGGGTGATGCGCCGCGCGGTGTTCGGGCTCGGGGCGGCGCAGGTGGCGGTGACGGCTGGGGCACTGGCGGCTCTCGCGCATCTCACCGGCATCGGCTGGGCCGGCGCGACCGTGCTCGGCGCCGGGTTGGCCATGTCCTCCACCGCCATCGTCCTGCCCATGCTCGCGGAGCGGGAGCTGCTAACCAGCCCCGCCGGGCGCGACGGGTTCGCGGTGCTGCTGTTCCAGGACCTCGCGTTTATCCCGCTGGTCGCGCTGGTGCCGCTGCTCGCGTCCCACGGCGCCATGGCCAGCCACCTGCCGTGGCAGGAGGTCGCGAAGGGCGTCGCCGCCATCGCCGCCATCCTGATCGGCGGCCGTTTCCTGATGCACCCGCTGTTCCGCGCCATCGGCGGCGCCAAAACGCCGGAGGTCTTTACCGGCACCGCCCTGCTGATCGTCGCCGGCACCGCCTTCATCGCGGAAAAAGCCGGGTTGTCCCCGTCGCTCGGCGCCTTCATGGCCGGTGTGCTGCTGTCGGAATCCGAATACCGCCACGAACTCCAAGCCGACATCGCCCCGTTCGAGGGCCTGCTTCTCGGGTTCTTCTTCATCTCCGTCGGCATGGCGGCGGACATGCATCTGGCGTGGGCGCATCCGGTATTGCTGGCGGCGGCGACGGGCGCGTTGCTGGCCGCGAAGGCCGGCGTCGCCTTCGTGCTGGGCAAGATCGCGCGTCAGGACAATGCCAACGCCGTCCGGTTCGCTTTGGCGCTGCCGCAGGCCAGCGAGTTCAGCTTCGTGCTGTTCGGCGCCGCCGTCGCCGCCGGTGCGCTCGCGGCAGACCGAGCGGCGATGGCGACATTGGTGTCGGCGGCCTCGATGATCGCGACGCCGATCCTGTTCGCGGGCAGCGAGAAATGGCTGATCCCCGCGTTGCATCGCCCGGACGCGGCGGCGTTCGACGCGATCCCGGAGGAGCACAACCCGGTGATCGTCTGCGGCTTCGGCCGTGTCGGCCAGATCGTCGGCCGCGTGCTGCGCATGCACGGCATTCCGTTCACCGCGCTGGAACGCGATTCCGGACAGGTGGAGGTCGTGCGCCGCTTCGGCAACAAGGTCTATTTCGGCGACCCCACCCGCGCCGACATGCTGCGGTCGGCGGGGGCGGAGGAAGCGAGGCTGCTGGTGGTCGCGCAGGACAATATGGAGGAAGTGCTGCGCACCGTCGAAATCGCCAAGCGCGCCTTCCCGCATCTGAAAATTCTGTCCCGCGCGCGTAACCGTCATCATGCGCATTTGTTGATCGATCGCGGCGTGGATGGGTTCGTCCGCGACACATTCCACTCCAGCCTGCGGTTGGCCGAATTGTCGCTCGCCGCGCTCGGTATCGCCGACGACGCCGCGGCGCGCGCGGTGGCCTTGTTCCGGGATCATGATGAGAACCAGTTGCTGGCGGCGCACGCGATCTACCGCGACGAACAGCAGTTGATCCAAACCACGCAACAGGCGGCGGACGAGTTGGCGAGCCTGTTCGACGCGGACCGCCCCTAACGCGCACGTCATGGGACGGTCCGGCACGAACGGGTTAAAGGGACGCCATCCCGAACTGCGGGAACAGGTCCGCCGCGCCAGCCAGGGCACTCATCGCGACATTCATCACAGCGGGATAGTCGGGATACCAATTTCCCGCCGCCGTCGGGGGGGAGCCCCAGAACATGACGAATCCCCACTGTCCGTTCAGTTGCAGCACGTTGTTGGACGTCGGCAAGGACCCGCCCTTTTGTCCGTAGAATGTGCCGCCCGCCTGGGTCGCCAAAGCGTCGAACCCGTAGCCGGCGCGCCCGAACCCGGCCGCGGTCAGCCCGGCGCCGGCGGTTAACATCGCCGTCAAGGTCTTGCGGGTCATCATCGGCGTGTCTTTCGGATCGATCATCGCCGCCACCAGCCGCGCAAGATCGGTGGCCGCACCACTCAGGCCGCCGCCGCCCTCCATGAGTCCGACCTGCTCGGTGCCGTATTCCACGGGCACCAGCCGCTGATCCGGCGTCACCTGACTGTTGCCGAGGGACAATGTCGGGCTTTGATACCGTGCCTCATCGGGCAACTGTGCCGACACCAGGCTGGCCGCCCGGCGGATACGGGTGATACCCAGGGGCACGAACAACGATGCGTGGAACGCGTCGATCGGCAGAGCCACCCCGTGCTTTTTCGCGACCGCCTGGGCCAGCATGTAGTGGCCGCAATTGTTGTAGGCCTGCGTCGATCCGGGCGCGGTCTGCAGCGGCAGGCTGGCGACGTAGGCATCGGTCATCGCCTCGGTCACCGGCAGGACGACCGGATGTCCGGCGGCGGCAAACGCCTGTTGTACCCCGAGAGCGTTACGGAACGCATCCGGGTTCAGGCCGCTTTTATGCTCCAGCAGGTGCTGAATGGTGATCTGTCCGAATTGCGGGTCCACCGGCGCACCGCCGGCGGGGGTCTTGAGCTGCAGAATATCCTGTAGCCGATCCCCGAGTTTCAAAGCGCCGGATTGGATCAGTTGGTACACCGCGAGGGCGGTGACCGTTTTCGATACGCTCGCCATCCGGAAGCGGGTGGTCGGCTGCGCCAGCGGCCAATCCGGTTCGGCATTGGTATAGCCGCGCGCATAGACCAGTCGCGTGCCGTTCACGATCGCCAGCGACGCGTGCTTGACCGGGGAATCCTGCATCGCCTTCTGGACGATCCCGTCGATGGCGGCGTTGGCGACCGGTCCGGTGGCGTGGAACTGCCGTGGCACCGTGGCCACCGACTGCACGAACAGCGCAGCGAAGCGGGCGGCTTGCGCGTTCGGTCCGGCCGCCTGCACGCAGACCGGGAAGTAGTTCTGTTTGGTCCATTTATCGAATTCGGTTTGGTAGTCGGCGGGCGTCATGTTGTGACGCGCGACCCAGGGGCCGATTTCGCGGTCGGTGAAGACCGAGAGGTATTGGCTGTCGCCGTTCAGCGTCACGAAGGATGGCCGGCACCAGGCGGAGGTTTCCGCATCGAACCGTGCCTGGTAGCCCGCGGCGCTATCGGCGATTCCGTCGTTGTTCCACAGCGACGTGTCGGTATCGGGCATCCATATGGCGGCGAAGCGTTGATTGGCGGCGTTGCCGTACGATGCCGCCCATCGCAGGATCAGGCCCTGCTTGCGCGCGGATGCGTCCATGCCCTGGATCGTGTCGGTGCTGGCGGGATCGCCGGATGTCAGGCCGAAGCGCGTCAGCGGAATGGGGTTCATCGGCTCGAACACGACGGCGAAACGGGGATCCGACGCCGATCCGGTCGCGGCGACGATAGCAGGGCCGTAGCCGAGCTTCGCCTGCGCGTCGAATGTTTGCTGAAACTGGGCGGCGGTTAAATCCGGCCAGTCGCGCTGCGCCACGACGACCGGGCGCTTGATCATGACGGCGGCGTAGACCGGCGATCCGGCGTCGCCGTAGATGCTCAGCGATACGAAACGGTATCCGTTCTTCGCCGCCGCGTCGCGGGCGGACACGTGGTCGGCCAGGGTTCTGCCGTGCCAGGCGATAAAGTCGGCCATTGGATCGATCCTCCATCGTGAGTGCGGCCGGAGGCGGTTTCCTCCAGGCAATGGATGGACTGTGGGCCCGGCCGGCTGGCCAGGATGTGACCTACGCCACACTGTAACGGAGACGTGATGACATCCCACGGTAAAGCTCAAGGCGATTGACACCGCCCCCGCCGCCCCGCACCGTCCCGTAAAACGGGAGGACAATATGGCGGGCATTCAACCGGCGGCCGCGAGCGGCCATATCGCGGCACGCATCGACCGTTTGCCGCTGACACGCGTGCAATGGTCGCTGGCGATCCTGGTCGAAATCACCTGGGGTTTTATCATTGTCGATACCGACGGCATCGGCGCGCGGCTTTACCCCTTTGTCTGGCGGCCGGCGGGGATCATGACCGTGGGGCAATATGCGGTGATTCAGGCGTTGCAGGTTGGCCTCGGCGTGCTGTGCGGCGTCTATCTGATGGGCTGGATCGCCGACCGGTACGGGCGGCGGCCGGCCATTCTGACCGCGACCGCCTTGGGCGGCGTTTTCCTCTGGCCGTTCGCTTATGTCTCCAACTTCTGGGGGTTGGTGGTCCTGTCGGTCCTCAGCACGCTGGGCGTCGGCGGGATTGTTGCCACGCACGCGGTTTATCTGACCGAACTGATTGGCCCCAAGGTGCGCAGCCGGGTGCTGCTGGCGTCCCAGGGCAGCACTGCTCTGGTGGGGATCGGCGTCAGCCAGCTCGCGTTCTGGCTGATCCCAGCGCATTGGAAGGAATATGTCTGGATCGGCGCGGCGTTCGAGGTTCTGCTGCTGCTGCCGTTGCTCTGGTGGCTGCTGCCGGAATCGCCGCGCTGGCTGGAGGCGATGGGGCGGGAGGAAGAGGCCGAAACGGTCATGACCGCCTACGAAGCCAAGATCGAACGCGTCACCGGCGTGAAGCTGGAACCGCCGGAAGAGGGTTATCACCCCGTCACAGTCGCCGAGGGCGGTTCCTGGCGGGAAATCTTCACCAACCCGCTCTACCGCGGCCGCACACTGCTGATCCTGGCTTGCTGGGTCTGCTGCTATCCCGGTCTGATCTACGGCGTCGGCGCCTTCGCGCCGGTCTACATGGTCGATCACGGCGTCACGTCGCACTTCGTCTTCGGCGCCCTGACCGCCGGCTACGTCCTGTCCTTCATCGCCTTCCAATTCAACGCATGGCTGGGCGAACGGGTGGAGCGGCGGGATACGTTGATGCTGCTGGGCATCGTGTTCTCGGTGTGCTGGACGGCGATCTATTTCGTCCCGACACCCGAGGTCATGGCGGTGGGCTTCGCCATTGGCCGCGTCTGCACCAGCCTGTTTCTGTTCAATCTCTACAACTACACGGCGGTATCGTTCCCAACCCGCATCCGGTCGGTGGCGTTCGCCTGGACCGACGGGTTGGGGCACCTCGGTGCCTGGGCGGGGGTGACGCTGACCGGGCAACTCTATCCGCTCGGCACCAACCATCTGGCCTGGGTGTTCTGGATCGTCGTGCCGGGCGCGCTGCTACCCGCGTTCCTGATCCGTACCTTCGGGATCAAGCAGGCGCGGGCGGTGCTGGAGCACGTGTCGAAGTAGCGGCTAGGCGGCAGTTGCTTTAAAACCCGTCATCCTCGGGCTTGACCCGAGGACCGCCAACGGCACGATATCGCGATTTCGTGCCGCCGCGGATGGTCGGATCAAGTCCGACCATGACGTGATGAGGTTATGGGCCATCAGCCGCCAGTCCCGCCTACCGTCAAACCGGACAGCTTGATCGTCGGCTGGCCGACGCCCACCGGCACGCCCTGGCCGGCTTTGCCGCAGGTGCCGATACCGGGGTCGAGTTCCATATCGTCGCCGATCATCATCACCTTGGTCAGCGCGTCCGGCCCGTTGCCAATCAGCGTCGCGCCTTTGACGGGGTAGGTGACCTTGCCGTCCTCGATCATGTAGGCCTCGCTGGCCGAGAACACGAATTTCCCGGAGGTAATATCCACCTGCCCGCCGCCGAAATTCACCGCATACAGGCCGCGTTTAACCGACTGGATCATTTCGTCTTTGGTATTCTTGCCGCCGAGCATGACGGTGTTGGTCATGCGGGGCATGGGGGCGTGGGCGTAGGATTCGCGGCGGCCGTTGCCGGTGGCTTTCATGCCCATGAGGCGGGCGTTCAGCCGGTCGTGCAGGTAGCCGGTCAGGATGCCGTCCTCGATCAGGACGGTGCGGCTGGTGGGCGTGCCCTCATCGTCGACGGTCAGGCTGCCGCGCCGGTCGGGGATCGTGCCGTCGTCGACCACGGTGACACCGCGGCTGCCCACGAGCTGGCCCATCAGCCCGGCGAAGGCCGAGGTTTTCTTGCGGTTGAAGTCGCCTTCCAGGCCGTGGCCGATGGCCTCATGCAGCAAAATACCCGGCCAGCCGGAGCCGAGGACGACTTCCATCTCCCCGGCCGGGGCGGGTTTGCTGTCCAGGTTGACCAGGGCTTGGCGGAGGGCTTCGTCGACGCCGCCCTGCCAAAGGGCCTTCTCGGTCAAGGCGGCGTAGGAAAACCGCCCTCCCGTGCCGAAGCTGCCGGTTTCGCGGCGGCCGTCGCGTTCGGCGACGACGGAAATGCTGAGGCGGACCAGCGGGCGCAGGTCGGCGATGCGGTTGCCGTCGGCGCGCATGATCTGCACCGCCTGCCATTCCCCGGCGATGGAGGCCATGACCTGCACGACCCGGCTGTCCTTGGCGCGCGCGTAGGCGTCGATTTCCGACAGAAGCCCGGTGCGGGCGGAAAAATCCATCTGCAACAGTGGGTTGGCGTCGGAATAGAGCCGGCTGTTGGTGGCGCGCGGCGGTTCGGCGATGGTGCCCTCCCGCCCTTTGGCGACGGCAGCCACGCTGCTGGCGGCGCGGCGAAGCGCGGCTTCGGAGATTTCGCCGGCATGGGCGTAGCCGGTGGCCTCCCCGGCGACGGCGCGCAGGCCGAAGCCGTAGGTGGTGTCGAACCCGGCGCTGCGAATGTTGCCGTCGTCGAGGCCGATGGACTCGCTTTCCCGGTATTCCAGGAAGAGCTCGCCGTCGTCGCTGCCGGTCAAGGCCTCGGCCACCAGCCGTTGGGCGGTGTCCTGGTTGAGCGCGGCATCGGGCCGGTCGAAGAACAGCGCGTCGGTGGCGGCGAGTGCGGTCATGGCTGGGTCCTTCCCGGCGGGGGCGTCGGGTTCAAGATGGGGTGTTTGGGGGTGTTTGGCCAGTGCCGCTTAACGCATGCAGCACGACCAGTTGCGCGGTGAGCAGCAGTGCGGCCCCGGCCTGGTGCATGGCGGCGAGTCCGACGGGCACGACGGACAGCAGCGTGGCGATGCCAAGGGCGTATTGGGCGAGGACGGCGATGCCGAGGGCGAGCAGGCGGGGGCGCAGGGTTTCGTCCCGCCAGCCGAGAGCCAGGGTCGCGGTCGCGGTCAGCAACGTCATCGTCGCCAGCAGCCGGTGATCGAACTGCACCGCGGCGATATTTTCCGTCAGATTGCGGACGAACGGGTGCAGATCGGCATAGCCGGCGGGGATCAGGGCGCCGTCCATCAGCGGAAAGGTGTTGTAGGTCAGCCCGGCGTGGAGGCCGGCGACGAAACCGCCCGCGACGATGGTTAGCGCGACGAGGGCGGTGCCCAGTTGCACCAGCCGGCGAAAATTCCCCGTCATGGTCGGGCTTGACCCGACCATCTTTATCCCATGGGCCTGAGATGGTCGGGTCAGGCCCGACCATGACGGCAATGAGGCTGGCACGGCCAGGACCGACAGCCCCGTCCACACGATCGCCGCGTACAACACCAACGCCAACCCAAGATGCACCACCAGCCGATACGGCGACACGGCGGTGCTGTCCGGAAAGAACCCGGACGCCACCATGAACCACCCAACCGCGCCCTGCAGCCCGCCCAACACGAAGAAAACCGCCAGCCGTTTCAGCAACCCGCGCGTCACCCGCCCGGTCGCCCAGAACCAGAGCAGCGGGACCAAAAACACGATCCCGATCAAACGGCCCCATAACCGGTGGCTCCATTCCAGCCAGAAGATGCTCTTGAAGCCCTCCAGGCCGAACCCGTGGTTCACCAGCTCGTATTGCGGGATCTTTTGGTACAGGGAGAACAGCCGCTGCCATTCCGCCTCGGACAGCGGGGGCAGCGTGCCCATCAGCGGCGCCCATTCCATGATCGACAGGCCGGAGCCGGTCAGGCGCGTCACGCCGCCCAACACGATCATGACCAGGATCATCCCGGCGACGGTGAACAGCCAATAGGCGACGGGGCGTTGCATGCAGCCTATATAAGGAACACGCGCGCCTCCGGCATAGGTGCGGCAGGCATGCGATTTTCTGTTTTCGCGTCCCTTGACTCCCGGTGACCGCGCGCCTAGATCGCTGGCACTCCCCAGGGGGGAGTGCTAACAACCGGCTTGGCGCTCATTCGGAGGCCTCGTTCGGTTATGGCAGGCCCATCATTAACCATGGCTGAGAAGCACTCAGGAGCGATCCTATGAATTTCCGTCCCCTGCACGACCGCGTCGTGGTCAAGCGGCTGACCGCCGAAGAGAAGACCGCGGGCGGCATCATCATCCCCGACACGGCTCAGGAAAAGCCGATGGAAGGCGAAATCATCGCCGCCGGTCCCGGCGCGCGTAACGAAAACGGTCAGCTCGTGGCGCTCGACGTCAAGGCTGGCGACCGCGTGCTGTTCGGCAAGTGGTCCGGCACCGAAGTGAAGATCGGTGGTGAGGATCTCCTGATCATGAAGGAGTCCGACATCATGGGCATCATCGAGTCCGGCAAGAAGAAGTAAGCCAGTCCGGCTTCTTCCGACCCTTTCCCTACAAGACCGACCAACGAAGGAATCAATATCATGGCTGCCAAGGACGTAAAGTTCGGCGGTGAAGCGCGCGCCCGCATGCTGCGTGGCGTCGACATCCTGGCCGACGCGGTGAAAGTGACCCTGGGCCCGAAAGGCCGTAACGTCGTGCTCGACAAGAGCTTCGGCGCGCCGCGGATCACCAAGGACGGCGTGACCGTCGCGAAGGAAATCGAACTGGCCGACAAGTTCGAGAACATGGGCGCCCAGATGGTGCGCGAAGTGGCCTCGAAGACCAACGACATCGCGGGCGACGGCACCACCACCGCCACCGTGCTGGCGCAGGCGATCGTGCGCGAAGGCGCCAAGTCGGTTGCCGCCGGCATGAACCCGATGGACCTGAAGCGCGGCATCGACAAGGCGGTTGCCGCCGTCGTGGACGAGCTGAAGAAGCGCTCCAAGAAGATCACCACCCCCGCCGAAACGGCGCAGGTCGGCACGATTTCCGCCAATGGCGAATCCGAGATCGGCAAGATGATCTCCGAAGCCATGCAGAAGGTCGGCAATGAAGGCGTGATCACGGTCGAGGAAGCCAAGGGCATCCAAACCGAGCTCGACGTCGTCGAAGGCATGCAGTTCGACCGTGGCTATGTCTCCCCGTATTTCATCACGAACGCGGAGAAGATGGTCGCCGATATGGATCAGCCCTACATCCTGATCCACGAGAAGAAGCTGTCCGGTCTGCAGCCGATGCTGCCGCTGCTGGAAAGCATCGTGCAGTCCGGCCGTCCGCTGGTGATCATCGCCGAAGACGTCGAGGGCGAAGCCCTGGCGACCCTGGTCGTGAACAAGCTGCGCGGCGGTCTGAAGATCGCGGCCGTGAAGGCGCCTGGCTTCGGCGATCGCCGTAAAGCCATGCTGGAAGACATCGCGATCCTGACCGGTGGCACCGTGATCAGCGAAGACCTTGGCATCAAGCTCGAGAACGTGAAGCTCGCGGACCTCGGCAAGGCCAAGAAGATCCTGATCGAGAAAGAAAACACCACGATCGTCGAAGGCGCTGGCAAGAAGGCCGACATCCAGGGCCGTTGCGGTCAGATCCGGGCGCAGATCGAGGAAACCACCTCCGACTACGACCGCGAGAAGCTGCAAGAGCGTCTGGCGAAGCTGGCCGGCGGCGTGGCCGTCATCCGCGTCGGTGGCAGCACCGAAGTGGAAGTGAAGGAGCGCAAGGACCGCGTCGACGACGCGCTGCATGCGACCCGCGCGGCGGTTGAGGAAGGCATCGTGCCCGGCGGCGGCGTCGCTCTGGCCCGTGCGTCCTTGATCCTGGCGAAGCTGAAAGGCTCCAACGACGACGAGCGCGTCGGCATCGACATCGTCCGCAAGGCGATCCAGGCGCCGCTGCGGCAGATCGCCGAGAACGCCGGCGAAGACGGCGCGGTGATCGCCGGCAAGACGCTGGAGAACGGCGAATACAACTACGGCTACGACGCCCAGTCCGGCGAGTTCAAGGACATGGTGAAGTCCGGCATCATCGACCCGACGAAGGTTGTGCGCACTGCTCTGCAGGATGCGGCCTCTATCGCCGGTCTGCTGGTGACGACCGAAGCCATGGTCGCCGAGAAGCCGGAGAAGAAGGCCCCCGCGATGCCGGGCGGCGGCGGCATGGGCGGCATGGACGGGATGGATTTCTGATTTTCCATCCACGCTGTTGTTATGCGAAGGAGGGGCGGGCCGTTGGGTCCGCCCCTTTTTCGTTTGGAGGACGTTTTGTCGATCGGCAGAATTTTCCTGAAGAGCCATCGATGGCGTCTGAAAGCATTCGTTGTATATTGACGGATAGACCTTATCGTCTCCACCGATAGGGCCAGGGGCCGAACCAGATGCGGGCTCTTCGCTCTGGAAATCTGAGAACGAGAAAATTGCGGAACCACGACCATTGATCGGATGAATAGGCGCCTGAAAAAATCGGGAAGGTTTTGTGGTTGGCGAATCGCATCATAAATACGCCTTCGCCCAGTTCCCAAGAATTCAGATCCTCCCAGTATAGAGTATGGCCGACACGAAATCGAAAGCCGATGAAAATGGTTCTATCCGTCACTTCAAGTCGGTTCGGCACGAAAGCGAACCAGACGAAAATTGGCATAAGGATTGTGGGTATCGATAGGGTCGCTGCATAGTTCGAAGACCACCAGTTTCCCTCCCCGTATCCTTGAAAGAGATAGGCACCGAACGTAACCGCGAGACACCCCGCTACCACCACTCCCGACGCTCGCCAAAAATTCGGGATCAGCTTCACCGATGTCTTCCCTTCGTCCGATCGGTCGCCACCGTCGTTAAGATGGAGCGTCCCGCTTTCGCAAAAGATGACTGTCCGAGCGACGTTCTGGAAATCGAACGGCGGATGCCTCGGTCGATGGGACGGGCCGTCAAAGCTCCCCCTCGTGCCTGCGCAACACCGCGACGAACCGACGCAATCCCTGCCGCTCCATCGCCTCCAAGAATTCCGAAGGGGACGGCGTGGTCCGCCGCAGATTCAAACGGGCGCGCCGGACGGATGCGATCACTGCTTCCCCTGCATCGCCGAACAACCCCATCAACAACGCGTCGGGCGTCTCCGCTCGGAGCCCGGCACCGCCCAGGACCGCATCGGGAAAATGCCGGAGGTTCCAAGTGACGATCCGCGATGCGCCAGCCCGCATGGCGGCGGCGACAACGTGCCGGTCACCCGGATCTGGCAACGTCGGAACCTCGGCCGGCCACGCGTCCTCCATATGGGCGTCGGGAATAACCCGGTTCATCAGGTCGCGCACCTTGAGCAGTCCGGCCGCCGAAACCGACGGCGCTGCCGCCGCGACATTGCGGATCCATTCGTCGTGGATGGCATTTGTCCAGCGGGCCCTTACCAAGCCGTCCGCCGCGCACTGAACCAACAGATTGCGCGTATGGAAGGGGTAGAGCACGCACGCGTCGTAAACAACGACGGGCGGCTCAAAGCCCATGATCGCGGATCAGTATCTCGGTCTCCTCCGCCAGCTCATCCAATGCTGCTTGTGCGGACTCGACATCGCGCTTCAGTGCCGCGACATCCCTCAGACGAACGCGCGGCTCGCCACCGTCATCATGGAACGGCAGATCGCCTGTGTGCATCCGGTGGCGCACCAGAGACACCGGCAAACCGACCGCCGCGCCGACGTCTTCAGCGCTCATGTCCAAATCCTGGGACAGGATCGCGATCCGTTCCCCGCCCCGGAGACGCGTCAGCAGCGACGTGATGAGAGCGGCAACATGAGGGGGGAGATCGAGTGCGCGGTCAGCCGAACCAGCACTTCGGTCCAGGATCCGGACTACGTCATGGATCGGCGGCAAAGCGCGCATCTGACGTTGCTCATTGTCCGGCAGGTCGATGAATTCGATGGTTTGGCTCACCGCAGGCGAACTCCTTCGTCATGTTTATACCTGCTGCGTGGCCTGCGAGCCAAGTCCAGATACAAGCAGTGCCTGGCGGGGGCATGGACGGGATGGATTTCTGATTTTCCATCCACGCTGTTGTTACGCGAAGGAGGGGCGGGCCGCAGGGTCCGCCCCTTTTCGTGGGCGATGCCCGTTCGGTCCCGGATACAACGGCCACAAAAAGCTAGGGCGCCTCAAGGGCGCCCTACGATAGTCCAACGCGGCGACCGAGCACGGAAATCTATTCGTCTGTCTTCTCAACCTTCGCCAAATCCCGCGCCACCACCGGATTATGCATCAACTTGTTGATTTCCATCGCATAATCCAGCGTCGTGTCCGGCTGGAACGACAGATCCGGCACAATCCGCAGCTTCATCGCCTTCGCCATCTGCCCGCGCAAATAGGGCGTCGCCCGTTTCAGTGCCGGGATCAGCTCCGCGACATCAGACCGCCCCAGACGCGCGATAAACGCCGTCGCGCGCTTCAGGTCGGGCCCGATGCGCACTTCCGTGACGGTGATGTCGGCCTCCGCCAACATGGGGTCGCGGAATTCCTGGCGGGTGAACACCCCGGAGAGCACGTGGCGGATTTCCTCCGCCACGCGCAATTGCCGTTGGCTGGGTCCGGCGACTGGCTTCTTCAACCCGGGATCATCTCCACTTCGAAGCACTCGACCACGTCGCCTTCCTGTAGATCGTGGAAATTGGCGAACGACAGGCCGCACTCGTAGCCGCGCGCCACTTCGCGGACATCGTCCTTGAAGCGCTTGAGCTGCGTGAGTTCCCCGGTATGGATGACCACGTTGTCGCGCAGCAGACGCACGCCGGTGCCGCGTTTCACCAAGCCTTCGGTGATCATGCAGCCCGCGACCTTGCCGGTTTTGGTGATGTCGAACACCTTGCGGATTTCCGCGTAGCCCAGGAATTTTTCCCGAGCCTTCGGTGCGACCTTGCCGCGGACCATCTTCTCGATGTCGTCGGCGACGTCGTAGATGATCGAGAAGTAGCGGATGTCGACGCTGTCCCGTTGTGCCATTTCGCGGGCTTGTGCCGTGGCGCGCACGTTGAACGCCACGATCACCGCGCCGGACGCCTTGGCGAGCTGCACGTCGCTTTCGGTGATCTGACCGACACCGGCCAGCAGCACCCGCACCCGTACTTCCTCGTGCGCGAGCTTGAGTACCGTGGCCTGAATGGCCTCGGAACTGCCCTGCACGTCGGCCTTGATAAGGACCGCGACTTCCTTCTGCTCGCCGGCTTGAATGCGGGCCAGCATTTGGTCCAGGGTGCCGCGCGCCAGCGTGTTCGCGCCGGCGACCTTATCGCGCTGACGCCGCTGCCGGAATTCCGTGATTTCCCGCGCACGCCCTTCGTTTTCGACGACCACGAACGGTTCGCCCGCACTGGGCACACCGCTCAGGCCGAGGATTTCCACCGGGCTGGACGGCCCGGCTTCCTTCAGGTTGCGGCCCTTGTCGTCGAGCATCGCGCGCACCCGGCCCCATTCGGCGCCGGCCACCACGATTTCGCCCTGGTTGAGCGTGCCCTTCTGGACGAGGATCGTCGCCACCGGGCCACGACCGCGATCCAGCCGGCTTTCGATCACCGAACCCTCGGCCGTGCGATCCGGATTGGCCTTGAGGTCCAGGATTTCCGCCTGGAGCATGATGGCTTCTTCCAGCGCTTCGAGGCCGGTTTTTTTCAACGCGGAGACTTCGACATCCTGCGTTTCGCCGCCCATTTCCTCCACCACGACGTCGTATTGCAGCAGTTCCTGCCGCACGCGCGCCGGGTTGGCGTCGGGCTTGTCCATCTTGTTGATGGCGACGATCAGCGGCGCGTTGGCCGCCTGGGCATGGCGAATGGCTTCGATCGTCTGCGGCATCACGCCATCGTCGGACGCGACCACCAGCACCACGATGTCGGTAACCGAGGCGCCGCGCGACCGCATGGCGGTGAACGCTTCATGGCCTGGCGTATCGATGAAGGTGATACGGTTGCCGGCTTTGGTTTCGACCTGATAGGCGCCGATATGCTGGGTGATACCCCCAGCCTCGCCGCCTGCCACGTCGGTGGCGCGCAGAGCATCGAGCAGCGACGTCTTGCCGTGATCGACATGCCCCATGATGGTGACGACCGGCGGGCGGGTCAGCAGTTCGGAATCGCTGTCGACCGCGCCTTCCAGCCCGGTTTCCACGTCCGATTCCGACACGCGGCGTGCTCGGTGACCGAATTCCTGCACCACCAGTTCGGCGGTGTCGGCATCCAGCGACTGGGTGATGGTCGCCATCACGCCCATGCGCATCAACGCCTTGATCACGTCCGGGGCGCGTGTCGCCATACGGGCCGCGAGTTCCTGCACCGTGATCGCGTCGGGCAGGATGACGTCGCGAACGACCTTCACCTGATCGGCGCGCAGACGTTCCAGTTCGGCCTGACGGCGTTCGCGTTCGCGCTGACGGCGGACGGATGCGAGTGAGCGGACGCGGTCGTCCTCACCCTCGATCGCGGCCTGCACGTCGATGCGACCGGCGCGGCGGCGGTCGTTGGTACCGCCCTTCGGCGCGGCGACCGGGGGACGGCGCACAGGGGCACCGCCGGGACCGGCGCGGCGCACGGGGCGGGCTTCGTCTTCTTCGTCTGCACGCACGCCGGGGCGCAGACGTAGGGTTTCTGCCGCGGCAGTCGCCGCGGTCCCCGGTGTCGCCGGTTGCGCGGGGCCACGCCCGGCAGGCGCGGCGGCGGGCTTGGCATCGGGGACCGACGGCGTAGTCGGCGTTTCGGCGGGCGCACGGGCGACCACGGGTTGCGTGGCCGGTTGCGGCGCTTCGTCGTCGTCCTTCAGCGCGGGATTCGCGGCGGCGGCAGCGGCGGCGGCAGCGGCAGCGCGCGCGTCGGCGATGCGCTTGGCTTCCGCCTCGATCTTGGCGCGCTCTTCCTCTTCCTTCCGGAGGCGGGCTTCTTCTTCCGCGGCCTTGCGGGCCTCTTCCTCGCGCCGGCGGTTTTCTTCCGCCTGCGACAGGATGGAAATCTTCTCCTGCTCGCGCCGTTCGGCCTCCCGGCGCGCGGCTTCGCGTGCCTGTTCGGCAACGGCCTTCTGGCGGGCCGCGAGTTCCGCTTCGGTCAGCGCGCGGCCGGCCCCAGGCGCTGGCCGCGCGGAGGGCAAGGCTGGCCGCGGCGCGGGCGGTGCGCCCATCGGCCGAGGCGGCGGCGCACCGGCGGCGGCGGCCGGATTCGGCAGCGGCGCGCGCTTCTTACGCACCTCGACCTGTACGACTTTCGAACGTCCGTGGCTGAAGCTTTGCCGCACGGAGCCCGCGTCGACGGTGCGGCCCAATCCCAGCTGTCCCGAGGGACGCAGAGAGAGCCTGCCTTTTCCGCCTTCCTGATCGTTGCCTTCGCTCATGTTATCCGTTGGCACCCACTTCTGCGTTCAGTCCGGCGGTTGTCCGCCCCGCGACCGCGATCGTTTTCAGTCTCAGTCCGGCAAGCCTGCCCGCTTCGATAGCGAGAGACTCACCTAGTTTTCCCGGTGCGATCGCGACATGCACCACGAAATCCCTGCCAAACAGCCGGCCCATGGCCGCGCCGGGCAGAGGGTCTACAATCGTCACCGCCGACGATACACCGGATAAAAACCGGGCTCGTTCCGCCGCGCTGCCGTCCGAGGCCTGCAACACCACACGGGCCCGATCCGCACGCAACCATTCGCGTGCTTTCTCGAACCCCGCCATGGCCTGACCCGCTCGGCGGGCCAAACCCAAAAGCTCCGTAATCCGCCGGACCAGCGCTTCCTCAAGCAGGGAAGAAAGGTTCGGGGGCACGGTGACCGATCCACGCGCGGCCCTGGCAAACGCACGCACGAGTTGGCGATGACTATCCGCCTCGGCGCGGCCGGGTTCTAACACATCCCCGCGAGCGCTCAACCATATTCCCCTGCCGGGCAGCCTTGCGGCGAGGTCGGGGACAATAGCCCGATCCGGGCCGACAACAAAGCGAATCATCAGCTCCTTGGGCAGTACTTCGCGGGTCAGGACGCAGCGCCGATGCGGCCCCGTTTCCGGTTCCTCATCCAGCGCGTCGGGTTCCGGCAGATCGAGCTCAGTCGTGGCCCGTCTCCTCGGCCGCTTCTTCTTCCCCAACCGCTTCTTCGGCAGCCTCTTCTTCGCCGAACCAATGGGCACGCGCGGCCATGATCACCGCGTTGGCGGTGTCTTCGTCCATCGCCTCGGCCCCCACGATTTCCTGCAATTCGTCGGACGCCAGATCGGCCAGATCGTCCAGGGTTTTCACGCCCTTTTCGCCCAAGGCCACCAGCATCTGCGGTGTGAAAATCTCGAACGAGGCGACATCGTCGGTCACACCCAATTCGACGCGCCTGTCGTGCAATTCGTTGTCGCGCTGCGTCAGGAACGCCTCGGCGCGGCGGATCAGCTCTTCGGCGACCGAGTCGTCGAATCCTTCGATGGCCGCGACTTCCTCGATCGGCGTGTAGGCCAGTTCCTCGACCGTATTGAAGCCTTCGGTCACCAGCAGCGCGGCGATCACGTCGTCCACATCCAGCGCTTCGACGAACAGGCCGGACCGGCGGCGGAATTCTTCCTGGCGGCGTTCGGATTCTTCGGCTTCCGTCAGAATATCGATGTCCCAGCGGGTCAGCTGCGAGGCAAGCCGCACGTTCTGGCCGCGCCGCCCAATGGCGAGCGACAGCTGTTCGTCGGGCACGACGACTTCGACGCGCCCGGCTTCTTCGTCGAGCACGACCTTGGTCACTTCGGCCGGCGCCAAAGCGTTCACCACGAAGGTCGCGGCCTGCGGCGACCAGGGGATGATGTCGATTTTTTCGCCCTGCAGCTCCTGCACCACCGCCTGCACACGCGAGCCGCGCATACCGACGCACGCAC
>Ga0214180_1000271_pt1 | contig 19401 bp, 22 predicted proteins | sample TroBogEpilimnion_22_FD_153018 | JGI IMG/M metagenome (GOLD analysis project Ga0214180, IMG submission 153018) | Freshwater microbial communities from Trout Bog Lake, WI - 16OCT2007 epilimnion | ecosystem: Environmental > Aquatic > Freshwater > Lake > Epilimnion/Euphotic zone | place: Trout Bog... | reverse complement strand
CGTCGCCGCCGGCCGCGCCGCCCGAGGCACCCTGCCGCCCAACCTCATCCCCCTGTCGGACGGCGCCGGAGAAGTTGTCGCCCTCGGCCCCGACGTTACCCGCGCCGCCATCGGCGACCGCGTCGCCGGCCTATTCATGCAGAACTGGCTGGGCGGCGATATGGAGCCGTACCACGTGGACAGTTCCCGCGGCGGTGCCATCGACGGCGTGCTGGCGGAATACGTCGTGTTCGACCAGGACGGCGTGGTCCCGATCCCCGCGCATCTGTCATTCGAGGAAGGCGCCACGCTGCCCTGCGCCGGCGTAACCGCCTGGAACGCCTTGTACGCCGGAAAGTCATTGCGAGCCGGTGAAACCGTGCTGATCCTCGGCACCGGCGGCGTGTCCATCTTCGCGCTGCAATTCGCTCACGCGGCCGGCGCGCGGGTCATCGCCACGTCGTCGTCCGACGAGAAACTGGCCCGCGCGAAGGCCCTTGGCGCCTCCGACGGCGTGAACTACCGCCAGCACCCGGAATGGCACGAACAGGCCCTGGCCCTGACCAACGGCCGAGGCGTCGATCACGTAGTTGAAGTCGGCGGCGCCGGCACCCTGGCCCGCTCGGTCGAGGCCGCGCGCATCGGCGGACAGGTCCACCTGATCGGCGTGCTGACCGGCGGCGAAATCAACCCCACGCCCATTCTCCGCCGCAACACCGTGCTGCGCGGCATCTATGTCGGATCGCGGCAGATGTTCCAGTCCATGAACGCCGCCATTGCCCTGCACGGCATTCGCCCCGTCATCGACCGGGTCTTTGATTTCGATCAAGCCCGCGACGCCTACCACCACCTAAAAGGCCAGACCCACGTCGGAAAGGTGGTCATCCGCATCGCATGATAGCGCTACCGGCGGGGCTTGCGGGGCGTCGCGAACCGCGCGACGATCCCCGGTGAAGCAATCTAGGGAGAAACGCCGATGGAATTCGGCATGTTCCATGAGTTCCAGCGCCGGCCCGGCCAGACCGAGGCCGAAGCCTTTACCGAGTCCTTCGAACTGGTGGACGCCGCCGAGACGACGGGCCTCGATGTAATGTGGCTGGCCGAGCTGCATACGTCGCCGGAACGGTCGGTGCTGGCCGCGCCGCTCGCCATCGCCAGCGCCATCGCCACCCGCACCAAGCGGATGAAAATCGGCACCGCCGTGCAGGTGCTGCCGCTGTGTCAGCCGCTGCGCATCGCCGAGGAAGCCGCGACCGTCGATCACATCAGCCACGGCCGCCTGATCTTCGGCATCGGCCGCAGCGGCTTTCCGCGGACGTATCAGGCGTATGGCATTTCCTACGCCGAAAGCCGGCAGCGTTTCGCCGAGGTGACGGAAATCCTCAAGCGCGCCTGGACGCAGGATTCGTTCTCCTTCCATGGCGAATACTACAACTACGACGACATCCATCTGGTGCCGAAACCGTATCAGGCACCGTATCCGGAACTGCGCATCGCGGTGAACAGCGCCGATACGTTCGTGGAAGCCGGCACCAACGGGCTGCCGATTTTCGTGGCGACACGTTTGGGCGATTTGACGGAACTCGGCCCGAACCTGAAAGCGTATCACGAAGCCTGGGCGAAAGCCGGGCATGGCGGCATGGGCAAGGTTTATCTGCGCGTGCCCGTCTACGTGGCGGCGACCGAGAAACAGGCGATTGAGGAGCCGCAAGAAAGCGTCATGCACTTCTACCGCTACCTCGGCCAGCGCATCGAAGCCTCCGCCGCCATGGAGGGCGCGCGAGCCATCGAAAACCGAGCGGAACGAGGGCAGCGGCTGCAGACGATAAATTACGACGAGGTGATCAAGAGCAAGATCATCGTCGGCACCCCCGCCATGATCACCGACCGGCTCGGCGAACTGAAAGAGCAGCTCGGCCTGTCCGGCATTCTGGCGGAGCTGAACTGCGGCATGCGGATTCCGGCGCCACAGGTGCTGAATTCGTTGCAGATGATGTGCAGCGAGGTCACCCCACGGTTCAAGTGAACAACCCCTCTCCACCACCCGTCATGGTCGGGTTTAACCCGACCATCTCAGGCCCATTGGAACGGGATGGCCGGGTCAAGCCCGGCCATGACGGGTGGTATTACCGCCAGCAACGCAACGACATGTGCGCCTTTCTGCCGGAAAACCCCCGCCGCGTGCTGGAAATCGGCTGCGGCGAGGGCCGGTTTTCCGCGGGCATTGCCGGCGCCGTGGAAACATGGGGGATCGAACCGAACGCGGCGGCCGCCGAAGCCGCCGCGACACGGCTGCACCGCGTGCTGACCGGCCGTTTCGAGGATGTCGCGGACCAGCTTCCACGTGGATATTTCGACCTGATCGTCTGCAACGACGTGATCGAACATATGACCGACCACGACGCTTTCCTCCGCGATATCCGCGATTATTTCGCCGACGGCGGCGTGCTGGTCGGCTCCGTTCCCAACATGCGCAACTACAAGGTACTGTTCGACCTGCTGTTCCTCGGGGATTGGCATTACCGCGACAGCGGCATCCAGGACCGCACGCATCTGCGCTGGTTTACCGCCAAAAGCCTGCGCCGCAGCCTGACGGACGGCGGCTACCGGATCGAGGCGTTCCGGGGCATGAACGGCAGCCTGTCGCCGGGACGCGCCAAATGGGCGTGGCCGCGCTTTCTGTTCGGCTGCGCGCTGATCGGCCTGACGCTGGGCGCCGCGCGGGACATCGTGCATGCGCAATTCGGATTTCGCATTGCACCATTGAAATAAACGCTTGACGCAGGCCGCCGCAGCCCCCAAGGTCGGTTTCAAGAGGTCCCAATGAACCTCTAACTTTAGCCTTCAATCGCGCCGGCCGGGCATCGTTCTGGCCGGCGTTTGTATTTCCAATGCGGCGTCCACCACTTGCTGGACAGTAATATCCTCCATTCTACCGCCGGATGCGATCACGGCCCGAGCACGCGGGCCGGCCGGGCCGTATTCCAAGGGGTTCGTGGGACCGAACAGGCCAAGGGTCGGCGCCCCCGCCGCCGCCGCCACATGCATCAACCCCGAATCATTCCCGATAAACAACGCTGCTCGGCTCAGGCACGCCGCGATTTCCGGCAGGGACAGGCAGCCGACCAGATCGATCGCCCCCGGCAGAGCGGCCAGCAGCGGTTCGGCCATCGCGCGTTCGGTTGGGCCGGGGCCGGCGATCACCACGGGCACGGCGTCGCCACCGGACAAAGCCGCGAACGCCGCCACGAACCGCTCCACCGGCCATATCTTCGGCAGCCAATTGGCGGTGGGCGCCATCGCGATGAACGGGCGATCCGCCGGCAGCAACGCGGCGACTCGGGCATGATCCTCCGGCGCGGTCCAAACTACCGGCAAAGGCGGCGGGTTCAACCCCAGAATGGCGGCGAGTTGTTCCGTCTTATGCCCCGGCACCCGCCGCATCGTCGCGCGCCGCCGCGCCGGCACCAGCCAGGACAGAGCCGATCCACGGATGTCCACGACCAGATCCCACCATGTCGTCACCGTCGCCGCCCAGAGCGGCAGCCAATGCTTCCCGAACGGCCGCTTGGTCAGCACGATGGTGCGTTCCAGGTTCGGCATACGCTCGAACACACCCGCCGCCACGGCGCCGCACACGACGGTAAAGCGCGCGTCCGGGTACGTGCGGATCAGACGATCCAGCAGCCCGGTGGACAGAACCGCATCGCCGAGGCGGTTGGATGTAACGAACAGGATGCGCATGCCGCTCCGCCCTTAGCAGCGGCCCGGCGCGCGCGCGAGGCCCGGTTTGACGCGACACGCCGACTTGGGCAGCTTCCGCGCGAAGACCGGCCGGAAAGGGTGCGACAATGTCCGATGCGACGATGGTGGAACTGGGTGAAGACTATCCCGAACTCCGGGAATCCGTGCGCAAGATTTGCGCCCAATATCCCGGCACGTACTGGGCCGGGTTGGAGGACGAGCAGGCCTACCCGACCGCCTTCGTCGATGAACTGACCAAGGCCGGCTTCCTCGGCGCCCTGATCCCCGAGGAATACGGCGGCTCCGGTCTGCCGGTGCGCGCGGCAGCGGTGATTCTGGAGGAAATCAACGCCTCCGGCTGCGTCGCCAGCCAGGGGCACGCCCAGATGTACATCATGGGCACCCTGCTGCGGCACGGGTCGGAAGCGCAGAAGCGCAAATACCTGCCGGAGATCGCCGCCGGCCGCGTCCGGTTGCAGGCGTTCGGGGTGACCGAACCGACCACCGGGTCCGACACCACGCAGCTGAAAACCCGCGCCGTGCGCGACGGGGATTCCTACATCGTCAATGGCCAGAAGGTGTGGACGAGCCGAGCGATGCACTCGGACATGATGCTGCTGCTGGCGCGCACGACATCGGCCGATCAAGTCAAAAAGCGGTCGGACGGGCTGTCGGTGTTCCTGATCGACATGCGCGCCATGAACACCGGCACCGGGTTGGAGGTGCGGCCGATCAAGGCGATGATCAACCACAACACGACCGAGATTTTCTTCGACAATTTCCGCATCCCCGCCGACAGCCTGATCGGCGAGGAAGGCAAGGGTTTCCGCTACATACTGGACGGCATGAACGCCGAACGCATCCTGGTCGCGAGCGAAGCGGTCGGCGACGGCCGCTGGTTCGTGAAGAAGGCGACGCAATACGCCAAGGACCGCGTCGTGTTCGGCGCCCCCATCGGTAAGAACCAGGCCGTGCAATTCCCGATCGCCCGCGCCTGGGCCGAACTCGAAGCCGCCGACATGGTGTGCCGGCGCGCGGCGGCTTTGTTCGACGATGGCAAAGAATGCGGGGCTGACGCGAATATCGCGAAACTTCTGGCATCCGAAGCTGCATGGAAGGCCGCCGACACCTGCATGCAAACCTATGGCGGGTTTGCCTATGCGCGGGAATACGAGATCGAGCGGAAATGGCGGGAGGTGCGTTTGTACCAGATCGCACCGATCTCGACGAACCTCATACTCGGGTATGTCGGCCAGCACGTATTGGGCATGCCGCGGTCTTACTGAGGCCGCCCGGCAGGCGGGTTCTCCAACCTGGAAGAACCCGCCGCAGGTAGAATTAACGCGAGTAGAACTCGACCACCAGGTTCGGTTCCATCTGCACGGGATACGGCACGTCCGTCAGCTTCGGCGCGCGCGCGAAGCGGCCCTTCATGGCGCGGTGATCGATCTCCAGATATTCCGGGACATCGCGCTCCGTGCTCTGCGTCGCATCGAGCACGACGGCGAGCTGCTTGGAACGCTCCTTCACTTCGATCGTGTCGTTGTCGCGCACCTGGTAAGACGGGATATTCACCCGCTTGCCGTTCACGGTGACGTGGCCGTGGTTCACGAACTGACGGGCCGCGAACGGGGTGACGGCGAATTTCATGCGGTAGACGACCGCATCCAGCCGGCGCTCCAGCAGCTCGATCAAATTCTCCGAGGTGTCGCCCTTACGGCGCACGGCTTCCTCGTAGTACTTGTAGAACTGCTTCTCTCCGATGTTGCCGTAGTAACCCTTCAGCTTCTGCTTCGCCATCAACTGGGTGCCGAAGTCGGTGGGCTTCTTGCGGCGCTGGCCATGCTGGCCGGGGCCGTAATCGCGCTTGTTCACAGGCGACTTCGGCCGGCCCCACAGGTTCGCACCCAGGCGGCGGTTGATCTTGTACTTACTTTCGGCGCGCTTGGTCATAGGCGCGGGTACCCTTCTTCATATGGCCGGTTTGGCCTTGTTGCACCGGTAGGCCTTCGCCAACGACGAAAGGCGGGCGCGAGCCCCGGAGGCCCGTCCACGTTCCCGGCAGTGGGCGGGGCGTATAGGGGTGGGGGGGCCGCTTGTCAAACGTCTGTCATACCCCTACGCACGGCCCCATGATCAATCGAAGCGACATTATCTGGCTCGGCGTCTCCGCGGGCGTCACCGGCTGCCTGATCGGCGGGATGATGCTGGGCATCGGCATGGACCTGATCGTCAACGGCGCCAATGTCGGCTGGGTGCTGCTGCTGCCCGCCGGGCCTGTCGGCGCGATCCCCGGTTGGCTCCTGGCGCGCAAACTGGCTCGGCGAGTCTAGCCGCCCTTGAGCAACGCCTGCTTCAATGCGGGCGACCCCGGCTTCGGCCCCAAAAACGCCGCCAAGACCGCATCCGCCAAGGCTGGCTGGTCGATGGTCCCCAGCGTCCGCCCGTTCGCCGAGATAGATGCTGTGTGCCCGGCGAACCGTAACTCGAAGCAATCGCCGCCATGCATGGGCGGCACCTCGGCGATGAACCGTTCCACATCCGCTGGGTCCAACCGGCACGGTTCGGGACAGTTGTTCGCCAGCCCCTTGCGCCATGCCTCCCGAGCCTTGTCCGCGTCGATGTCCCGCTCGAACCGGAAGGTCAGCAGTTTAGCCTCCGGCGAGTGGATGATCGCCTCCGGGTCCCGGTTGGGATGTTCCAGATACAGCCCCGCCACATAGACATGGATGTTCAGCAGCGACCACGTCCGCAGCCCAGCGCCGTTCAGCCGCAACACCTTACCGTCGATCTGCTGTGCCTCGGGGAATCGCACGCCGTCGACGTCCGCCGCCTGGGCAGGGGCAGCGCAGGCCAGCAGGACAAGCAGCGGCAGCAGCAGAATCCGAATTGTCATTTGACCAATATGCCCGGCTTTGTGCGGCCGGGGAAGCCGTTTATGGTGACCCCAACCACGGAGGGAACCCATGCGCTTCGGTCTGATCATTCGCGGCCAGTACCCGCAGGGCGACGACATGCGCGTTCGCCTGAAAGAAGACCTGGACGCGGCCGTCCGAGCGGAGCAGCTCGGGTACGATTGTATTGGGAAAGGGTCGCATTACAGCTCTCACCCGTTCCAGTACATCCAGCAGATCCCCTATCTGTGCCAGGTCGCGATGGTGGCGCCGAAGCTGCGGCTGATCCCCAGCGTGGTGCTGCTGCCGCTGCATTCGCCTTTGCATGTGGCCGAGGAACTCGCGTCGCTGGACGTGATGTGCGACGGCAAGATGATCTTCGGCGCCGGCATCGGCTACCGCGAAGTGGAGTTTAACGCCTTCGGCACCACCTCGAAACAGTCCGGCCCCCGGTTCGAGGAATGCCTAACCGCCGTAAAGCGCCTGTGGACCGAGGATTTCGTGACCATGGAGGCGTCCTACTTCAAGCTGGACAACGCCAACTGCACGGTCCTGCCCATCCAGAAGCCGCTCCCCCCAGTCTGGATCGGCGCCAACGCCAATGTCGGCATCCGACGGGCGGCTCGGATGGCGGACGCCTGGATGATCAACCCGCACAACAAGATCGACACCATCGCGCAACAGATGGAAGTCTATAAGCGCGCGCTGGACGACGCCGGCAAACCCTTCCCCGCCGAGCTGCCGATGATGCGGGAGGTCTTCGTGGCCCGCACCCGCGAAGAAGCCATCCGTCTGGCCCGTCCCTCGCTGGAGGCGAAATACAAGGCCTATAAGGATTGGGGACAGGACAAGGTGATGCCGTCTGGCGACGCGTTCAGCGGCGACTTCGCCGATCTGATGAACGACCGCTTCCTGTTCGGCTCCCCGGCGGAAGTCACGGAACAAATCCTGGTTCTGAAGCGCCGCTTTGGGGTGAACACCCTGGTGCTGGGCATCCACTGGGTGGGCATGCCCGCCAGTCTGGCAATGGAACAAATGCAACTGATCTCGGAAGAGGTTTTCCCCGCCGTTCGTTCGGCCTGATCGAGGATTTTCGTTATGCACATCGGCGCCGTCATGTTTTTCACCTCCGCCTCCATGCAGCCGGCCAAGCTGGCGCGCGAATTGGAGCAGCGGGGGTTCGAGTCGCTGTGGGCACCAGAACACACGCATGTACCGTTGAGCCGTGTCACGCCCTTTCCGTCCGGCGGTGCGATGCTGCGGCCGTACTACGATATTTACGACCCGTTTTTGGCGCTGAACACGGCGGCGGCGGTGACCGAAAAGCTGAAAATCGGCACCGGCATCGCGCTGCTGACCCAGCGCGACCCGATCGTCACCGCCAAGATGGTTTCGACGATCGACCGGCTGTCCAACGGCCGGTTTCTGTTCGGTGTCGGCAATGGTTGGAACCAGGACGAGGTCGAAAACCATGGTACCGTCTTCAAAACCCGCCACAAGCTGGCGCGCGAACGGGTGGAGGCGATGAAGGCCATCTGGACCAACGAGATCTCCGAATATCATGGAGAATTCGTGAATTTCGATCCGATGGAACAGGGCGTGAAGCCGGTTCAGAAACCCTACCCGCCGATTATCGTCGGTGGCGCTTACCCATATGCGGCGCGCCGGGCGATCGCCTATGGCGACGGGTGGATTCCGCGGGCCGATCGGCTGGCGAAGGACGGCGTGGGCGTGGTGATCGACCAATTCCGTGTTCTGGTGAAGGAATCCGGCCGCGATCCGACGTCTTTGCCGATCACGATCTTCCGCACTCCCGATAATGTCGAACAACTGCGCTTCTGCCAGGAAATCGGCATCGACCGCATCGTGTTCAGCCTCCCAGCGGAACCGGAGGAGAAAATCATGCCGATCCTGGATCGCTGGACCGCGTTGAAGAAGGAGTTGGAGGGGTGATGGCTGTGTCCCTGCTCCACAACGTCATGGCGGGCGAAGGCCCGCCACCCACGACTTACGCTGCCTGCCTCGACGAAGTCGTGGGTGGCGGGCCTTCGCCCGCCATGACGATAAAGGGGAGAACGTCGCCATGAAACTCGGCTACCTCCTCCCCACCCGCGAGCAAATCATGGAAGGCCGGCCCGAAACCGGCCCCATGCTGGAACTCGCGACCCGCGCCGAGGCCATGGGTTTCGACTCCATCTGGGTCGGCGATTCGTTGCTGGCCCGCCCAAGGCACGAACCTTTGACATTGTTGGCCGGCGTTGCCGGACGGGTGCCTCGGGTGCAGCTGGGCACAGCAGTGCTACTGCCGGCGTTGCGCAACCCCGTTCTGTTGGCGCATCAGGTCGCCACTTTGGATCAGGTCTCCGAAGGCCGCCTGATCCTGGGTGTCGGCATCGCCGCCGACCGGCCGAATATTCGCGCCGAATTCACCGCCGCCGGCGTACCGTTCGACAAGCGTGTCGGCCGGATGATGGAGGGGCTGCGGTTGTGCCAGGCCCTTTGGACCGGAGAGCCGGTGGACTGGAACGGGCGCTGGGACGTCCAGCAGGGCGTTCTGGCACCCGTCCCCTACCGGCCCGAAGGTCCGCCGCTTTGGATCGGCGGTAACCTGCAGGCCAGCTTGGACCGGGCGGCGCGTTCTTTCGACGGCTGGTTCCCAATTGCGCCGACTGCGGAACAATACGCCGAGCAGTTCGCGTATATACGGAAAACGTCGCCCGTTACGGGGGCAATGTATTTGACCGTGGCGCTGGATGAAAACGCAGAACGGGCGGATGAGCGGATGAACCAGTTCCTGGAAGCCTATTACGGCGTGCCAGGGCATATCACCCGCAAGCGTCAAGCCGCCTATGCCGGACCGGAAGCCGGGGTGGCCGAGTGGCTCGACGGCTACGCCAAAGCCGGCGCGACGCATCTCATGATCCGTTTCGCCGGCGGCGATCATGCAACGCAAATGGCGGCGATGGCGCGTGTGCGCGCCTCACTGGGCTGGTAACAACGGAGGAAATCATGACCGTCACGATGGGCGAAGGCCAATATAAATACAAACCGGCCGAGGGCTGGATGAAACTGCCGCCGGGTTGGGTGACGCTGGATGTCGCCGCCGTCGGCGTCGACCGGCACGACAACGTCTACGCGTTCAACCGTGGCGAACACCCAATGATCGTGTTCGATCGCGACGGAAATTTCCTGCGCTCCTGGGGCGAAGGGCTGTTCAGCCGCGCGCACGGCATTTCCATGGGCCCGGACGACACCATTTATTGCACGGACGACGGCGATCACACGATGCGCCAGTGCACGCTGGACGGCAAAGTACTGCTGGAAATCGGCATTCCCGGCAAAGCGTCGCCATTCATGAGCGGAGAACCGTTCAATCGTTGCACTCACACCGCCCTTTCCCCGCAAGGCGATATCTACATCTCCGACGGCTACGGCAACGCGCGCGTGCATAAATACGACCCGTCGGGCCGGCGTCTGTTGTCCTGGGGCGAGTCCGGCACGCGCCCTGGTCAGTTCAACATCGCACACAACATCTGCTGCGATGCCGATGGCTGGGTCTACGTCGCCGACCGCGAAAACCATCGCGTCCAGGTGTTCGACGGCAACGGCAAATTCGAAACACAGTGGAACAATCTGCACCGGCCCAGCGGGCTGTATATGACCTCCGGCGCTTGCCCGATCTGCTACATCGCGGAACTCGGGCCGCATCTGCCGGTGAACATCGATCACCCGAATATCGGACCGCGCATCAGCGTCATGAGCCTGAAAGGCGAGCTGCTGGCGACAGTGGAAGCGACCCCGGCGCGCGGTCCCGGCCCTGGCCAGTTTATTTCGCCGCACGGGATGGCGGTGGATTCGCACGGCGATTTGTACGTCGGGGAGGTCGCCCACACGTCCTGGCCCCGGTCGTTCCCCAACATTCCACGCCCCAATCCAGTGCGGTGTTTGCAAAAATTGGTGAAGGTGTAACGCTGGCCTCCCTGGGGTGTCGTATATGCGACACCCCCTACGGAGACCCGACATGGACCGCATACTTCGCTTTCTGACTTGGCCGGCCGCGCTGTTCATCGCGGGCACGCTGCTTTGGTACGAGCAATACAAGCTGACTGGCAACGAAGGATCGGTCTATCTGTTCACCATCCTATCGGATTGGTTGCACATCCACGGCTACGAGAAACCGTTCCGCCTGTTCGTCGGAATCATGGAAATCGCGGCCTCGATCCTGGTAGTGATCCCGCCGACCCGCGTGTTCGGCGCGTTTTTCGCGCTCGGCGTCATGTCGGGCGCGATCTTCTTCCATCTGGTCAGCCCGCTGGGTATCGACCCGTACCACGACGGCGGCGCGCTGTTCAAAGAAGCGTGCGAGGTCTGGGCCAGCGCGGCGTTCATTCTTCTGGTACGGCGAGACGATGCGATCGCTTTGGTGCGGACGGTGCTGCTCCGTCAGGCTCACGCCTGACCCGCGGATGTCCAGCTTATGCGGTACAACGGCGGGTCAGGGGATACCGGTCGGTGCGCCTCTACCCGAGCGTCTTGCGCAGGAAGCCGGTGCGTGACGTCGCGCCGGCCATCATGAAGCCGCCGTCCTGGCCCGCGAGGATGAAGCGCGCGCCCATGTCGATGTAACGCGGCATGATCGCTTCGTTGTAGATGCCGGCCATGCCCGGGAACTTTCCGGCCTTCTCGCAGGCGGCGATCATCGTGCGATAGGCGTCCGCCAGCCGGTCGTTGCCGAAGTCGCCGGGGATACCCATCTCGGCGCACAGATCGTTGGACCCGATCAGCAGTACGTCCACGCCCGGTACGGCCGCGATTTCGGCGGCATTGGCGATGGCGGTCGGGGTTTCCAGCATCACGACGGTCAGGTTCGACGCATTCAACGTGGTGACCGCGTCGCCGGTCGACAGTTTCCCCAGTTGGTAATGCGGCCCCCAACCGCCGACGGAGCGATGGCCGATCGGCGGGTATTTCAGCTTTTCGACGACTTCACGGGCCTCGGCGGCGGTATCCACATGCGGCATGACGATGCCCAGCGCGCCGTTATCCAGCGCTCGGGTGGCGATGGAATACTGACCGTTGGGGACGCGGGCGATGGGGGCGATGCCGGCATCCAATGCGGCGGCGGAGATTTGGGCGCAGGCCTCCAGCGACATGACGCCGTGTTCCATGTCCAGGAACAGCCAGTCGAAGCCGGCGGTGGCCATGGCTTTGGCGATTTCCACGGTGCGGGTCATGCGGATGCCGACGCCAAGGGACAGTTGGCCTTGCTCCAGCTTCTCGCGGGCGACGTTGCGGACGGTGGTCATGGAGGCGTTCCTTCAGGCAAAGGTTTCGATGGCGATGGCGAGCAGTTTGTTCAGCGCCCCCAGATCCATCTTGTGATCGGTCTCATTGGTCACCGCGACGCTCAACCCGGCGCGGCGCAGGATGAAGATACGGTTGTCGGACGCCCCCGCCGCCCAGGCCGCGTCCTCCGGCAGATCGGGGAACAAGTGGTCGATGTTGGTGCGGAAGCAGGCGGCGTAGCTGGTGCCGGTGTGGGTCGCGGTCAGGGCGTAGTCCACCCACCCCTCGGGCAACAGACGCTCCCCGTTACAGACGCCATCGTTCAGATACAGCACGCCCAGCTTGGCGTAGTCCCGCGCGGTCGCGTAACCAGCGCCGGAGGCGATGAAGTTGCCTGCGATATCGGCGGAATGCTGATAGCTGCTCATGCCCAGCCGGTCCGCGAGCAAGCCGTAGACCGTCCGGTGATACGGCAGGCCGCGGCGTTCGATTTGGTCGCGGACGATCGACCCCAGCACGTTCATGCCGGCATTGATGTAGCGGAACACCGATCCCGGCAGGGCGGCGACGATGGATCGTTGGGCCGCCTCGAACGCGTCCGTGCCGTCCTGGTAGACCGCGCTGTTCTCGAAGCCCAACGTCGTGCTGCCGTCTCCATGCCTGACCGGGAAGCCGATACCCGAGCGCATGCGGACCAGATGGTCCAGGGTGATCAGCCGGTGAATGCCGCGGGGGTCGCGCCAGAGCGGGGCGGGCGCGGGGTCGTGCATCGACGCCAACCAGCCCTCCTGGATCATCCGGCCGATTACTGTGCAGGTCATCGCCTTCGTCATCGACCAGCTCGGCGTTGCCCGATCCGGTCGCCCGAAGCTGCTGTAGCGCTCGGCCAGAACGCGATCCGGGGTGCGGATGACCACGGCGTAGACGCCGGAGGAGCTGGCGAGGAACGCGTCCAGCGCCGGTACGATCGTGGCGGGCGGAGCCACGATATCGTGCGTGTCGGCGGCGACGCGCGGGATGGGCAAGGGATCGAACCGGGGGGCCGCATGCTCGCCCAGAAGGATGCTGCCGTAGCCCGCATGGCTGGCGGCAGCGCCAACGACCGGCGCACCGAAAGCCGGATCGGTCCAGGTGACGGTCACGCGGTTGTCGGCGGCCTGAATCGCGAACCGGCCCTCGGCGACGGCCGCTCTCAGGTCGGCGGAGATGTCGGCACCACCCGGACGTTCGTCCAATCCCGCCGGGACCGCCGCCGCACGGGGACGGAAATGCCGGTCGGCGGTGGCGCGGTCCAGGCCGGTGACGAACATCATGTCGGCATAGCGCTTGGCGGCGAAGTTCACCGTCCTTTGCCGCAACGCTCCTAACGACGCATCGTAGACCAACGGCGCCACCGGCCCGTCGCCGAACGGGTGAGGGGTGGCGTCGAAGATCGGTTCGGCGGGGCGCCCGGTCACTTCGCCATTGCCGGTTCGCGGACCGTATCGAAGAACCGGTGCTTCATGCCCTTCTGGTTCTCGTACAGCGACCCTTGCTTCAACGCCGGCGGCAACGGCAGGCGGACGGGGGCGGGCGTCATGCGCGGTTCGCGCGGCTGGCCGGCCACCATCAGGTCGTCGAACTTGGCAATCCCGCCGGGGAACCCGAGCAACGGCCAAGCGTCGGCGGCGCGGAATTGAAACAGGAGCAGACGCCGGTCCTTGTCGGACACGTTGGGCGCGGAGCCATGCACGGCGCGCACGTGATGCACGGTGATCGAACCGGCCTTGCCCATCAACGGAATGGCTTTGCTGTAGTCGCAATCGCGGTTCATCGGGTCCATCGCGCCGCAGAACACGCCATCGGCGTGGTGGTCGTAGGTCGGGCCTTTATGACTGCCGGGGATAATCATCAGCGGCCCGTTTTCCATCGCCATGTCGTCGAACATCACGCCGACGGCGGCGAGGTCGTCGTTCGTGTGCGGGTAGAACGCCCAATCCTGATGCCACTCCACCGGGGCGCCGAACCCCGCGCATTTCATGTTCAGCTTGGCGGTATCGAAGCGGATGTCCGGGCCCCACAGGTCGTTCAGCACCGCCAGAATGCGCGGATGACGCGACAGCGCCGCGTATTCCGGGTGGTGCATATGCGCCGCCTTGATGCGCCGCACGCGGGGGTTTTCCGGGGTGTGGCTGTCTTCCAGATCGTAGATCTCGTTATGCGCGGCGACTCCGCGCGCACGCTCCACGAAGCCGTCGGTGACGGCGCGCAGGCGCCGCACTTCCTCGGGCGTCAGCACATCGGGCACGACGATGGCACCGATTTCGTTGTATTCGTCGATTTGGGCCTGGGTCAGCATGGCGGTTTCTCCCGGGTTTGGGCAGGACACTAACACCGTGCCCCATGGACGCAACCGCCCCTTCGGCCCCATGCTGCCGGAAAATCACCGGGAGTCCTTCATGCGCAAACTGATCGCCCTGTTCCTGTTCGCCGCTCTGCCGGCCGCCGCCCAGAACGTGCCCGGCCCGACGCTCAGCGGCGTTTTGAAAAAAGGCTACGTCGAATGCGCGGTCCCCTCCGGCACGCCGGGCTTTGGGTTCGTGGACAGCAAGGGCGAGTTCCGGGGCCTGGATGTGGACACCTGCAAAGCCGTCGCCGCCGCGATCTTCGGCGACGCGTCGAAGGCCCGCTTCGTCGGGCTGAACGGCGCCCAGCGGCTGCCCGCGCTGCAATCGGGCCAAGTGGATCTGGTCGTCCAAACCCTGACCCAAACCCAATCGCGCGAAGCCGCCAACGGGCTGCTGTTCGCCGGCGTCAACTTCTACGATGGGCAGAGCTTCCTGGTGCGCAAATCCTCCGGCGTGAAAACCGCCAAGGATCTCGCCGGCGCCTCGGTCTGTGTCAGTGCCGGCAGCACCAGCGAATTGAACCTCGCAGACTGGTCCCAATCCACCGGCATCAAGATCAACCCGGTCGTGTTCGAACGCGTGGATGAGGGGCGTGCCGCCTACGACAAAGGACGCTGCGACGCGTACTCGACCGATTCCAGCCAGCTCGCCACCATCGCCACCATCATGCACGACCCCGAGGACCAGATGGTCGTGCCGGACGTCATCAGCAAAGAACCCCTCGGGCCGGCGGTGCGGCAGGGCGACGACCAATGGTACGAAATCGTGAAATGGACCCTGAACGCACTGATCGAGGCGGAGGAACAGGGCATCACCCAGGCCAATGTCGAAGGAAAATTGGCCTCGGATAGCCCCACGGTGAAGCGCCTACTGGGCGTAACCGGGGACTACGGGAAATTCATGGCGCTGGATAATCGCTGGGCGTTCAACGCGATCAAGGCTGTTGGAAATTACGGCGAAGTGTTCGACCGCAATTTCGGGCCGTTGAAGATGGCGCGCGGAAAGAACGCGCTTTGGAGCAAAGGCGGGCTGATGTATTCGGCGCCAGTACGGTAATATCGGTCCGTATTACCGCGCTTCATCTCGACGTTACCATGCCTCGTCGACAGACACTACGGAAAAGGCGAAGGCAGATGGCAAATCGTATACCGAACCACCGATCTGGGTTGTCAGCCGATCGCGACTGTCATGGTTTCGAAGACGATATCGATACTTTCCACTGCGACCTCGTTGCCATCCGATTTCAGATCGTTTCCGGTCACCTTCACCGGAAAGGCGTTGTTCAGCGTCCAGATCATCTGCGGTTTGCCGGTTTCGTCGTTCAAGGTGACCACTATGGTAGAGCGAGCGATAGTGTTCATGGAAATGGAAAGGAACCAAGTCCCTAGGGTCGCGTCGGTGACGAAGATGCCCTTTTTCATCGTGACGTTGCCGACTTTGCCAAGGCCTGGCATCTTCGGAGCGAAAATCGGGCTGTTGCCGGCGCGATATTCGATCGCCTGCGCCTCCGTCTCCAGGCCGGTGACCTCTTGAAACACCGGATTCCCCGGGATGCCGGTGACCGAAAAATAATACTTTGGAAGCGGCCAGACGGTGTTTTCGGTTGAGCCAGACATTCATTTCTCCTGTAGTCGGCTGTACGGAGTGTCCTAGGCCGTAATCGTGGGGCCTGGCCCGCGGGTGGTCGGCCCACGGTGAATGACCCCCACCACCACGAGCCCGATCAGGATGTATATATCCGTCAGCTCCCGACAAACCCCTCCAGCCAATGGATCGTATAATCGCCGGCCTGAAACGCCGGCGCATCCATGATACGCCGATGCAGCGGGATCGTGGTCTTGATCCCTTCCACCGCGAATTCGTCCAACGCGCGCCGCATGCGGGCGATCGCGGCAGGACGGGTCGGCGCGTGCACGATCAGTTTCGCGACCATGCTGTCGTAATGCGGCGGCACGAAATACCCAGCGTACAGCGCGCTGTCGATACGCACGCCCAACCCACCGGGAGCGTGATATTCCGTCACCCGGCCCGGCGTGGGCATGAACGTCACGGGGTCCTCGGCATTGATGCGGCATTCGATCGCATGGCCCGAGAACGTCACGTCTTCCTGCGTATATCCCAACTCGGCACCGGCCGCGACGCGGATTTGTTCGCGCACCAGATCGACATCGCAAACCATTTCGGTGATCGGGTGTTCGACCTGCAACCGTGTGTTCATTTCGATGAAGGCGAACTGACCGTCCTGATACAGGAACTCCAGCGTGCCCGCGTTGCGGTATCCCAGCTGGCGCAGCGCGGCGGTGGCCGTGGCACCCAACGCGTCGCGCTGATCCGGAGAGATCGCGGGGGAACCGGCTTCCTCCAGCACCTTCTGATGGCGGCGCTGCAACGAACAATCGCGTTCGCCAAAATGCACCACATTGCCGAAGGAATCTGCCAGTATCTGTAGTTCGATATGACGCGGTTTGTCAAGATATTTCTCGATATACACCGCATCGTTGCCGAACGCGGACCGAGCCTCGTTACGGGCGCCGAGGAAGGCTTCTTCGAGGTCCGCCGCGGTGCGGGCCACGCGCATGCCGCGTCCGCCGCCACCGGCCGCGGCCTTAATCAGCACCGGGTACATGATCGCCTCGGCCACCGCGCGGGCGGTTTCCAGATCGGGCACCGCGCCGTCGGACCCCGGCACCAACGGCACGCCGAGGGATGCCATCGCGGTCTTGGCGGCGATCTTGTCGCCCATCATCGAGATATGCGCGGCCGTCGGTCCGATGAAGGTCATGCCGTGCGCTTCGACCATATCGGCGAAGCCGGCATTCTCCGACAGGAACCCGTAGCCGGGATGCACCGCGTCCGCGCCGGTGATCGACGCCGCCGACAGGATCGCGGCGACATTGAGGTAACTGTCCTTCGCGGACGGCGGTCCGATGCACACGGATTCATCGGCCAGCCGCACATGCATCGCCGTCGCGTCGGCGGTGGAGTGCACCGCCACCGTCGCGATCCCCAATTCGCGGCAGGCCCGCTGGATGCGAAGCGCGATTTCGCCGCGATTGGCGATCAGGATTTTGCGGAACAAGGGATCAGTCCGCCGCGACGAGCATCAGATGCTCGCCGAATTCCACGGGGGCAGAGTTTTCCACCAGGATTTTGACGACGGTCCCGTTCAGCGGGGACTTGATGGGGTTGTAGGTCTTCATCGCCTCGATCAGGCAGACGGTCTGACCGGCGACGACCTTGGAACCGACCGTCACGAACGGCGGCTTGCCGGGTTCGGGAGACAGATAGACGACGCCGACCATGGGGCTGTCGATGAACTCGCCCTTTTCCTCGGCCGGAGCCGCCGGGGCGGTGGCGACCGGGGCCGCGGCGGCCACGGGAGCAGCAGCCACAACCGTCGCGACCGGCGCGGCGGAGGCAAACCCGCGCACCACCCGGATACGGCAGTCCTTATCGGCCAGTTCCAGCTCGGTCATGCCGGTTTCCGCCATGATCAGGCCGAGGCGGCGGATCGAGTCGGGATCGGTGGGGAGACGGTTCACGCGCATTCCTCCAATGAGGGGGCCGCAAGGGCTATCGGGGCTGGCCCCTAGCATACGCTGCCGCGCCGGTCCAACCCGGCCGCGTGTTGCCGGTTCCCCCGTGCGGGGTCATAATCGGGGCATGCCAGGAACCGTCGCACTGACCTTGAACGGCGAAAGCCGCTCCTTCGATCCCCCGCCCAGCGGCAAGTTGTCCGTTCTGGGGTTGCTGGGACTGTTGGAACTCGACATGCGCAAGGTCGCGGTGGAACTGAACGAGGAGATCGTGCCCCGTTCGGTCTACGCGGAAACCTGGCTGTCCAGCGGCGATTCGCTGGAAATCGTGCATTTCATCGGTGGAGGCTGACGTGGACGGACATATCGCAGGCGAGGATACCTGGACGGTTGCCGGACGCACCTTCCGCTCCCGCCTGATCGTCGGGACCGGCCGCTACAAGGATCTGGAGGAAACCGCCGCCGCGATCGAGGCCAGCGGCGCGGAAATCGTCACCGTGGCGGTGCGGCGGGTGAACCTGTCCGACCCCAAGGCGCCGATGCTACAGGATTACGTCGATCCCAAGAAGATCACCTATCTGCCCAACACCGCCGGCTGCTTCACCGCCCGCGAAGCCGTCCGCACCCTGCGTCTGGCGCGCGAAGCCGGCGGCTGGAATCTGGTGAAGCTGGAGGTTCTGGGGCCGGCACCGCTGCTGTACCCCGACATGCCCGGCACCTTCGAAGCCGCCGCCGAACTGATCAAGGACGGGTTCGAGGTGATGGTCTATTGCGCCGACGATCCTCTCGCGGCGGTCCGCCTGCAGGAGATGGGCTGTGTCGCGATCATGCCGTTGGGCGCGCCGATCGGATCCGGCCTCGGGCTGCAGAACCCGGCGATGCTGTCGATGATCAAGGAAAATGTCACCGTGCCGTTCGTGGTCGATGCCGGCATCGGCACGGCGTCCGACGCCGCCATCGCGATGGAACTGGGCTGCGACGCGGTGCTGCTGAACTCCGCCATCGCGCATGCGAAGAACCCGGTGATCATGGCGAAGGCGATGAAGCACGCGGTGGAAGCCGGCCGTCTGGCGCATCTGGCCGGCCGCATGCCGCGCCGCATGGGCGCCGATCCGTCGAGCCCCCTGAGCGGGTTGATCCGGTAATTCCACACCCGTCATGGTCGGGCTTGACCCGACCACCTCAGGCCAACGGGAACAAGGTGGCCGGGTCAGGCCCGGCCATGACGATTGGGGACGGAAAGATGATCGAAACCCTGATCGTCGGCGGCGGCCAAGCCGGCCTGACCATGAGCCACCGGCTCAGCCAGCGCGGCCGTCCGCACCTCGTCGTCGAACGCGGCCGCATCGCCGAACGCTGGCGGTCCGAACGCTGGGACGGGATGCATTTCCAGTCGCCGCGCTGGGCCACGCGCCTGCCCGATTTCCAACTGCCGCACACCGACCCCGACGACTTCGCGACCGCGCGGGAAATCGCGGATTTCATCGCCGCCTACGCCGAGCGGATCGTCGCACCGGTCCGGTGCGACACCCCGGTGACGGCGTTACGGCGGACGGACGCCGGCTTTCGCGCCGA
>Ga0214180_1000260_pt1 | contig 19820 bp, 19 predicted proteins | sample TroBogEpilimnion_22_FD_153018 | JGI IMG/M metagenome (GOLD analysis project Ga0214180, IMG submission 153018) | Freshwater microbial communities from Trout Bog Lake, WI - 16OCT2007 epilimnion | ecosystem: Environmental > Aquatic > Freshwater > Lake > Epilimnion/Euphotic zone | place: Trout Bog... | reverse complement strand
GCTTCTACCACTCCCACGCCGCCGCCGGCGCCGATCTGAACCGAGGCACCTACACCGGCCAGACCGGCGCCGTGTACATCGAACCCAAAGACAATCCCGGTGCTTACGACCGGGAGGTCTTCCTGGTGCTGAAGGAATTCGCCCCCACCTTCAGCCGGGGCGGCGACATGGATATGAAATTTCTGGCGGGCGCGCCGCTGCCGGACCTGCAAGCCATGGGCAAGGCCGCCGATGCCGCCGCGCCGAACAAAACCCCCGGCTACGAGGTCGGCTACGACCTGTTCGCCATCAACGGCCGCATGTTGGGCCACGGCGAGCCGATCCGCGTTCGTCCGAACGAGCGGGTGCTGTTTCACATCGTGAATGCCAGCGCCACGGAAACGCGCAGTCTGGCATTGCCCGGCCACATGTTCCGTGTCGTGGCGCTGGACGGCAATCCCGTGCCGACGCAGACAACCGTGCCCGTCCTGTGGCTGGGCGCCGCCGAACGCATCTCCGCCATCGTCGACATGCGCCATCCCGGCGTTTGGATCATGGGCGATCTCGCCGACGACGATCGTAAACGCGGCATGGGCATCGTCGTGGAATACGCGGGGCAGAAGGCGAAACCGTCCTGGGTCAAACCGCCCGCGTTCCGCTGGGATTATACCGCATTCGGTTCGGACAGGGCCCCCGGCCCGCCCGACGACGTTATCGAAATAACCATCGTCAAACGCAACGCCGCGATGCACGGTTTCAACCAGTGGCTGCTGAACGGCCAAGCCTTCGACATGGACGCGATGAAGCCACTGGCGACGTTACGTCAGGGCCGCCGCTACCGGCTGAAATGCCGCAATGCCACCGACGATATTCACCCGCTGCATCTGCATCGCCACAGCTTCGAACTGACCCGAATCCACAACAAAACTACCAGCGGTGTCCTTAAGGACGTCGTCATGCTTGGCGGCTTTCAGGAGTTGGCGTTCGATTTCACCGCCGATAATCCAGGCCCGACGCTGTTTCATTGCCATCAGCAGGTGCACATGGATTTCGGGTTCGCGGCGTTGTTCGATTACGCCTGATCCTCCGCGAAGAATGCCGTCAACTGGCGCAACAATTCCTCCGGCTGTTCCTCCGGCATCCAGTGGCCGCAATTCTCGATAACCCCGCCGCGCACATCGGTCGCGAGCCGGCGCAACGATTCGACGACTTCCATCCCACGACCCCATGAATTGTTGCCGCCCAGAGCCAACACCGGCATTGGCAATTTAAACCGAGCGGCGATGGCGGCATTATCGGCGATATCGCGGGGAATGTTGCGGTAATAGGCGAACCCCGCCCGCAACGCGCCGATCTGGCGGTAGGTGCGCAAATATTCGGCGATATCCTCGTCGGGGATGACCCGGGAATGATGCCCGTAATTGCGGTAGAACCAGCCGAAGTAAATGTCCTCACGCCCCGCGACGAGCGCTTCCGGCAAGTCCAGCGTCTGTTGAAAGGCGTGATGCCAGCGCCGGCCGCCCTGGCTGATGTTGGGGCTGCCGTCGCCGGGAATGGTCACGTCCAGGATCGCCAGTTTACGCACGGCGTCCGGATGCGCCGCCGCGACAGCGTAGGCCGTCGGCCCGCCCCAGTCGTGCCCGACCAGATAAAATGCGTCGATCCCGAGGTGCTCGTGCACCAGCCGCCAGATGTCGTTGCCGATCGTCTTTTTGTCGTAGCCGGCCGTCGGCCGCGACGAATCCCCCAGCCCGCGCAAATCCGGGGCGATCACGCGGTACTGTTTCGCCAGTGCCGGCATGACATGCCGCCATTCGTACCAGGTCTGCGGCCATCCGTGCAGCAGCACGACCGGGAAGCCGTCTCCGGCGGTGACATAATGCAAACGAACATCCCCGAGATCGGCATGGGAATGAATCATACGAAGCCCTCCTGTGTCGCGGTGTGGATCATGGCGCGGCGGCGGTGAAGACGTCCAGTTGCGTCATGACAGCCCCTCACGTGCCTGATACAGTCGCGGGCATGCCATATGCTCGCCCCGCCAGCCGCGTTGTTTTCCTCGCTTTGTCCCTGCTGTCGGCCTGCGCCGCCAGCAACCCGGCCGACAGCAGCATGTCCGAAAGGGCCGACGCACCGAATGGCGCCTTCGGTTATTACCTCGCCGGACGTTTCGCGCAGGCCGAGGCCGACCCCGATACCGCCGCGACGGCGCTGTCCCGTGCTGTGACGCTCGCCCCGGATGAGCCCGATCTGGTGCTGCAGGCCTTTCTCGCCAACCTCGCCGCCGAACGGTCCGAGGCTTTGACGCTGGCCCGCCGTATTCCCGACAATCAGCTGGCACAGTTGGTTCTCGCGGATGAGGATATTCGCGCCGGGCGCTGGGCGGCCGCGGAAAAGCGGTATCACGAACTGCCGCGCCAGGGACTGACGCAGTTGTTGCAGCCGTTGCTGGTCGCCTGGGCCGAGCAAGGCGCCGGCCGCACTGACGCGGCGCTGCAAACCCTGCGTCCTTATGCAGAGAATCCCCGGTTCCGCGGCATCTTCGCCCTGCATGCCGCGATGATCGCCGACGTGGCCAATCGGCGGGATACCGCGGCACATTACTACGCGGCGGTGCACGCGGACGCGACCGATACGAACCTGCGCTTGGCGCAGATTCTCGCCAGTTGGTCGGCTCGCGATGGCGAAGCCGAAGATGCCCGCACGCTGCTGACCGCGATCGGCGCGCGGGTGCCGGAAATCCGGCTCGCCCAGCGCGATCTGTTGGCACGTGTCAGGGAGCGTCCCGTCGCCAGCGTCGCCGACGGCGTGGCCGAAACCTACGTCGCGCTCGCGGCGGCCCTGCGCATGCAGGATCAGGACGAATTCGCGCTGGTGATGCTGCGGCTGGCTTTCCGCATCCGCCCCGATTTCGGTGCTGCCCGCCTGTTGCAGGAAGAAATATTGACGGGGACCAAACGGTACGGCCTGGCCCTCAAGGCGTTGGAGGCTATACCGGCGCGGGACTCGCTTGGCGCGGTGGCACGCCTGCGCAGCGCGGCGCTGCTGGCGCAAATGGACCGTACGGATGAAGCAATCCAGACCTTGACGAAGCTGACCGCCGATTATCCGGACAGCGCGCTGCCGGAGATGCAGCTGGGCGACGTGCTGCGGGTCAAGCACCGGTACGATGCGGCGATCGCGGCGTACAGCAAAGCCATCGCCCATATCGACACGCCTGGGCAGCGGGATTGGATCGCATTTTACGATCGTGGGGTTGCCTACGAACGGGCGGGCAAATGGGCCTTGGCCGAGGCCGATCTGAAGCTGGCGCTGCAACTGGCGCCGGATCAACCGATGGTGCTGAATTATCTGGCCTATTCCTGGGCGGATATGGGGCAGCACCTCGACCTCGCGCGTACCATGCTGCAAGCCGCCGCCAGCACGCGCAAAAACGACGGGGCGATTACCGATAGCCTGGGTTGGGTGCAGTTCCGCCAAGGCGACGTGGCCAACGCGGTCCGTACCTTGGAACGCGCCGTGGAACTGGAGCCGGAGGATCCCACGATCACGGGCCACCTCGGCGACGTCTATTACGCCGCCGGCCGCAGGATCGAGGCGCGATACGAGTGGAAGCGCGCGCTGACCCTGAACCCCGACCCACCCGATATCCCCAAGCTGGAAGAGAAGCTGAAGAACGGCCTGCGCGCGGGCGACGTGCGAACCCCGTGACCGCCATGACGTGGGAGCCGGCGCCGGCCAAGATCAATCTTTGTTTGCACATCACGGGCAAGCGGGCGGACGGGTATCATCTGCTGGACAGTCTGGTGGTCTTCGCCGGGATCGGCGATCGGTTGAGCGCCGCGGCGGCCGAGACGTTGACCATGCGTGTGACCGGCCCGTTTGCCGCGGGGTTGGATGGCGAACAGGACAACCTCGTCCTTCGCGCCGCGCGGGCGCTGGCGGAGGCCGCCGGTATCGCCCCCAAAGCCGCGTTGGTGCTGGAAAAGAACCTGCCCGTCGCATCCGGGATCGGCGGCGGATCGGCGGACGCCGCCGCGGCGTTGCGGGTGCTGTCCCGGCTTTGGGGCATCGCTCTCCCCGCTGAAGCGATGGCAGCCATCGCCGCGCGGCTCGGCGCCGATGTGCCGGTGTGCTTGGCGGGGCAATCGGCCCGCATGCGGGGGATCGGGGACATACTCGATCCCGCGCCGCTTCTGCCGGATTGCGGGTTGGTGCTGGTCAATCCCGGGGTCGCGGTCAGCACCGCCGATGTGTTCCGTGCGCGGCGGGGCGACTTCTCCATGGCCGCCGATCTGCCGGCGGGGTGGGAAACCGCGGGTGCCATGGCGCGCGATCTGGCCGCGCTGACGAACGACCTGCAGCCCCCGGCGGTCGCGCTGTGTCCGGCGGTGGGGGAGGTCTTGAGTGCCCTGACCGCGCTGCCCGGCTGTTTGTTGGCGCGCATGAGCGGGTCGGGGGCGACCTGTTTCGGACTGTTCGAAGGGCCGTCGCAGGCCGCGCGCGCCGCTTCGACCATAGGCCGCGCCGGCTGGTGGGCGTGGGGCGGAGGGTTGTCCCGCGTATAACGTGCTTGCCGCGCGGCGCGGCCCGACTTATCAAAGCGCCGCGCTGGGCCGGATGGGGTGTCGCCAAGCGGTAAGGCAACGGATTTTGATTCCGTCATACGGAGGTTCGATCCCTCCCACCCCAGCCATGCGCTCCGACGCGAGACGATCAGCCAGCGGATTTGTCGGGTTCGGAGATGATTCGGATGGATGTCGCCGTCGATCCGATAACGATGGGCAGCCCCCGGAACGCATCCGCGATGCACTCGAGCATTGACGACCGAGCCTCGACGCTCTGTGCGAAGCTGTTGATCGCGAAGGCCAGCTCGTAGTCGACCAGGCAGTCCGCGAACCCGCAGGCATAAGCCTGTGGCGCAGTGCCGTGGGACAGGTGGGAACTGCCGATGGCCGCGGTTTTCAACGCATCGATCACCCGCGACGGCGGCACCGCGAGATCGACCTGGATTTTAACGATGCAGCGATGGGGGCCTTTGGGACGGCTGTGGTTCGTCACGATCGCCTTCGTGACGACGCTGTTCGGAATGATCACCATATCGTGCGACCAGGTACGCAGCCGTGTGGCACGCCAGTTGACCTGCATGACCTGACCCGAGACCTGACCGGCCATCGTGATCCAGTCGCCGGCCGCGAAGGGGCGTTCGATGTTGATCGCGAGACCGGCCAACACATCGCCCAGCGTGTTTTGCAACGCGAGGCCGAGGACAACCGCGACAACGCCGGAGGTTGCCAGAAATGTCGAAATCGGTTCCTGGGACACGGTGCCGAGAATGCCGACGAAGGCCAGAAGATAGATCAGCCCCGCCGCCAGATCGGCGAACAGCCGCCGTGCCTGCGGTTGGTCGTTATCGGGGAAAATGGTGCGCAGCAGCAGGAGATCGAGCATGCTTTTGAACAGCCAGGCGCCGAGAACCCACCACAGTACACCGAACACTTCGCGTGGCAGGCGCGGGCCGCCACCGCTCGCGCCGAAGAGAAATTCGCCAAGAGGGTTGCCCGTGCGGGGAAACAGCGCCGTGATCAGCAGCAGCACACCGCCACCACCGATCAGGGGCCGGTAGGGCCGAAAATACGGCAGCGCCCGCAGCAGCAGAAGCACGCCGCCTGCTGAAAGCAGAAAAATCTCTGTCCCACTAAACATCGGCCTGTGGCGTCAGGGGGCCGATGGTTGCCGCCAGAGCATCGTCGAGCGTGTCGAGCCACACGAACCGCAACCGGTCCCGCGCGCTTGCGGGAATTTCGTCGAGGTCGCGCCGGTTGCGGGCCGGCAGCATGACCGTGTCGATCCCCGCACGAGCGGCGGCGATGACTTTTTCCCGGATACCGCCGACGGGCAGGACGAATCCGCGCAGGCTGATTTCACCGGTCATGGCGGTGGTCGGCGGCACGGCGCGCCCGAGCATGAGAGAGGCAAGGGATACGAACATGGCGACGCCAGCGGAGGGTCCGTCCTTGGGCGTCGCACCGGCCGGAACGTGGACATGCAGGTCGCTGGTGGCGAACAGGTCCGGTGCGATGCCCAGTCCTACCGCGCGCGTCTTCAACAAACTCAACGCGGCCTGGGCGCTTTCCTTCATCACGTCGCCCAGTTGTCCGGTTAGAATCAGTTTGCCGTTGCCGGGCATACGGGTCGCTTCGATGAAAAGAATGTCGCCGCCGACCGGCGTCCAGGCGAGACCCGTCGCGGCGCCGGGGATCGAGGCGTGCTGTGCCACATCCGCATCGAAACGGCGCGGTCCGAGGATCGTCCCGATATCGTCGCAACCGATACGGTGCGGGACCGGTACACCCTCGGCGACGCGAACGGCGACGTTGCGGAAGACGGCACCGATTTCCCGTTCCAGGTTTCGCACCCCGGCTTCGCGGGTGTAGCCGTCGATCAGCAGGTCCAGGCCGGCATCGTCGAAATCGGTCGGGTCTGCGGTCAAGCCGTTCTGTTTCCGTTGCTTGCTAATGAGGTGTTCCCTCGCAATCGCGATTTTTTCTTCCACGGTGTAGCCCGATAACCGGACCACCTCCATCCGGTCCCGCAACGGGCCGGGCACGGTATCCAGAACATTGGCAGTGGCGATGAACAAGACCCGGCTGAGGTCGAACGGCACCGCCAGATACGCATCGCGGAATGTTCCGTTCTGTTCGGGATCAAGCACCTCCAGCAAGGCCGAGGCAGGGTCGCCCTGCATGCCGCCGCCGCCGAGTTTGTCGATTTCATCCAGCATGACAACACAGTCGCGTTGCCCCACGCGCCGGATCGCCTGGATAATGTTTCCGGGCATCGCACCGACATAGGTGCGACGGTGACCGCGTATTTCGGCCTCGTCATGCACGCCGCCCAGACTGACACGCACGAATTTGCGGCCGATCGCGCGGGCGATGGACTGACCCAAGGACGTCTTACCGACGCCGGGCGGGCCGACGAAGCACAGGATCGGGCCTTTGCCGTCCGGGTTGAGCTTGCGAACGGCCAGAAATTCCAGGACCCGGCGCTTGATTTTCTCCAGGCCGAAATGGTCCTCGTCCAAAACACGGCGTGCCAAGGCGATGTCGATCAGCGGTTCTTCGTCGATCGCCCATGGTAATTCCGTCAACCATTCCAGATAGGAACGGACCATGCCGGCCTCGGCCGCTCCGTCCGGCATTTTTTCCAGCCGGTGCATCTCGCGGCGCGCTTGCACGGCCACGTCGGCGGGCATGCCGGCTGCTTCCAGCTTTGCCTTCAGATCGTCGATTTCGGACGCGTCGACGCTTCCGACGCCGAGTTCCTTTTGGATCGCCTTAAGTTGCTCCCGCAGCATGAATTCCCGTTGCTTGCCGCCCATCGCTTCGCGCGTTTGCAGTCCGATGTCGTGCGACAGGCGCAAAACCTCGTGGCGGTAGGCGAGGCGCGCGATGGTGCGGTCCAGGCGCGGAATCAGCGCCACCATTTCGAGAATTTCCTGTTTCTCGGCCGGCGGTAGGTCCAGCAACCCCGTGACCAGATCGGCAAGCGCACCGGGCCGTTCGGCGGCGGCGATGGCGGCGGACAATTCGGCGGGCGCCTGCTCGATCAGGCGCAAAATTTCCAAGGCACGCTCACGCACTAGCATAAAACGAGCATCGATTTCGGGGCCGGTGTCGGTGGGTTCGGGAATGCGATGGATCGCGACGGCGGGATGCGGCCGGTCGTGCACGACAGCTTCGATCCGAACCCTGCCGATCCCCTGCACGATTGCGTTATGGGACCCGTCGCGTCCGGTAAAATAGCGCAACAGCCGTGCTTCCGTGGCGATTTCATGCAAATCGGCCAGTTCCGGCGTTTCGGTGGATGGTTCTCGCTGCAAAACAACAACCAGATGCTGGTCGGTGCGGGCCGCTTCCTGCAACGCGGCCGCGGCGGTCAGGCGTCCGATTGCCAGGGGCATCACCATGCCGGGCATCAGGACGGTATCCATAACGGGCACAAGGATCAGGACATCGGCCTCCGCGGCGGTTTCCACGAGGGTAAAGTTCGGTACATCGTTCATCACGCGAGCCTTTGCAGAGTGAGAACGAGGCAACCGTCCGCATGTTCATGACCGATCAATTGAAAGGTGCCGGGCGGCAGCGGCAGGCGCCGTTCGAAGCGCCCGTGCGGTAACTCGACGCGATGCACTTTTGCGGGGCGCCGCGCGTTAGCCCAGCGCCGGACGCCTCTGACCACAAGTTCGCCGTTGGCGATGCCGAACTGCATTTCCTGGCGGCGCACGCCGGGAAGCCCCACGACCACCAGCAATTCAGCGTCCGTTTCCATGACATCCACCGGCGGTTCCCAGCCGCCCGCGGTCGGGCGGAAAACGTCCTGCCGGACGCGATCGGCACGCGCCAGGACGGCCAGCGATTCCGACCACATGATGTCTCTGAAGGTAAGCGGCATGGCGGGCGATCCCCATATTTCGGAGTCTATTGGCGACCCGGCAACCCAAGGCAAAAGCCTCGGAAACTACGCAGACTCAAGTCGGTGGGTAATTTCCGAGGCTGCCGCGCGGCGACGGCGATTGTCTACGGATCAGTCATCCCAATCGAACAGAGAAAGACTCAACATGGCGAAAATCCACGATGTGGCGGTGCTTGTCGGCAGTTTGCGCATGGCCTCGATCAACCGCCACGTGGCAAACGCACTGGCTGAACTGGCGCCGGCAACGCTGAAACTCGGGATCTTGGAGATCGGGCAGCTCCCGCTATACAATCAGGATTCCGACGATAGTCCGCCGCTGGTCTGGACGGCATTTCGCGACCGAATCAAGGCGGCCGATGCCGTCCTGTTCGTCACGCCGGAATACAACCGGTCGGTTCCCGCCGCGTTGAAGAACGCGCTGGATGTCGGCTCCCGCCCGTACGGCCAAAACGTCTGGAGCGGCAAGCCCGGCGCGGTCGTCAGTGCCTCCCCCGGCGGGATCGGCGGGTTCGGGGCCAATCATCACTTGCGGCAGTCGCTGGTGTTCCTGAATGTGCCCGCGATGGCGCAGCCGGAGGTTTACCTGGGCGGTGCCGACAAGCTCTTCGACGCCGACGGCAAGTGGATCGCCGACGGGACGCGGAAGTTCCTGGCGGCGTTCATGCAGGCGTATACGGATTGGGTCGTCGCGAATTCCAAGGCGTAGCGGACGGGCGACTTTCCTCAAACGGTCATCCACGCAAGCATTGACACGACGCCAGACCTCTCTGTCATACTCCGAACACCGAACCGGAGGCCCGACCCGCTGCCACGCTTGACCCCGACCGCTATCCCGACGATTCCTCCCCCCTTCCAAGCCGGGCTGGTCCGGTGCGGTTGGTCGGGACAGAACGTATAATGGACGCCGGACACGAGGCAGCCACGACAGCGCGCAAGCGCCTGCACGTTATCACCTGGGGTTGCCAGATGAACGTGTACGATTCCGGACGGATGGCCGATGTGCTGGCGCCGCTGGGCTATGCGCCGGTGTCCGAACCGGATGGCGCCGACATGGTCATCCTGAACACCTGCCACATCCGCGACAAAGCCGCCGAGAAGGTCTTTTCCGAGCTCGGGCGTCTGCGCCGGATGAAAGAAGACGGTGGCGGGAAGATGATCCTGGCCGTCGCCGGTTGCGTCGCGCAGGCTGAAGGTGCGGAAATTCTGGCCCGTGCGCCGTATGTGGATATCGTGCTGGGTCCGCAGACCTACCACCGCCTGCCGGAAATGGTCGCCCGTGCCGCCCGCGCCGGCGGGGCCGTGATCGAGACCGACTTCCCGGCGGAGGACAAATTCGACTTTTTGCCGGATGCCGCCGCGCCACAGGGGATCACCGCGTTCCTGACCATCCAGGAAGGCTGCGACAAATTCTGCAGCTTCTGCGTCGTGCCGTACACGCGCGGCGCCGAACAATCACGGTCCGCCGAGTCCGTGATCGCCGAGGCCAAGCGTCTCGTCGCCCAGGGCGCCCGCGAAATTTCGCTGTTGGGACAGAACGTCAACGCGTGGCACGGGACGGAAGGCTGGGGCCTCGGGCGGCTGCTGCGGGCGCTGGCGGATATCCCCGGCCTGATGCGCATCCGCTATACCACGTCGCATCCGCGCGACATGGACGACGATTTGATCGAAGCGCACCGCGACCTGCCGACGTTGATGCCGTTCCTGCATCTGCCGGTGCAGTCCGGCTCGGACCGCATCCTGACGGCGATGAACCGCAAGCACAGCGCCGATCACTTCCGCGATATCGCCCGCCGCCTGCGGGAGGCTCGGCCTGACATCGCGCTGTCGTCCGACTTCATTGTCGGCCACCCCGGGGAGACCGAGGCCGATTTCGAAGCCACGATGCAGCTTGTTCGCGACGTGACCTTCCCCATGGCGTACAGCTTCAAGTATTCGCCCCGCCCCGGCACCCCCGCCGCCGGCGCGCCGATGCAGGTGCCGGAAGCCGAGAAAGACCGCCGCCTGCAAACGCTGCAAGCCCTGTTGCGCGAACAGCAGGCCGCGTTCAACGCCAGCCGCGTCGGCATGACATTCCCCGTCCTGTTCACCGGCCCCGGCCGCCACCCCGGCCAGATCGCCGGCCGTTCCCCCTGGCTGCAACCGGTGCACGCCATGGGCCCGGCCGAGCTGATCGGGACCGAACAGGTTGTCAGAATAACCGCTGCCCACCCGAACTCTTTGGGCGGTGAATTGATGAACCACCCCAGCCAGGAGAGACGCAGCGCTTGACCCTCGTATCCGCCCTCCCGACCTCGCCATTGTCCCCCGCATCGGGTGGCAAGGCCATCACCCTTCAGTTCAACGACAACATGCTGCTCCCCCTTTTGCTCGGCGATCACGACCAGCATCTGGTGCGGATCGAGCAAGCCATCGGGGTCCGGCTGTCGTGCCGGGGCAACCGGGTGGCGATCGCGGGAGACGCCGCGCGAGTCGATCTGGCACAGGGCATGCTGCAAGGCCTGTGGCGCCGGTTGGAACGAGGGGAAAGCGTCGGCAGGCCGGAAATCGAGGCCGCGATCAAGCTGGCGGATACCGAGATAGACCCGCGTCTGCCGTTTTCGGACCTGCCCGCCATCCGCACCCGTCGCGGCGCCGTCGGCCCCCGCAGCCCTGGCCAAACCACGTACATGGAAGCGCTGGCGGCGCATGAGATGGTGTTCGGCATCGGCCCCGCCGGCACCGGCAAGACTTATCTCGCGGTCGCGCAGGCCGTCGCCATGCTTCAGGCCGGCAAGGTGGATCGCATCGTCCTGTCCCGCCCGGCGGTGGAAGCCGGCGAACGCCTCGGCTTCCTACCCGGTGACATGAAGGAAAAGGTCGATCCGTATCTGCGCCCGCTGTACGACGCGTTGCACGACATGATGCCGGCCGATCAGGTTACCCGCCGCATGACGAGCGGGGAGATCGAGGTCGCACCGCTCGCCTTCATGCGCGGCCGTACTTTGGCGCATTGCTACGCCATCCTCGACGAGGCGCAGAACACCACCGCCGCCCAAATGAAAATGTTTCTGACGCGCATGGGCGAGGGCACGCGCATGGTGATTACCGGCGATCTGACACAGGTCGATCTCCCGACCGGTGTTCGCTCCGGCCTGCGCGATGCGATGGATACGCTGGAAGGTGTGCAGGGCATTGGCGTGGTGCGCTTCACCTCTCGCGACGTCGTGCGCCACCCCATGGTGCAGCGCATCGTGGAAGCCTATGAACAGCGTGCGGCAGCCGAAGGCGACACTCGACGGGAGGCGCGCCGCTTCAACGAGCAGGTCGATGGTACCAGGGGACAGTAGACGCCCCGCGCAAGCGGGGGATTTCGGCGCAATCACGGTTATCGTCGCGGAACCGGCTTGGCGCCGGTATGTGCCACGCGTGGAAACGCTGGTACTGCGCGCCGCCAAGGCAGCGGGCGCCGTGGGAACCATTATTCTGGCGGACGACGCGGTGGTGGGGCGGTTGAACCTGCTGCATCGCGGCCGCAACAAGTCCACCAATGTGCTGACTTACGAATATCCCGAGCCGGAGATTATTCTGGCGTTGGGGGTTATTCGGCGGGAGGCAGTGGCCGCAGGGCGCAGCGTGGCGCGGCATCTCGCGCATCTGGTGGTGCATGGGGCGTTGCATTTGCAGGGGCTGGACCACCACCACCCCGGCGAGGCGCGGCACATGGAAATGGCGGAATCCCGCATTCTGTCCGGCATCGGCGTGCCCAACCCATGGCGGCGGGCATGAGCGGGTCTTTGATTTCCCGCTTGCGTGTCCTGCTGGGCGGAAAGCAACCCGAGCACTCGCTGCGCGATTCGATCGCCGAACTGGTGCAGGAGGCGGCCGACGCGCAGCATGTGCCGGGGGAAATCCCGGAACTCGACCGGCATGAGCGTGCGCTGATCGCCAACGTGCTGCGCCTGCGGGAAACCACCGCCGACGACGTTATGGTGCCCCGCGCGGACATCGTGGCCATGCGCGCCGACGTAACGCTGGAACAGGCGATCGAACTGATCCGCGACGACGGCCACTCCCGCTTGCCGGTCTACCAGGAGCAGTTGGACGACGTGATCGGCATGATCCACGTGAAGGACGTGTTCGCCTATGTCGGTAAGCCCGAGACGTTCACGCTGGAGTCCATCCTCCGCAAACCGCTGATGATCGGGCCGCAAATGCCGGTGCTGGACCTGCTGCTGCAGATGCGTCAGCAGCGGGTGCATATGGCGCTGGTGGTCGACGAATACGGCGGAATCGATGGACTGGTGACCATCGAGGATCTGGTCGAAACCATCACCGGCGACATCGCGGACGAACACGACGATCCGGAAGCCGCCATGGTCACCGAACGCGCCGACGGCGCCCTGGACATCAACGCGCGGCTGTCGGTCGAGGAATTCGAACTGAAAATGGGTCCGGTCCTGACCGAGGACGAACGCGACGCCGACATCGACACGGTCGGCGGGCTGGTGTTCACCCTGGCCGGGCGCGTGCCGACGCGGGGGGAGCTGATCGGGCATCCCTCGGGCATCGAGTTCCGTATTCTCGATGCCGATCCTCGCAAAATCCGCCGGGTACGTGTACGGCGGGCGGAAGCATCTCCGGGGTAGCGCGCTGCCCTTTCGTTCACCTTCGAGCCGACAGCGACATTCATGCCCAACGATATGGCGATCGTCAGCGCCGCGGACTCCAAGTTCTTCGATCTGCTGCAGGGTTTGATCCGGTCGATCCGCGACAAGCCGGAGGGGCGCGGCTGCCCGCTGTGCATTCTCGATCTCGGATTGGAGGCTTGGCAACGGGAGTGGCTGTTGTGCCAGGGCGCCGCGCTGCGCTTCCCCTACCCGCCGTTGTTTATCAGCGGCATGCCGAATTATGCGCGCCTGTTTCTCGCGCGTCCGTTGTTGCCGCAGATATTTCCCGGGTACGACGTCTACCTTTGGATCGATGCCGACGCTTGGGTGCAGGATTGGTCCGCCATCGCGCAATATCGCGATTTGGCCCGGCAACACGGCTTCGCGATCGCCCTGGAAGCGGATCCAGCCTACGGGCGGGAGAAGGTTTTTCACGCGCACGCCCATAGCTACAACATGTTCGGACCGGACGCGTTGGCGACGTTGGCGACGTTGGAGCGGTTGGGCCCGATGAATGCCGGTGTGTTCGCCGGACGGGCCGATGCCCCGCATTGGAACGCATGGCACGACAACATCCGCGAGTACATGCCGCGTGCCGTCAGCGACGATCTGTTTTTCATGCTGGATCAGACCGCGCTCAGCTTGGTTTGCCGCCGACAGGACCTGCCGTCCGTGCTGTTGCCCTCGGTCTCCAATTGGATCGCGCATTTCGCCCCGCCGATGGTGACCGACGATGGCACGACGCTGATCAGGCCCTTACCGCCGCATGAAAAGATCGGGATCGTTCATCAAACCGCCGACACGAAGCGCGCCTTCCTGGCACTTCCGCGACAGGGCGGGGGAATGCTGACCCGTTCCATCGCGTATGAGGCCCCGTCGCAGTTGCCCGACGGCGACTACGTGTCGCCCGGACTACAGGTCGTGCGCCTCGACGCATGCTTCCCCTATGTGGGGACTGGCGATCCAAAAGCCTGGGCATGGCCGTGGCTGCGACGCGACGTGCCGCATCGCTGGCTGGTGGACACGCGGATACCGTCGGTCGGGCTGCTCAATCGCGACGAAATCTCCATCCTGTATAACCTCGCGCTCGGGTTTCACGGGAAACGCGCGCTGGAGATCGGTGTCTTGACTGGATGGGCCACCTGCCATCTGGCGCTGGCGGGCGTCGATCTGGACAGTATCGACCCGCTTTTGGACCAACAAGCGATACGCGACAGCGTGGTGGATTCGCTGCGGCTCGCGCACCCCGCCGCCCATCTTATCAATCTCGTCGCCGGACGTTCGCCCGAGGCGGTGCACGCGCTCGCCCAGATGAAACCTGGGGGGTGGTCGCTGTTCCTGATCGACGGCGATCATGAGGGCGCCGCACCGCTGAACGATACGATGGCGTGTTTGCCCCATGCCGCCGCGGATTGCGCGATGGTGTTTCACGATCTGGCCTCGCCGGACGTGACGCGGGCCGTGATGTATTTGAAGGCCCAAGGCTGGCGGGTGCGCGTCTATCACACGACGCAGATCATGGCGGTGGCTTGGCGCGGGGATGTGAGCCCGGTGGCGCACCAGCCGGATCCGCGCGTGCATTGGCGGATACCGCAGCACGTGCTGCCGTTGCTGGACGTCTGAGGTTTATGCCAACAGGCTGAACTTTCGACCCATAACTCGGACCAAAATGCCGTCATGGCCGGACAAAATCGCGAAATCGTGCCGCTTGGGGTGCGCGGATCAAGTCCGCGCATGACGCGGTGGGGGCGTCGTCACATGTGTGAGCGATCAGGGCGGTTGGTACTAGAGCGTGTTTGGTCGCATGCTTCACGCCGCCGTGTGATTCCACCTCCGGCGATCATGCTCTAGGCGAAGCGATCCGGCGCCCATCCGGCAGCGTAGGGTACGCTCATCAGCGGTTCCGATCGCTTGTGCTTGAACATCCACGTGCCATCGACGCGCGCATAGGTTTCGTGATCGATTCCCGCGCGCCACACGGCCCGGTTTCCGTCGGCCACCGTGCAGGGCATGAACAAATACCAGCGGGCACGGGCGGTATCGCCGTCGACCTCGATATGGCCGTTCAGGCTGTAATGGATCGCGAACGAAAAAATGCCGGATGCCCGTTGAAAGAAGCCCCGAATGGCTTCTCGTCCTTCGAACCGGCCGAGCGCTGGGCTTTCCCAGAGGGCGTTTTCGGTGAAAAGGGCGGCGATGCCGTCCGCGTCGTACTGGGCGTCGCACAGGGCGGCGTAACGCGCCTTGAGGTTACGGATCGCCTCGGCGTCTTCCAGAGCTTGAAGGCGCCGTTCGATTTGTTCGAGTCGGGTCAGGGCATGACTCGCGTGCCGGCATAGCCGCCGATGACCGCGCCGACGGCCCCAAGGAACGGATCGTAGACAGCGCCCGCGGTTGTCGCCAATGCGAAGCTGCTCGCGGCATAGGCCGGAACGATGAACATCCCGACGGCGGCGCCGATCGTCGCACCGGCGGCGAAGGGCAACACTTTCGCGGCGAATGAGCGTTCATAGGTTTGCGGCGCGTTGGTTTGCTGGGCCATGGCGGGGCTGACCGAGACGCTAAGGCCAAGCGCCGCGGCGGCCAGGACGGGAGTGAATCGAGACATCGGTGCGATCTCCTGCGATAAGGCGCGTGCTAGCGGGTGAGCAAATATCCGAGACCGCCGACGGCCGCGCCGACCGCACTGGTGGTGCTCTCGAACGCGGCGGCGCTGGTAATGGGCGTGAAACCCACCGCGCCCCCGCTGGCGACGATCGGCCATCCAACCACCGCGACCACGGAGCCAGTCACCGCCCATAACGTGAGAGGGACCGCGACGCTTACGATGTTGGTGAGCGTCGATGCTTGCGGCTTCTGTTGCAGTTCCGCGAAGGCCGGGCTGGCGGAAAGCGCGAGCGACGCGACAGCGGCGACGGCGAGCGAGCGTGTTCTCATGATCGAGGTTCCCCTGCGTCTGTTGTTATTCGGCGATGCCGATGTACTTGAAATCGATGATCCGTCCCGCGTCGGTGCGCGGTGTCCCGTAGTACTTCGCCCAACCGACTTCATGGAGTTGGAACTTGATGCTGTTGATGGTGATCTGCAACACCTCCAGCGCACTCGTCGTGGCGAAGTTTCCGGTCCAATAAAAATTGTTGAACAGGTGGGAGAACGACACGATCACCCGATACGAGAACCCTTTGACATATTGTATGGCCGTTTGATCGGGAATGGTGCTGGTCGTGCCGGCCGCGGCACTGTCCAGTGCCTGCTTCTGCGTGGCGTAATCCGCATCCGAGATAGCCCCGGATTGACGCAGCAGCCCCAGTTCGGCGAGGCGCTCCGCCATCGCGTCCTGGAGCGTGCCTTTGACTCCGGCTTCCGGCAGCGTGATGAGATCGCCTTTATAGGGATGGTTTTTCAGCCCGGATTCGACAATGGCCTCATAGCCGATGGCCCAATCGCGCACGGATTTAACGAAGGCAAGGCGATGCTCGTCCTGTTCGACCCGGTTCGCCATCCAGGCGGAATCGCGCCAATGGCTGATGGTTTCCGCCTTGAAGCCACGGGTCTCCGGGGCAAAGTGGTAGCGGACATCCAACACGTCGGTGCGGTCGGAGCTGCGGAAGCCGGCTGTTACCGCGAGGTTCGGCAGTTGCCAATTGTTCTGTCTGGCGAAACGGCGCGCCGCTTCCCATACCGGTTGCCCGTTTTGAGCCAACAGCGAATGGGTGACGAAATAGCAGGATCCGTCCCAGCCGGCTTTGTAACGCGTGGTCACCCACACGAGATCGTTGCGCGAACAGCTGCCGGGCATACCCCACCCGTCCATTGTCGCCAGGGCATTGCTGTTGACCTCGAGGATCGTGTCGACCGCGGTGCCGGTCATACGGAACAGAATGGTGGTGCGCAGGTAGCCGAAGGCACCGACGTCGGTGCTGGCCCAGCCGCTGTCGCCGTCGGCCGCGACAATCCACGGGCCGGACGGCAGGGCGAGCTGCTTGCCCGATATCATCAAATTGCCGTCGAGCGATGCACCCGGTTTCAGTTGATCCTGTGCCTGCGCGGCCCGCGGCACCGCGAGGACCAAGGCGGCAGCCACCAGCAGGGCGCCGAAGCAAGCGGCGATGTGCTGGGTGATTGTCCGAATGCGTGTCATATGCCGCTCGCCTCCGCGCCAAGATAGGCAAAGTCCACGGTTCGCTCCGAGTCGTGGGTGTCGTAACGGGTGTAGTAGTCGTCCCAGTACTGATCGTTCAGCACGAACCAGACCGAGTCCGAAGCATTCAGCCCCAATGCGATGGCCCATGACAGGCCGCCCGTGGCCGTGACGAAGTAGGCGATGCCGAAGTCGACGAAGGTTCCCAACGTCCGGAAAGAGATGTTCTTATAGACGGAATCCGACAACAATCCGGCAGGCGGTTTGTATGTGGGAACCTCTTCGTTCGCTTTCGCCACCTGTTCCTTATAGGCAGCCTCGCCGATGCGGTTGGCGTCGCGCAGGCGGCGCAGTTCGGCGAGCTTGACCTTGGCGTAGGCGGGAACGGCCGTGCCGGGTTCGGGCAGCGGGATGGGCGCTTCGGTCAAGCGGTTGCGCATGCCGCGTTCGATCAAAGGGTCGAAGCCCGACGCCCAGGCGGCGAGCGCCAGGATGGGTGCCTGCCGCGCGGGATCGGCTTTCACCGCTTCCGCCGACCAGTCGGCGATTTTCGCCGCTTCCGGCCCGGCCAATAGCGCGGGGCTGATGTGATAGCGGGCGTCGATCAGGTCCTGGCGGTCGCTGACCCGGAAGCCGGCGGTCAGCCATACACCGCCCGGCACGGTCAGCTTCGATTTGGCGGCGAAGGCGCGGGCCGCGTTCCATGCGGGTTGCCCAACAGTGTTCAGATCGAACCGGGTGGGGATAACGAACTGGCACGACGTCTCCCACCCAGTGCGGTAACGGACGATCAAGGACAGCTGACCGCGATTCGGTTCGCACGCCTGCGTGCGGCCCCAGCCGTCGTTGACCTGAATGGTGTTCGCGGCGATTTCCAGCACCGCGACGATCCGGTTGTCACGCTGTAACAGAAGAATAACAGACTGGATCGAGCCGAAGGCGCCGACAGCCGGCATGTCCAATTTTTGCGTGCCTATTCCGGCGACGACCCATTTGCCGTCCGGCAACGGTATCTGCTTGGCACCGACTTCGATTTGGCCGCTGGCGGAATCGCCGACCGTCAACGCGGCGGCGGGATGGGCGACACCCAGAAGGAAAAGGCAGCTCCACGATGCGAACATCAAGGAGCGCCAGAAATGAGTTTTCGTTTTCATGACTATGTCATCCTGACCGAAACCTCTGAGGGAGACAAGCGCACCGTCCGAAGAAATCGCCGGACGCAAGCAGCTTCCATGTCTCCGCCCTCGGCGAATTCACGCTTCGTATCCATGCGCGCGACGCACGGAGACAATCCCGTTTCCGATCAGGACCGACCCGGCATCGCGGCGGCGATCAGCTCTTCGCCGGAGGGTAGACCACGTGCAGGTCGATCCGAGCACCCGTGTACCAGATATTGGCGAGGTATCCGCCCACGACGCCGCCCACGAGAACACCGAGATCCGAGGACACAAAAGCTTCGGCGACAACAAGACCGGTCACGACGCCAACCCCCAAGGCGACAGCCTGCGGCGGGGAGAACGAGAACGATGGCTCATTTTTCGCGCCCGCGGGCGCCGTGGAGCCGCCGGGCGCCTGCGTGTTTTGCGCGTAGGCCCCCATGGGAACGATCAGGCACGCCGCGAGCGCACCGGTCAAAATCGACTTTCGCATCCTCTACCTCCCATGCACCGGTCCCCACCGGCGCGAGTGTCAACAGACAGCGTCCGAAGATTGGCCGACTTCGCGACGAATTACAATCTCGCAATCCGGCCAAACGGCTCGGCAACGGATTTTTCTATTGCAACTGCGCCAAAATCCGTACGCCGCTGACAACGACGCGCGCGCCGTCTTTGACACCCTCGGCGATCAGTATGCGCGCGCCGTCGAGGTCGACGGTGCGGACAACACGCGGTTCGAACACTTCCGGCGCGACTTGCTCCCAGACTTCCTGAACGCCATCGCCCCCGGTGGTCAGTGCGGCGCGCGTGACGGCCAGTCCGCGCTGGGACCGGTTTTCGCTTTGCAACGCTACCGTCACCGGGCGGCCGATCCGCAGCCCGTCGGGCGGCGCATCGATACGGAACAGTACGGGGGTCGATTGTTGTCGCGAAATCAATCCGCTGCCGACGAAGGTCAGCCCCAAGGTCTGACCTTCCGGCGTCGTCGCGGTCGCCATGGTCGTGCGCGCGGCGTTGGTGGCGGCGACCGGATCGGGCGCCTCGGCCTCGACCCAAAGCTTGCGTGGATCGACGATCGTGAAAACCGTCTCGCCCGGCTGCACGATGCGGCCGGCGATCGCGGTGGTCAGAGATACGATGCCGCTGGTGGGTGCCCGCAGCGTCTCTTCGGTCCGCAACAGGGGCAACAGGGCCTCACGTTCCCGCCGCAGACCGGCGAGGCGTTGTTCGGATTGATAGATTTTGCCGTCGCGGAACGGCACGAAGCTGAATTGCTTCAGCAGCTCCAGGCTTTCCGCCTCGATACGGATGTCGGTGGTCAGGCGCGCGATTTCCCGGCGCGTCTGGGTACGGTCCAACACTCCGATCGTCGGCACGATATAAGCGAGAACATCGCCTTCGCGAACCGATTGCCCGAGG
>Ga0214180_1000254_pt1 | contig 20033 bp, 11 predicted proteins | sample TroBogEpilimnion_22_FD_153018 | JGI IMG/M metagenome (GOLD analysis project Ga0214180, IMG submission 153018) | Freshwater microbial communities from Trout Bog Lake, WI - 16OCT2007 epilimnion | ecosystem: Environmental > Aquatic > Freshwater > Lake > Epilimnion/Euphotic zone | place: Trout Bog... | reverse complement strand
CTCAGACTGTTGGTCCCGCTTGCGGACAGCACCATTTATGAGATGGAACAGCGCGGCGAATTCCCTCGCCGCTTCAGCCTGACGTCCCGCTGTGTCGTCTGGGACCTTGCTGAAGTCGAGGCCTGGATCGAACAGCGAAAGAGGGATTCCTACGCGTCTCGCATTCGACGAGCGCCAGCCCCTGATGTTCACATGCGGCGAACCCGTCCCACGGCCAAAGCCGCGCGCGCAGAGCAATAGCCGTGAGGCGGACAATATGTGACCACTCACCTACAGTTAGCCTAAGCAAAGAGACACGAACAAACCTACCCCAATCGTGCAAAATCATCGCCCATAGATGAACTTCGAGTCCGACGCGTCGCTGAAAGTGCCCTCCCATGCTTACCCTGATTTGGTTCAGTCGCGATCTACGGCTCACCGATAACCCCGCCCTGGCGGCTGCCATCGCCCGCGGTGGCCCGATCGTCCCGGTTTTCGTTCTCGATGATCCCGACGCCGGTGAATGGGCTCCGGGCGGCGCCTCGCGCTGGTGGCTTCACGGATCGCTCCGCGCTCTGGATGACAGCCTGCGCCAGCGTGGCGCCGCGCTGGTGCTCCGGCGCGGACCGGCCGAAATCGTGATCAACCAGCTGCTGGATCAGACTGGCGCCGACGCGGTGTACTGGAACCGCCGCTACGAACCCTGGGCGACGGCGAGGGGCGAACGCCTCAAGACGGCGCTGAGGAACCGGGGCATCGAGGCCCGCAGCTTCAATTCCGTCCTGATCCGAGAGCCCTGGACGGTGACGACGCAAAAGGGCGAGCCCTATCGGGTATTCACACCATTCTGGAAGGCCCTGAGAGCGACGGGCGTCTCCGAGCCAGCGGCGACCGCACCGAAACAAATTCCAGGACCCGCGACCGCACCCGAGAGTGAACCGCTTTCATCCTGGGCGTTGCGACCCACCGCGCCGGACTGGGCCGGCGGAATGCAGGCGATGTGGACGCCCGGCGAAGCCGGCGCGCAGGCGCGACTCGACGACTTTGCCGCCGGCGCTGCGTCCGACTACCGAGACACGCGGAACATGCCCGGTGTGGCCGGCACCTCGCGATTGTCGCCTCATCTCCACTTTGGCGAAATCGGCCCGCGTCAAATCTGGCGATCGATCACGGCCCAGGCCTTGGCCCGAACCGGCAATCCGATGCCGAGTGGTGTCGAGACCTATCTCTCGGAAATCGCTTGGCGGGAGTTCTCCTATCACCTGCTGTTCCACTTCCCGACCCTGCCAGAGGCGCCGCTCCGCCCGGAGTTCGCTCAGTTCCCCTGGGCAGAGGACGCCAAAGACCTTGCGGCGTGGCAACGCGGACTGACCGGCTATCCGATCGTCGACGCTGGCATGCGGGAGCTGTGGAGCACGGGGTGGATGCACAACCGCGTGCGAATGATCGTCGCGTCATTCCTGATCAAGGACCTCCTGCTGGATTGGCGCGCCGGTGAAGAATGGTTCTGGGACACGCTGGTCGACGCCGATCTCGCGAGCAACGCAGCGAGCTGGCAATGGGTCGCCGGCTGCGGCGCGGACGCCGCGCCGTATTTCCGCGTCTTCAATCCCTCGCTGCAGGGCGGGAAGTTCGACCCAAATGGCGATTATGTTCGACGCTGGGTCCCGGAAATCGCCAAACTGCCCAACTCGCTGCTGCATTCGCCGTGGGAGGCGCGGCCGATAGAACTCGCCGACGCCGGAATTCATCTGGGTCGAACCTATCCGGCGCCGATCGTCGAGCACGGTGGCGCGAGGCAGCGCGCTCTTGAAGCGTTCAAGCGCATCAAGAAAGGCTGATCGTCGGGGGTGCCCGACATCTGGAGGAGGGATAAATGGATCTGCCGCTTCAGGGCAAGGTTGCGCTGGTCACGGGCGGCGGCCGGGGGCTCGGGCGTTCGATCGTGCGCGGACTAACGGAGGCGGGCGCGCACGTTGCCGTCACCGCGGCCCGTGAAATCGAAGAGATCGAGCGCGTCGCATCCGAAGCGCCGAAGGGCGCGGTCGCGACGTTCCTGGCGGACGTAACCAAGGAGGAGGATTGCGCGCGCGTCGTCGGGGAGACTTTGAAGCGCTTCGGCAAGCTTGACGTGCTGATCAACAATGCCGGACGCGGCATGAAATACGTCAATGAAAGCTTCCTGACCCAGCCGACGCGGTTCTGGGAAACCGATCCGGACACTTGGCGCATGGTGATCGACACCAACGTCAATGGCCCGTTTCTGATGGCGCGGGCGAGCGCCCCGCACATGCTGAAGTCTGGGTGGGGCCGCATCATCAACATGTCGATGTCGTACGCGACCATGCGGAGAAAGGGCTTTTCTCCCTATGGCCCGTCGAAAGCGGCGTTGGAATCCGAAACTCTGATCTGGGCGCAGGAGCTGGACGGCACGGGCGTCACCGTCAACGCCATCTTGCCGGGCGGCGCGACGCTGACCGGTATGATCCCGGAATCCTTTCCCGCGGCCGAACGCAGCCGCCTGCTCAATCCGGACATCATCATCCCAGTGGTGGTGTGGCTCGCAAGCGAGTCCTCCACGGGCGTGACGGGCAAACGCTTCGATGCATCCCAATGGCGCTCGGATCTGCCGCCTGATAAGGCGGCCACGCTTTGCGCCAGAGACGCCGGCGTCTATGAGGCCGGGTCATAAATGGAGGGCGTCGAGCCGCGATCCGGCCTTTCATGGATCCGAACGCACCCTGCGCCGCGAATCCCAGCCTCGGTGCGGCAGGCCGTCGCTCTTCATCGGGTGGCTAAATCAGGCTGACCTTGAAAATAGCGTGCGAGACCGATGGCGTCAGATCGCAAGTGGCAGTTCAAGACGAAGTTTCGCGCCAACGCCTATGGCTGGCGCGGGTCGAATCTCGCGATCGGCCGGCTCAAGGAAGCCGCCTCCGAGATCAGGTCCGTGGCGAAATCCGATCCTGTCGCGGCTGGAGATGGCGTCGTGTCGTTGATGGAGCGCATCTGGCCGGCGTTCCAGGGCATTGATACCTCATCAGGCGCTCTTGGCGGCGCGGTCTTTCGCACCATCACCGAGCTGATCCCGATCCTGACCGCCGCGCCGGCGGACCACGCGACCAGAAGCAAGTGGCTCGAGAGATTGTTCGAGGCGGTGCAAAACGACGGCGTCGAATATCTGGCGCCGCTGGAAGATCGCTGGGGCGAGATCGCCCAATATCCGGACCTGATCGACGAATACGCCGACCGAATGATCGAAATGGTGCGGCGCGCCTGGGCCGATCACCAATCCTTCCAGCACGTCATTGGAACATCCATCTGCTTGTCGTGCCTGCTGGAGGCCGGCCGTTACGACGAACTTCAAGAACTGCTGGCCACGCGGCGGATGAAGTTTTGGTCCTGGCACAGGTTCGGCGCCGAGGCTCTGGTTCGCCAGGGGTTGTGGGAAGCCGCGATCGCATACGCCGAAGCCGCCCGCAGCGTCACGAACCCCGGCTTCTCCGAAACGTCCATCGACCGTTTTTGTGAGAAGCTATTGATCGACCATGGCCGCCCGGATGAGGCCTATCGACTTTATGGACTGCGCGCTGCCGGCGGCACGACGAACCTATCGTTCTACCGCTCTCTGGTCCGCACTTATCCGGACCGGGACCACCGCCAGATGCTCCTGGATCTGATCGAAACCCGCGGCGACAAGGGCAAATGGTTCGCGGCCGCGAAAGACTCCGGGTTTTTCGACATTGCTATCGAGTGTGCTGCCGCGCACGGCGCAGACCCGTCAACGCTGGTGCGGGCGGCCCGGGATTTCTGCGGCAAGGAGCCGATATTCGCCGCCACCGTCGCGCTGCTCGCGCTCTCAAGCCTGCTCGATGGTGGGGGCTATGACCCGAGCCTGTCGGAAGTCGACGACGCCGTGAAGCATCTTCTCGTGGCTTCGCGCCAGATCGGATCGGTCGAATGGGCCTTGCGAGAACTCGGCAAGTTGAGGGAGCGGCGATGCGCGCCAGGCCGGGAGCCGTTTCAGCATGCCATCCAGGCCGCGCTGTCGCGCTGGCATCCTGTCGAGCCCAGCGTTTAGCAACCATGACCGACCCGGCTTCAGCCTGACCGATCTTTGCGCGGTCGCAATGGATTAAACGCTTCGCGAGCTTGGCATCGCCGCGCTGACCCGAGGTCTCTGCAGCTTTCGTGACCGATAGCCACTCCAAGGGTCACTTGCGACTCGATCGCGTTCACTATACGTTCTCAATACTCCGCGTCCCGGCTATAGTCCCCTGAACGAGAGCTATATGGCGGACCAGATCGTCATCACCGAGAAGACCAGCCAGGCGAAAGACGTTCGCGCCGCCGTGGGATCTCGCTACGGGGACATCCTCCCGGCTGAGGGACATCTGCTGGATCTTCTCGAACCCGAGGATGTCGTGCCGGCCTGGAAGCGCTGGTCGCCGATCCTGCTTCGTCCCGAAGGCCTCTATGGCACCCGCCCTGCTGAGGGCGGCAACAAAGCCTCGAAACTCAAAGCCATCCGTGAAGCGCTGCGCACCGCAAAACGGGTATGGCTCGCCACCGATTGCGATCGCGAGGGGCAGCTCATCGGTCAGGAGATTCTCGAGCATTACAATTACCGCGGCCAGGTCATGCGGGTGCTGTTCACCGCGCAGGATTCTCAGACGATCCGCGACGCATTCGGCCGGGCGAAGCCAAACGCCGAATACGCTTCTCTTTACGCCGCCGCCGTCGCGCGCCGACAAGCCGACCAGATCTACAACCTGTCGCTGACCCGAACCGCGACCGTCATTCTTGGTCAGGGTGCGCGGGGCGTCATAGGCGTTGGCCGGGTCAAGACGCCAACCTTGGCGATCGTCTGCAAGCGCGAGCTCGAAATCCGGAACTTTGTGCCGCAGGCGTATTTTGAGGTTGTCGCCACCGCGAACGTAGCTGGTGGTCAATTCCAGATGCGGCACGCGCCGCAGGAGCGAATTGTCCGGCGCGAGGTCGCCGAGAAGGTGGTCGAAGCGGCTCAGGGTTTCGAAGGCGCGCTTGGCGTGCGCGTGGAAGACAAGCGGCAAGGGCCGCCGAAGCTCCATGATCTGCCCTCGCTGCAGAAAATGTGCAGCTCGCGCTTCGGCTGGGCGGCCAGCAAAACGCTGGAAGTCGCGCAGGAACTGTATGACGGCCAAGGCAAAAAGATCATCACCTATCCCCGCGCCGAGGTGCGGTATCTCCCGGAGAGCTTGATATCGGACGTCCCGAAGATCGTGGCGGGCTTGCAGGCGGGCAAGTCGTTCAGCGCGATCCCTGTGCCCGATCCCCCGATCATCAGAAAGGGCGCAAGCGGCAGTTTCCATGACAAGGGACTTGAGGGCGCGAGCCATCACGCCGTCATTCCCAACGTCAACACGGTCGACAACCTACGGGAGGTCTGGCCGCGTCTTTCGATCGACGAGAAGAAACTGTTCGACGTGATCGCGCGGGCTTATCTCGCCGCCGTCATGCCCGACTTCCGTTATCGTCAGACGACCGCGACGCTCGACGTCCGGGGCTTCCCTTTCCGCGCCGCCGGTCGCCAGCCCATTGATCTTGGCTGGCGCGCAGCGTTCCCGGAGTGGCAGCCCTCCGACGAAAAAGGCGATGACGCGCAATTGTTGCCAGCATTGCGCAACGGCGAGACCACGAAGCTGGAAAACCCCACGATTGAGGACAAGGAGACGCGGCCTCCGCCGCGATACAACGAGGGCACCCTGATCGAGGCGATGCAGAACGCCTGGCGTTTCGTCGACGATGAGGTGCTGCGGGAGCGACTGAAAGAAGCCAAAGGCATCGGCACTCCGGCCACCCGGGCCGAGATCATTGGCGGACTCAAGAGACAGGCTTTCCTCGTTGCCCAGGGAAAGAACATCGTGCCCACCGAGACTGGGCTGTCGCTATTCGGGGTTCTCAAGCAGGCTGATCCGTCGCTGGTCGACCCTGGGTTAACCGCGCAACTCGAATGCCTCCTCGACGAGGTCGTGATCGGCAAGCAGGAGATGATCGGCGCGATCGATGCGGTGTGCGACGTCGCCCAACGCATTATCGGCAAACTCCAGGAAGGCGGCGTCGCCGGAGGAGCGCCCTTGCTTGGCGCCGCCGCGGCCGGCGGCACAGGATCACGCCCGCCAACTCCAGCGATGAAACGCTTTGCGGACAGCATCGCCCGGGCGAAAGGCGTCAAACCTCCACCGGGCTATGCGACATCGGGACCAATCTGCCGCGCGTTCCTCGACCAGCACGCACCCAAGAAAGCTGGCTGTGAAGCGCTTGGTGTGTCTGGCTCAAAGCCCGCGAGTCCGGCGCAGATGTTATTCGCCGAGAAGCTCGCGCAGGAGAACGGCATCGTTGTTCCCGACGGGGCCAAGGCCAGTTCGGCCGCCATGGCGACGTGGATCGACTCCAACCAGGTCAAGAAGCGTGGCAAGAGCCGCCGTAAGGCTGTCAACGCGCAGACGAAAGCAATTGCTCCCAAAACCACGGCTCCAAGAAATAGATCTCGGACGCTCGCGGCAAATGTTACCGGAAAAATTAAGCAACCAACGGCCACTCGGGAGAGTTCGGGAACTGATACCCCACTGCGGATTCCCTATGGCAACAAGGATGTCGCCCTGAAACTTGGGGCCCGCTATCGAGCAGGGCAGTGGTATGCCCCTCCGGGTGTCGATCTTGCTGTCTTCAGCGAACATGGGTGGTTGGCGCCCGACGAGCCACGGCCCGCTCCAACGAGCCTATAGTGCAGCCGCAGCCTATGAACGCGCTGAGGGGGCGGAGGAATGTCGGCAACGACTGCTATCATAGACGACCTAAGCCGTGAGCCACCCATTGCCGCGATAGGGAGCAACTGGCAGCTCCTCACCGACCAGGTCATGGGTGGTGTCTCAAAAGGGACCATGGTCCGCGCCGCAGTCGCCGGCCGGGCCGCCATCCGCATGCGCGGCGACGTCAGCCTCGAGAACAATGGCGGCTTTGTTCAGATCGCCCTCGATCTCTCGCCTGACGGTGCGATCTTCGATGCCAGCGCCTGGAGTGGGATCGAGATCGATGTATTCGGCAATGGTGAGGAATACGGCGTTCATCTGCGGACGGACGCCCTGACCAGGCCGTGGCAATCTTATCGCCAAAGCTTCACGGCCGACGCGGAGTGGCGGACGGTTCAACTGCCGTTCGACCACTTTGTTCCCCATCGCACGGATGTTCTGCTCGATACGCATCGCTTGCGGCGGATCGGCGTGGTCGCCATTGGCCGCCCCTTCTCCTGCGATCTTGCTCTCGGTGGGCTTCGGTTCATGACATCGCCGGGGTCAGTGAAGGAGCCCTCTTCATGAAGGTCATCCCCGATCCTACCGGTCCGGGACAGGAAAGTGTCTGGTCCTATCCGCGGCCAGCGGTGGCTGAGCCAAGCCAACGCCGTCTCAAGATCGTGCATCGCGATGTCATCATCGCGAACACGCAGACAGGCATACGCACTTTAGAAACAAGCCATCCGCCCACCTATTACTTTCCACCGGCTGATATCGCACCGTCGGTGCTACGTCCGTCGCGCCGTCGCTCTTTCTGCGAGTGGAAGGGCGAAGCGATCTACTTCGATGTCGTCATGCGCGACGAAACGCTGCGCGATGTGGCCTGGAGCTATCCCGATCCGAGCTCCGCCTTCCGATCGTTGCGCGATCACGTGGCCTTTTACGCGTGGCCTTTCGACGGCTGCTTCGTCGATGACGAGCGCGTGACGCCGCAACCCGGGAATTTTTATGGCGGGTGGATCTCTTCCGATGTCGCCGGCCCTTTCAAGGGAGCGCCGGGCACCAGCTCCTGGTGACGATCGGGCAGTCGGCGAGGTGACGATGGCACGATATCGTCGACGCCCGTTATGCTTGCGGCGACGCCACCGAATTCAGGCGCCACACGGCGAAATTCAGCGCGGTGGCGAAACTAACCCACGCAAGATAGGGCACGAGCAGCAACGCGGCGACCACGTGGATCGGGTAGAAAAGCACGATGGTCGCGATGATGGACACCCAGACCAGAACGATATCGATGAAACCGAGATCGGGGCGGTGCAGGCCGAAGAAGAGCGGTGACCACGCGGCGTTGAGAATGAGCTGCAATGCGTACACCGCCAAGGGCAAGCCGGCGCCCGCGAATCCGGCTTTCCGCCAGATCAGCCACCCGGCAACCGCAATCATCAGATAGAGGGCAGTCCACACCGGGGCGAAAAGCCGGTTCGGCGGCCGCCAGGACGGCTTCTTCAGTCGCTCATACCAGTCGCCGGGACGAAACAATGCGCCCATGAGCGCCGCGAGGAAACAGGCGGCGATGAAGCAAGCGAGCCCGATGATCGAAGCAATTTCCATCTAGCCGACTTTACCAGTTTTTCGCTGCCATCAGGTCGATCACAATCGGGAAGTCGGAGCGCGACAGCAAGTTGCCATCATCCCGGACTCGACGCGATCGATAGCTGTCGCCCGCCCAGAAGCGCAAAGGCGCGCGTCCTGCAGGTCAGCACGATGACTTGTTGCTTCAACCCAGCGCGATTGAGCGCGTCGAACATCTGCTCGATACGGTCGTCATCCGAAAAGACCAGCGCGTCGTCGAGAATGATCGGAACGGGCTGCCCACGCTCGCAGATCATCGCGCCCATGGCGAGCCGAACCAGCACGGCGATCTGTTCCTGTGTGCCTGCCGACAGGCGCTCAAAGTTTTCAGCGTTTGGTCCGTTTCTCTTGATCCCAGCGATGGAAAATCCCTCGCCAAGTTCGATCTCGGCCGCTGGAAACACGTCGTTCAAAAAGGGTTTCAGGTGTCGGCGCAGCGGCGCATGGAGCCGATCTCGTTGTTCGGTGTAGCACGCCTCAACGGTGCTCTTCAGAAGCGCCAAAGTCTCCACGCGACCCTTATATTTTTCAACTTCGCGTTCCGTCATATCTCGGGCTTGTCGCAACTCCTCGACCTTTTCCCCGAGACCGTCGCCGCCGGCGTTTTGTATCTGCCCTTCAAGATTAGCGATTTCCCGGTCCAGAGTTCCGAGGCGGGTCTTCTGGTTTTCCAATGCGGTTAGGAGGCGCGTGACACGGTTCTGCCGACGCTCCAATTCTTCAACCGAAGGCGCTTTCTGACGCTGCTCCTCCAGGGCGGCGGCCTTAATTCGGTAGTCGCCTTGTGCATCCTTGACCGCCTTGTCAGCAGCCGCGACCAGAGAAAGACGATCAGAATCTGGAAGAACGGCGAGATCCGCCTCCAGGCGATTTTGGATTTCGGTCAGCGTTCCGCCAAGCCGGCCGCGGGCGTCCGCCACATTGGAAAGTACCGTGTTCTGGGCATCGATTTTCCCGTCAAGCGCCTGTCGCTGGCGACGCGCTTCTTCCCGGTTTAGCCGCAGACCATCCTGGCGATTGGTAATATCGGCCGCTGAAGGAAGGCTATCCACCTTCATCTGCGCCAGCGCCTCGGCCACCATCGCGTCGATAGCCTGGATCTCGGTTTTGATCCCCTCGATCGTCAAGGCGGGGGACGCGTCTGAAATCCCCAGCATCTTGAGCTCGGCCCGAAGTCCGAGGGCCTCTGCTTCGAGCGCTTCGCGCCGAGCTCGCGCCGCCCGCAGATCGCTGGCGGAGGCGACGCCCGCGTCTTCGATCAGTTTTGACAGCCGCTTTTGCGCATCCTGACGCTTCTTCTGATCGGCCGCGCCCGCCGCCTTCGGCGGGGTGACCGTGATTGTGGCCAGATCGCCGACCCGAATTGTCAGCGGATCGATAGCGGCCTGAACAGCGTTACCCCCGAGCAAGGCGTCGCCTATCGATACCTTTCCCGCGCCGGTCGTGCCCAGCTCGATGGCCACTTCGGGCGCCGCCGCTTCGAGCCGCGCGGTCAGGATCGCGACCTCGCGCTCGACATCATCCAAGGACGTCAACACGGCTGTGGTGACGCGATTGTTGGCCAGAGCCGCGGCGTTCTTGACGAGCCTTTCGCCAAGCTCGACCAGCCCATCCCGCTTGCGGACGAGAGTTTGGCGCGCGTTGGCGCGCGCTACGACACCGGCGAGGTGCTGAAGGCTGCGCTCTAGTTCTTCGTCGCGTTCAGCCTGTGCGTCGAGTTCGACAATCTGGTCCCGCGCACCGCGGATCACTTCCCGCGCGCCCTGTTCCTGGGCGTCGAGCGGCGCCAATGCTTCGCGCAATTCCTTGTCACGCTTGCGATCGCTGTCGATGCGCGCCCGTCGATCCTCAACATCGGAGAGCTGGTGCTCGACACGTTCGAGGATGGCCTTGCTGCTCTGTTCCGCCGACTCGAACTGCGCGAGCAAGGCTGCGGCGCCCTCTCCTGCCTTCTGGCTTTCTTGCGCAGCTCCGAGTTCCGTCGTCATCTCCTGGAGCAAAGCAGGATCACCCAGTCGAGCGCGCTCGCTCCGCTTCGAACCCAATTCGACCAGCTGGCCGTCAAGAACAGACAGCCGCGTCTCGCCCTCGGTCAGATCCCTTTGGAGCATTTCAAGGCGTGTCGTTGCTTCAGCGAGCGGACGGCCAGCCTTCGGGCGGCCCGTGTCCGTCACCAATTGGGCGAGTTCGTCCTTCAATGCCGCCAAGACGGCGCGAGCACGCTCGCCGCCCACCAGGCTACCAACTTCAGCCTGGATCGCGGAGTTAAGAACGGTCGTCGCCGCTTCAGTCGGCTCAGGGGCCTTGAAGGATTGTCCCTGTCCAACCCACAGAATGCCAAAAGCAGACTCATCGACGGAGCGTCCACTCCCTGGGGCGATGCCGAGGAGTTCCCACAGCATCTCGTCGGCCTCGCGGCCACGCGCAATTTCCACGCCTCCCCGCATCAAACTTGCGGCCGGGCTTTTCACGAAGGATTTCGTGATGGTGTAGGCCTGATCCCCATGTTCAAAACCCAGCGTGACCGTGATGGGCAATGACAACCCGTCTGTGGCGAGGTTCCGGACGCTTTCGTTCTTGGTGTTGTGACGCTCGAAGAGGCAGGCGCGGACCGCCCGAAACAGGGTCGACTTCCCCGCTTCATTTCCGGCCGCGAGAATATTGACGCCCGAACCGAGGCCGGTGACCTCGCTTCGGATTCCAAACTTCCCGACCCCATCGACGACGATGCTGTTGATCTCCATCGTCAGGCTCCCGTCCCAACCGCCATGACGAAAAGTTGGACGAGCGCGTCTTCGGCGCGGCGCCTTTCCAGAGGTCCGACTGCGGCGTCTTCGGCCACGGCCTTCAATCGATCCGCCGCTTGGCGCAGCACGCCGCCGAAATCGATCAACTCCAGATCCGCCGCACTCGGCCGGATCGCCAGGCCGGTGTCATCCACGTCGAGGTGAAACATCGCGGCGCCAAGACCCAAGAGCCTGCGATCGAGTTCCGCCCGCCCCGTGAGCGGCAGTGTCCCCTTCAGCCAAAGCCGCAGAATGGTGCTGGATAGGTCGGGCAAGCCTCTTAGCCGCGTCTCCAGGTCTTCAAGTTCACTCGCGTCGGATAACTGATCCTCGATCGTCAGCCATCGATAGGTGCCGACCGTATGTGAAGTGACATTGGCGGGAGCGCCCGGTCCGGGAATTTCGACCACAAGCGCCTGACCGGCTTCCTGGCCACCGGCCCGGTCGGGTTCCGGGGTCCCCGAGTACCAGATAGATGGGCCGATCTGTATCGTCCTGTGCCAATCGCCCAGGGCTAGATATTCCAGCCCCGCCAGAGCCGGCCGGCGGGGCTCGATCGGGTTCGTCGCTTCGCCGCCGGAACCAAAACCAACGACCGAACCATGGGCGACGCCAATCCGGATCGTGCCCGGCGCCGTCTCGGCTCGGTCCATCCATTCGGTGAGATCGCCGCCCTCGCTCTTACGGGTCAGCGGCGCCGGCAAGAGCGTGGCGCCTGGACCGAACTCTATCGGCTCGGCCTTGAGATGCAGGTGAACGTTAGCGGGTGGGCCGCTCTCCTGGACCCGGTCCCAGACGCCTTTCGGCCGATGGGGGTCATGGTTTCCGGGCAAAAGATGCCAATGGACATCACCGAACCGGCGCATTCTCTCCAGCGGCTCAAGCAGAGTTCGCGGCGTCGGCGCCTCGGTGTCGTATACGTCACCGGCCACTAAAACGTGCGCCGCCCCCTCCTTCGCGGCGAGCTGCCCAATATTCTCGATCGCCACCAAACGTGCTTGCCGCAACACGCTTTCCCGGTCGCCAAATTGCTTGAATGGCTTGCCGATCTGCCAGTCCGCGGTGTGAATAAAGCGCATTGCAATGCTCCCGTTCTACTCACCAACCCGGCGTTTGGGTCCGCCGCCAGGGCACTCCAACACCTATCGATCAACGCGGAAGGCCATCCCCTCAGCCCACGCCCTGCCGTATTAATCCACCGCCGCGCCGCGCCCGGTCGCTTCGACGACTGCGGCGTGATTGAGCAGAACGATCTGCTAATCCTGCGGGCGTCGGACCATTGGAGCAGTGTCCAAGCCCAACCGCTTCATCGTGTAGTAGACAAGCGCCTTGCGCACCGGGATCCGAGCCTTACCGCCCCGCATGCCATAATCGAGCGCGATGACCTTCTGCTGGGATTGCGAGAGTTCGGGATGCGGACCGATCTCGAGTACGATCTCTTCGCGCCACTCAGTGTCGGCCTCGGCCGAGACCTCGCTGGGGCGCCTGCCTCGCGTCTCCACGAACCGGGAGAGTAGGAAATCCTTGAACCGCTGATCGGTGCTGCAGAACGCGCGTGCATGCCATCGGAAGCCATCAAATCCGATGGCGTGCGGCGACAACCAACGCCAGCGGGGCTCCGGGCGCGAGAGCGACTGGTACCTGACTTCGATGGCTTCGGATTGGCGAATGGCGCCGATCACAGACCTTAGCGTCCCGGCGCTGACGCCACGAACCGGCGCCGCCGCCGCGTCGTGCGCTGGGAACTGACCGATCCAGGAACTCGACCGATCGAGCACGCCGTCGGCCACCGATCTCAGCTGATTGAGGTATTCCGCGGGTTCGGGGTTCAAGAAGCGGGGCGAGAACTCCGGGCTCGGCACATAGCGCTTCCTGCTCTTGTCGTAGATGACGTTCAGCGGTGCGCGCTCCTGATAGAGCGTGAGATCCTTCGAGGCCTGAGGCACCGAAACACCGAATTTCTCGATGATGTCAGAGCGATTGACGCCGCCCTCCCAGAACAGGCGGAACTCAATGAATTCGAGCCGACGCTCCACTCCCCAAGTCAGCCCGGCTCCGGGTTCCGCCATGTGACCTCCTAGCCCATAGGCATATAAACTATCTGGACATACCTACGCGACCCGTCTATTTATTATTCCCTTCGGCGGGCTCTGGTCAAGGCTTCATCACCTCGCGATCATCCAAGACAAGGCCACCTCCGGCCCAAGCAGGGGCGATATGGAACTAGCGCGACGACAAACCGTCATCGCCCACGGGCGCCTTGCAATGCGCGAGCTGCGTCTGGCCGCGGCGCGCGAACATCGCCACGGCCTGCAGATCATGACCTTCGAGCAGCTCGCTGCGCGTCTAGCCGGCGGCATGACGCGACCGGTCGATGACGAGACCCTGCGGTCCGTCGTTCAGCAAGCACTCCACGAGACCGACATTGGCGAGCTCGACAGGCTGAAATTGTTGCCCGGCATGGTTGGCGCAGCGGTTGACACCTTACAGAAGGCCTGGCGGGCCGGGATCGACCTCCAGGCAAGAGCCCCCGACCATAGTCGGCTGGCTTCAATCGCCCAGCTGGAGCGCGCGGTCCTCGCAGCTCTGCCGCCGGCCATGATGCGCCCGACCGATATTGTGACCGCGGCATTGCGCCGGCTTGATCATGCCGAGGCCTTGTTCGGCCCCATCGAGATTGTCGGCATAACGGAGCTTTCGCCCTGCTGGCGTCCCCTACTGCACGCGATCGCCGCGCGATTGTCCGTGCGATGGAGTGCTGGTCCGCGATCGGTTCCCGCGTGGCTCGATGGCAAGGTCGTCGCTATTGATCGGACCAAGCCCTACTCGCCGAATATCGCCGTCGTCAGCGCCGCGACCGCAATCCATGAAGTGATCGAATCCCTCCGGTGGGCGCGAAGTCTCATCGCTTCGGGAGCGGCCGAGCCGCCAGACATCGCCATCGCTTCGGTAAATCCGGCAGACTACGACGATCACCTCCTCGCGCTGCGCGCCGACGCGAATTTCGACATTCACTTCACGCATGGCGTGAAGGTGACGGCCTGTAGGGAAGGACAGGCCGCGGCGGCGCTGGCCGATATTCTGGTGCGTGGCCTGTCGCAGACCAGGATGCGGCGCCTTGCGGGTTTGCTGGCGGCCTATCCCGGCCCGTTTCAGGCGCTGCCGCAGGGTTGGACCCGCATTCTGCCCGCCGATGCTCCACTCGCTTCCCCGAGGGCATGGTCTCGTCTCATTGATCGTTTGGGCGCGGAAGATTGGCCCGATGGAACGGACCATGGTCCGGCATTGCGCGACATCGTCTCCATGCTCACCGAGGGTAGCGTTGCCGCCCCGACGACTGGGGCCGCCCTCCTGACCGGTCGTGCGCTCGCCATCTGGCGGAAGGCATTGCTCGCTGGACCGGCCGCCTCCGTCGATATGACCCTTGAGGCGCTCAAGCTGGATGACGGTCTGGACGCCTGTGTTTCCGTGGCGTGGATGCCGGCAAGCGCGCTTGCGGCATCTCCCCGCCGTTTCGTGCGACTCTTGGGGCTCAACTCGTCGCGCTGGCCGCGCGGGATTTCGGAGGATCGCCTACTCTCCGATCACATCATCCCGACCGCCGAACTCGATCCGCTGCCTGTCGGCGCCGCCGATCGAAGGGATTTCGAGACCATCCTTGCCACGACCGAGCGTCAGGTCGTCCTGTCCCGCGCCCGCCGCGATGGAGATGGCCGACTGCTTGGACGCAGCACGCTCCTCCAGGGGCATGCCGACGAAATCTATCTGCCGCGCAACCGAATTCCGGAACACGCTTTCAGCGAGACCGATCGACTTCTGGCGCGCCCGCAGGAGTTCCGAACCCTGCCGCAAGCCTTGGCCGCCGCCGGTTGCTGGCGCGACTGGATGCGCCAAGACATCACGCCCCACGACGGTCTCATTCGGCCCGATCATCCCGTGATCCGGGCTATTCTGGACCGGACCCAATCGGCTAGCTCCCTTCGTCAGCTGCTACGGAATCCGATCGGCTTCGTCTGGCGCTACGGTCTCAGATGGGCGGCCCCGGAAAGCGGTGAAGATCCGCTGGTTCTGGATGCGCTGGCCATGGGCGATCTCGTCCACCTTACCCTCGACATCGCCCTCCGCGCACTTGAGGCCAAGACTGGGCTGTCAGTATCAACACCTGAGGAAATCTTCGCCGCCGTGGACGGAGCCGCGGCCCATGTCGCTGAACTCTGGGAGACCGAACGCGCTGTCCCGCCGCGTATGATCTGGCGACGCACGCTCGATGAAGCGGCGGACTTGAGCAAGCGTGCGCTCACCTTTGGCGGCGAGGCGCTCCCTGGAGCTCGCGCATTCAGCGAGGTTCCCTTCGGCGGATCCGAGCCCAAGTCCGACGTCGCCCTGCCGTGGGATGCAGCGAAGACCGTCGAGATCCCCGGGGCTGGCTTCAAAATCGCAGGCTACATCGACAGGCTCGACATTTCGGGAGACGGCCGCCAGGCGATGGTGCTCGACTACAAGACCGGTCGGGTCCCCAAGGACAGCATTATTCTGGATGGCGGCAAGGAGCTCCAGCGCTGCCTCTATGCCTTCGCCGTCAAGGCGTTGCTGGGTGAGAATGTCGAGATCCGTGCGTCGCTGCTCTATCCCCGCGCCGAAATCGATCTGCGGCTCGCGGACGCCGAGGCGACCCTCACGCAGGTCAGTGCCTATCTGAATGCGTCGCGTGAGAGCCTTCTATCCGGCGCCGGCGTGTTGGGCGCGGATACGGGGGGCGCTTATGACGACCTTGGCTTCGCGTTGCCCGCCAATGCGGCGGCTACCTATTGCAAGCGCAAGAACGCCGCGGCCCTCGAGCGCCTGGGCGCGGCCACGCACGTCTGGGAAGCCCCGTAATGACCGCGTCCCTGAAACCCCTCGCCGACGACAACGCGCGCCGTGCCGCGATATCAGTGCACGACCGCTCGCTTCTCGTCGAAGCCGGCGCGGGCTCCGGCAAGACCGCCGTCATGGCGGGCCGGATCGCGATGATGCTCGCTGAGGGCGTCGCGCCCAAGACGATCGCGGCTGTCACCTTCACCGAGCTTGCGGCGAGCGAGCTTCTCATTCGCGTGCGCGAATTCGTCGACGACTTGAACGCGGGCAAGATCCCAGTTGAGCTCCGCATCGCTCTGCCCAATGGCCTATCCGATGCGCATCGCCGCAATCTTGCCGCCGCCATCGCAGCGATCGACGAAATCACCTGCTCGACCATCCATGGCTTCTGCCAACGGCTGATCAAACCCTATCCTGTCGAAGCCGACATCGACCCCGGCGCGACCGTGATGGATCGTAACCAGGCCGATCTCGCATTCATCGAGATTATCGAGACCTGGCTACGGGAAGAGCTCGACGGCGATGCCGGACATCTCCTGGCCGAAATGGTGCTCGAGGATCCGGCCGAAACGGTCGGGCTAATCCGAAAGATCCTCACCCACCTGAGAAGCCGGCGGGTCCTGACCGTTGATGCGCCGACCGCCGCAGCGCCGCTCGTCGGCGCCTTCCGAACTGCCGTCGATGAACTTGCGGACTTTCTGCGGGGTACGCCCGCCGAGGAAGCCGACACCGCCGTCATCGCACAACAGTTCTCCGAGGCGGCGGATGCCGTGGCGTCCGCGCCATCACCCGAGAGCGCCTCGGGCCTCGTGCGGCTGTTGCTCACCCGACCACATCCCGATCTTTTCACCACTACGGGCACCTTCAAGAAATACCAGAAGAAGGGAAAATGGGGCGACGCGGCCAAGCGCGCGGGCCTGGCCAAAGCCGATGGTGACCGTCTGTGCGCCGCCGCCGAGGCGCGTTACACGGCCTGTTGCAACAGCTGGTCTGCGCTCTCACAGGCCATCGCAGCGCGCGTTCTGGCCGACGTCGTCCAACTCGCGCAGCCCGTGATCGAACGCTTCCGCGACTACAAGCGCTCCGCCGCCCTCCTCGACTTTGATGATCTGATTTTCGCCGCTCGCGACTTGCTGCGCGACCATGACGCGGTGCGTGCCGCCCTTGCTTCACGGTTCGCCCACGTCCTAGTCGATGAGTTCCAGGACACTGACCCGCTCCAGACCGAAATCTTCTGGCGGCTTTGCGGGGACCGCACGACCGGCGCGTCTCACGACGACTGGACCGAGTTTCATATCCGGCCAGGTGCTCTCTTCCTGGTCGGCGACCCCAAACAGGCGATCTATCGGTTCCGCGGCGCAGACGTGGCCGCCTACATTCAGGCTCGGCGGGCATTCCTGACCCAGGCCGCGGACAGCGTCCTGCCCATCTCCACCAACTTCCGGTCTCGCGAGCCGATACTGCGCTATGTCAACGCCCGCTTCGAAGCCCTCCTGTCGGTCGAGAACGGTCAGCCCGGTTTCACGGCGCTGGACGCCTTCCATCCCGCTCGAGACGATGGGCTTTGTGTCGCCGCGCTCGACGTCGCAGTTGCCGACGCCGAGGGCAAAGCCTCGGCCGACCGCCAGCGTGATGGTGAAGCAGAAGCGGTGGCGGAGATGTGCGCGCGGCTGATCAGCAGCGAAGCGATCATCGACCGCAAGTCCGGCGAACGCCGCCCCTGCAAACCCGGCGACATTGCGCTTCTGGCGCCTACGGGAAGCGACCTGTGGCGCTACGAGGAAGCGCTTGAACGGCGCGGAATCCCGGTGGCGACCCAGGCGGGCAAGGGTCTCTTCCGCCGCCAGGAGATCCAGGACCTCATCGCCCTGACCCGAGTCCTCGCCGACCGACGGGACACCCTCGCGCTCGGGGCGCTGCTGCGCGGTCCCCTGGTTGGCCTAACCGAAGAGGAACTCCTCGACATCGTCTGGGCGCTGCCGCGTCCCGAAGGCGCTCCGCAAAGCCTCCCGAGATTTGACATTGGCGTCCCCCTCGACTCCATCGTCCATCCGCACGCCCGCGACACGCTCGAAAAGCTCCAGGTGCTCCGCCGAAAGGTCAACAGCACCACGCCTCACGACCTCATCTCGCAAGCGATCGACGTCCTACGCATTCGGCCAATCCTCCTGGAGCGCCATCGCGGCCAGGCGGAACGCGCGCTCGCCAATGTCGATCTCTATCTGACTCTAGCGCGAGGCTACGCCGTTCGCGGATTGCGCGCCTTCTCCGAAGCCATAACCGCCGCCTGGACAGATGAAGCCCGCGCTGTTGAGGGCCGCCCCGACTCCCAGGAAGAAGCCGTCGCGCTCTACACGATGCACGCGGCCAAGGGACTGGAGTGGCCCATCGTCGTTCCGGTCAACACCATGACGATGATCATGGCGGCCGAGACAGCGATCACCGATCGCAGCAGCGGGCGTTTCTATTGCCCGGTATTTGGCGTCAAACCGACCGGTTACGAAGCCGCACGCGATGCCGAGAAAGCCGAACTCGATCGCGAACGTATCCGGCTTTGGTATGTCGCGGCGACTCGCGCCCGGGAACTTCTGGTGCTGCCGCGCCTCGACGTTGCAGCCAGGGCATCGGCCTGGATCTCGCTCCTCGACCTTTCTCTCGGTGACCTGCCAGCACTCGACCTCAGCCACCTGCCGACCGAGATCGACCACGGCGATGCCGTGGCTCAGAACATTCAGTCCCGCGAGGTTTTCGCCGCCGAAGCTGCCGCGATCGCGGCAAGACAACGCTCCATCCGATGGCTCGCGCCCAGCCGCGACGAAGGGGCAGCGGGACCTGCCGTCGAGGCTGAAGCGCCCCAAATTCTGGTGACCGATGTCGATGGTGCTGCGGTAGAGAACGGCCTGCCCCAGTCGGTTCAAGGCGGCCGCGAGCGGGGTCTGATCCTGCACAAACTGATCGAAGAGGTCCTCACCGGCGAAACTCCTGAGACGCCGAACGACCTCGCGGCCCGGGCGCAGACCTTGATCGTGGAAATGGGTCATTCCGTAGTCGACGATCCCGCAAAGGGGCTTTCGCCCGCCGAACTCGCGACCACCGCTGTTCGCGCGTTGTCGCTCCCGGAAATCAGGGCGCTCCGTCCCGGCCTTCTGCCGGAATTCCCTGTCTTTGCATCGACCTTAATGGGCCAGGAGGAAGAGGCGACCGCCGGCATCGCCGACGCGATCTCCTTCGGCGCGGACGGCGCGCCGAACATCGTCGTCGACTGGAAAAGCGACGTTTCGCCGACATCGGACGAGCTTGAGCACTACCGGGCGCAGGTGCGCGCCTATCTCGACATGACCGGAGCCAATCGCGGGCTGATCGTCCTGGCGACGACAGGCATGGTCATCTCTGTGGAGCGCAAAGGCGCGTGAGCCTTGGCAAGCATCCAAGTGCTGCACCTCGAAGTTAGAGCGAGAGATCGGCCGGGTTGGCCGTGACGGGTTAGGATCGCGAGAGAGGCTCGCGGCGCCCGTCGCGGAGACCCGCGATGTCACATTCTGCCGCGCTCGCTCGCCCCGGTCAGGACCGGGTGAGCCTCTATGAGGAAATCACCAACAAGATCATCACCGAGCTGGAAGCCGGGCGACTGCCCTGGGTCCAGCCCTGGGGTTCGAGCGGCGTCTCCGCGCCGCTCGCCATGCCGAAGAACGCAGCCACAGGCCGCGGCTACTCGGGCATCAACGTGCTCATCCTTTGGGGCGCCGTCGTCCAGCACGGCTTTCCGACGCAAAGCTGGCTGACCTTTCGCCAGGCGCTCGGCGTCGGCGGCAATGTGCGCAAGGGCGAACGCGGAACAACCGTCGTTTATGCCGACCGCTTCGTTCCCGATGATGAACGCCGCCGGTCCCGCGAGACCGGCGACGAAGCCGTCGCCATCCCGTTTCTCAAACGCTTCACGGTCTTCAATGCCGCGCAATGCGACGGTCTGCCGGAGGATCTGGTCAGGGTCCCGGCTCCGATCCCC
>Ga0214180_1000253_pt1 | contig 20072 bp, 15 predicted proteins | sample TroBogEpilimnion_22_FD_153018 | JGI IMG/M metagenome (GOLD analysis project Ga0214180, IMG submission 153018) | Freshwater microbial communities from Trout Bog Lake, WI - 16OCT2007 epilimnion | ecosystem: Environmental > Aquatic > Freshwater > Lake > Epilimnion/Euphotic zone | place: Trout Bog... | reverse complement strand
AGGCGGAGTAATCGTCAAAGCGCCGAACGCGATTCAATTTCGGCTCAATATGCCTTGGCCGATGAGCTCAATCAGATCAAAAGAAAGCACAATTAGAGTAGGCAGATAGGTAGAATTTCTTTATGAAAAAGGGTCTAGCGGGCGCACTCCAACGTTATAAATTCATGGCTATCTGGTCTGGCTGCTGGTCACTTCTCCTCTGGTTCGTTGCGGTTCCAGCCAATATCTTCTTCCACAATAAAGCTTGGCCATTTGTGGCGATCGCAATCATCCATGGATTTACTTATCCGCTCTATGTTCTCTCGGCCTTCGAGTACTCGCTGAAAGCGCGCAAGAGTCTGATCACTACCTTGATTTATATTGCGGCTGGCACGCTACCGATCGCATCCTTTGTAGCCGAGAAGAAGGCAACGGCTGACTTCGCTAAAAAGTGAAGAGCAAAGGGGCCCTCACGCGGCCAATTAAAAACGTAGTTAAGTACCTGCTTTATCCGCTCTATGAACGCAGGCTGCTGCGCCAACTCGATTTCACCCAAACCCCACATCATGTAGGCGTGATCCTCGATGGCAATCGCAGGTGGGCAAAATCAAATGACGGTAGCGCTGAGAAAGGTCACCGAGCTGGTGCTCAGAAAATCATTGAACTCCTTGATTGGTGCGAAGAAGCCGACGTCACGATCATCACGCTCTGGTTGCTTTCCACCGACAATCTCAATCGAGACCCAGCCGAGCTCGATGCACTGCTACGCATAATTGCTGCAGCGGTAGACGAGCTTGATGCTCTTGGTCGCTGGGAGATCAAGCCGCTGGGTGCACTTGAACTCTTGCCGCAGTGGTTGCAAGAAAAATTGCGGCAGATCGAAAGCGCGAGCAAAGGCCGCTCTAAGAGCGTGGTGAATGTTGCTATTGGCTATGGCGGTCGGCGCGAGATCGTTGATGCGGTGCGCAACTACATTCAAGATGGGGTTCTGCACGGCCGAAGCGCGGATGAAATTGCCCAAGGACTGAGCGTCGATGAACTGAGCAAACATCTTTATACCGCCGGCATGCCCGATCCCGAGTTAGTGATCAGAACTTCGGGGGAGCAACGCCTCTCTGGTTTCTTGCTCTGGCAATCGGCCCATTCCGAGTTCTATTTTTGTGAAGCGTATTGGCCAGATTTTCGCCGGGTGGATTTTCTTCGTGCGCTACGTGCTTATGCACAGCGTCATCGCCGCTTCGGCCTCTAATCTCATCCTGCTTACGTACCCTTCAAAAATATACGTGAAATTAACTTTTGGACTGGGCGTGTCGAGCGCCCCCGAGGTCGGGCGAGTTTTAAGTTATTGGCTATAACTTCATAGGACGCTTTCTTCCCCAGCACAGCACCTAGTAAAACCGTCTAACTAGAGAAAAGCGGTCACCTCTTGGCTAACAGCGCTGCAGGATCGGTCAGAAAAATTCACCCAAAAGCCGACCTAGCCCGAAAGATCTACGTCCTTGATACCAGCGTCCTGCTTGCAGACCCGACCGCCTTGGCGCGATTTGCCGAGCACGAGGTGATCATCCCAATCACGGTGATCTCCGAACTTGAGTCCAAGCGCGACCATCCAGAGCTCGGATATTTCGCTCGCCAAGCCCTGCGTAGCCTGGATGATTTACGGATTGCCAACGGTCGCCTCGATGAAGCCATCTCCATTAATGACCAAGGCGGCACAGTCCGAGTCGAACTCAACCACTCCGATACCTCGCAATTGCCAAGTGGTTTCCTGCGCGACTCTTCCAATGACACTCGGATTCTGGCGATAGCCCACAATTTGATGCGCGAAAATCGCGACGTTGTTTTAGTGACTAAAGACCTGCCACTGCGAGTCAAAGCCTCATCGCTCGGAGTAACCGCCGAGGAGTATCGCCATGAATTGGCTTCGAGCTCTGGCTGGACTGGGATGATTGAAGTCGATGTAGCTGGCACAGTGATCGATGCGCTCTACGAGCATGAGCGAGTGGAACATCCGCTTGGCAAAGAGAATCCTTGCCATACCGGAATCGTGCTTCACTCCGAAAAAGGTAGTGCCCTCGCTCGGGTAACGGCGGATAAAAAGATCACTTTGGTCCGAGGCGATCGAACCGCATTCGGTCTTCATGGTCGCAGCGCCGAGCAACGGGTGGCGCTGGACATCTTGCTCGACAACGAAATTGGAATCGTCTCCCTTGGTGGTCGTGCCGGAACTGGAAAATCAGCGATCGCACTCTGCGCTGGATTGGAAGCTGTATTAGAGCGCAGGCAACATAAGAAAGTTGTGATCTTCAGACCGCTCTATGCGGTTGGGGGACAAGAGCTGGGCTACCTGCCAGGTAGTGAGAACGAAAAGATGTCGCCTTGGGCGCAAGCAGTCTTCGATACTTTGGGGGCTTTGGTTAGTCAGACTGTCATCGATGAGATTATTGATCGCGGTTTGATCGAAGTTCTGCCGCTGACCCACATCCGAGGTCGCTCGTTACATGACTCCTTTGTCATTGTTGACGAAGCTCAGTCACTGGAACGTGGAGTTTTGCTCACGGTCCTCTCGCGAATCGGTCAAGGCTCTCGAGTTGTGCTCACCCACGACATTGCTCAGCGCGATAACTTGCGGGTCGGTCGTCACGATGGCGTTGTTGCCGTGGTCGAATCGCTCAAGGGTCATCCGCTCTTTGCCCACATCACCCTGACTCGCTCCGAGCGATCTCCCATCGCTGCTCTAGTCACTGAGATGTTGGAAGAGCCGCTGAACTTCACTGCCTGAGGCGGAGTGAAGCTCGCAAACCTCGAAAATCGAGCAACTCTGAAAATCGCTGAAGTCAGTGATTTATACTGTTTTTAGCCTCCTGCCGACAAATCGGACATTTAGGACTTTATGAGTGCTGACCTGCGCTTTTAATTTTGCACTTTTCTGTGAATTAAATCTTTTTTTCGACTTACGCGGGTCTTAATTTGCCCATGGTTCATCTCTCTGTAACTCTCTAACCCTGATCGCTCACCCATCGAGGGTGGATCGATAGGAAACTAGAAGAAACTAGAAGAGAAGGAAGGGAGGGATCGCAATGATTACGCCGGGTTCGAAGGTTTTTAAAGTTTTCAATCGCCCAGTTTTGGCAATGGCTGCGGCTTTCGCCTTTACCGTCCTTGCCTCGATTAATACCACCTATGCCCAAACCAGCTTTGGCCAAGAGGTCTCGATCCCCAATGCAGTAGAAGTAGTTCCATCCCCATCGTCGGTGCGTGCCCAAGCGCCGCTGACCCCGTCGGCTGCCCTGACGATTGAGTCCGGTGCCGTCGCACTTGGTGATGGCCCAGCCGCCGATGCCAGCGAGATGGCCTTGGTCTCACTCGAAGCCCGACAGGTCCAGCTAGCCAAGACACCGTCGGGAGCCCAACAGGTTGCCGACCAACTGATTTCAACGACCTACCACTGGTCACCTTCACAAGTGGCTTGCCTCAACACGCTCTGGGGTGGGGAGAGCCATTGGAATTATCAAGCTCACAACTATTACAGCGGCGCGACTGGAATTGCTCAAGCAATGCCGGCCGACAAGATGGATGTGATTGCTACCGACTGGCGCACTAACCCGGTCACCCAGATTAAATGGGGAATCCGTTACATCTACATTCGCTACGGAACTCCATGTAAGGCGCTCGCTCGCGAACACTGGGCAGGCAACTACTAGTTTCCACTAGCAGTTTCCAATAGCAGTTTCCACTAGCAGTAAAGCGTTACCTAAGCGGGGCGTGAACCGATAGTAAGTGGCTTGCTGGTCTCGGCGAAGAAATCATTTCCTTTATCGTCGACAACAATAAAGGCAGGGAAGTTCTCTACTTCAATCTTCCAGACCGCTTCCATACCCAGCTCTGGGTAATCCAAGACCTCAACTTTCTTGATGCAATCTTGTGCAAGGCGAGCAGCAGGTCCACCAATTGAACCGAGGTAAAAGCCGCCGTGAGCTTTGCAAGAATCGGTCACTTGTTTGGAGCGATTGCCTTTGGCCAACATCACCATCGATCCGCCGAGGGCTTGGAAGCCTTCGACATAAGAATCCATTCGTCCAGCGGTGGTTGGACCAAATGATCCAGATGCATACCCCTCTGGAGTTTTGGCAGGGCCGGCGTAATAGATCGCATGCTCTTTAAAGTAAGCCGGCAACTCTTTTCCAGAATCGATGAGCTCCTTGAGTTTGGCGTGAGCGATATCGCGAGCGACGATCAAGGTGCCATTGAGTTCAAGGCGCGTCTTGATGGGATATTTCGAGAGCGTGGCCAATACCTCGGACATCGGTTGGTTCAGGTCGATTGCCACTGCTTGACCCGCGGCATCGGCCAACTGCTCTGCTCGAGTTTCTGGCAAGAAGTGGGCAGGCTCGCGTTCAAGCTTCTCTAGAAAGACGCCTTCTTTGGTGATCTTGCCTTTGGCTTGGCGATCGGCAGAGCACGAGACAGCGATAGCGATCGGCAGGGAAGCGCCATGGCGAGGCAGGCGTACTACCCGGACATCGTGGCAAAAGTACTTGCCACCAAATTGAGCGCCGATTCCCAAGGTGCGGGTGAGGGCGAGGACTTCTCGCTCTAATTCGATATCTCTAAAGCCGTGGCCGGTCTGGGCATCGCCAGATGTAGGCAGGGAGTCGAGGTATTTGGTGCTTGCTAACTTTGCAGTCTTGACCGTGTGCTCGGCGCTCGTTCCACCAATCACGATAGCCAAGTGGTACGGCGGGCAAGCTGCTGTGCCAATAGAGCGCAACTTTTCATCGAGCCACTTCATAAATGATGCTGGGTTGAGCACGGCTTTGGTCTCTTGGTAGAGAAAAGATTTATTGGCCGAGCCGCCGCCTTTGGCGATGAAGAGGAAGTTGTACTCGTCTTGGTGATCGCTGTCAGAGTAGATCTCGACTTGTGCTGGCAGATTGTTGCCTGTGTTCTTTTCATCCCAAGTAGTTACTGGCGCCATCTGCGAGTAACGGAGGTTGAGTTTTGTATATGCGTTATAAACACCGCGCGAGATACTGACCTCATCTTTCTCAGAAGTCAGAGTGTGCTGACCTTTCTTACCCATCACCAGCGCCGTGCCAGTGTCTTGGCACATTGGCAAAATTCCGCCGGCTGCGATGTTGGCATTTTTGAGAAGATCAAGCGCGACAAAGCGATCGTTAGGCGAGGCCTCTGGATCATCCAAAATATTTGCTAGTTGCTGCAGATGTGCTGGGCGCAGATAGTGTGAGATGTCGTGAAGTGCTTCTTCGGTTAAGCGAGTGATCGCTTCGGGAGCAACTGTGAGAAACTCAATGCCACCAGCATTGAAAGTGCTTACTCCTTCGGTAGTTACGAGTCGATATTCAGTCGTATCTTCTCCGACAGGTAGGAGGTCGCTATACGTAAACTCAGGCATCTTCATTCTCGCTCTCTGACCCAGCGGACTTCTTAAATTGATTGAGAGTAGCGCTTGCACCATCGAGCCACCCTTGGCAGATCTTTGCTAACTCTTCGCCCCGCTCCCATAACTTCATGGATTCTTCTAGCGTGGCCTGGCCACTTTCGAGTTCGTTAATTACCTCGGCAAGCGCTTCACGCGCTTGTTCATAGGAGAGTTTTTGACTGTCTTTGCTGGCCATAAAGGTAAATCTACTCGCCCGCCAGCACTCCGTTGACAGTGGCTGCGATAGTGCCGTGCGCCACTCGGATTGCGATTCTGTCGTTGTCGCGTACCTGTGTGGCCGCGCTCACCAGAACGCCATCGCTCGTCATCACCACTGCATAGCCACGATCCAGCACGCCTTGTGGCGAGAGGGCGGTGAGGTGATCAATCGCAGAGTCCAAATCATCTTGGCGCACGTGAATCATCGCCATGGGATCGCGAACGAGTGGGCGAGAGCGCATCTGATTTAACCACGAGCGTTCGCGTTCAATCCGGTGAGTCAGTGTTCGCAGTGCTCGCTCTTGGAGCTGGGCAATTTTGGCAAACTCTTCATTGACGTCAGGAACTACTCGCTTGCCGGCATCGGTCGGCGTTGAAGCACGCCAATCTGCGACAAGATCCAAGAGCGGTGCATCTTTTTCATGACCGATCGCACTCACGATAGGGGTGGCACAGGAAGCTGCCAAGCGAATGAGGCTCTCATCGCTAAATGGAAGGAGATCTTCAAAAGAGCCACCACCGCGAGTAATGATGATGACATCAACGTCAGGGTTCTCATCGAGCTCTTTGAGTGCACTTGAAACTTCTACAACCGCACCGGCGCCTTGGACTGCAACTTCACGAATGGCAAATGTGACCGACGGCCACCTTCGTTTTGCATTCTCGATGACATCTTTTTCGGCATCGCTATTACGTCCGCAGATCAGTCCCACAACCTTGGGAAGAAATGGCAACTCTTGCTTGCGGCTCGCTGCAAAAAGTCCTTCTCCAGCAAGCGTGTTTTTTAGCGCTTCAAGTCGAGCGAGTAATTCACCAATTCCTACCTGGCGAATCTCTTTGAAACTCATCGAGAGCGAACCGTTTTTGGAGTACCACGATGCCTTGGCATTAATGACTACGCGAGCATTCTCGGAGAGCTCACCTGCTGCAGCGAAAGTGCTCTTGTGGCACATGATGGAAAGGCTCATATCGGCGCTGGTATCGCGCAGGCGCATATAGACCATGGAACTACCTGGACGAACTTTCACCTCGGAGAGCTCACCTTCGATCCAGACTGGGCCTAGGCGCGAGATGTAATCCCCGATGGCCTCGGAGATCACCCGAACGGGTAGAGGCTTCTCTGAGGAATTTTCTAGCATGATCCTTATCCTAACTTTAGGTAGGCTTCTTGTATGTCGAAAAAGGTTCTTCTCGCTGCTCCTCGTGGATATTGCGCCGGTGTAGATCGTGCGGTGGTCACCGTAGAGAAAGCCCTAGACCTCTACGGCGCTCCGGTTTATGTGCGCAAGCAGATCGTGCATAACAAGCATGTGGTCTCCACGCTTGAAGCTCGCGGAGCGATATTTGTGGATGAGACCGATGATGTACCAGAGGGTGCGACGGTTATTTTTTCGGCCCACGGTGTCTCGCCAGCAGTTCATGCAGCCTCTGCCGCCAGAAACCTCAAAACGATCGATGCCACCTGCCCATTGGTGACCAAAGTCCACCATGAAGTGAAGCGCTTTGCCGGCGAAGATTACGAGATCCTTCTTGTGGGTCATAAGGGCCATGAAGAAGTTGAAGGGACTGCGGGTGAGGCTCCAGCAAATGTGCACGTCATCGATTCGATTGATGATGCTGCAGGGCTGGAATTTCCTGTCGATAAAAAATTGATCTGGCTCTCGCAAACCACACTGAGTGTTGATGAAACAATTCAAACGGTACGTAAACTTAAAGAGAAGTACCCGCAACTTATTGACCCACCAAGTGATGATATTTGTTACGCCACCCAAAATCGTCAGACCGCAATTAAAGAGATTGCACCTCGCACCGATCTCGTGATTGTTGTGGGCTCAGTCAACTCATCAAACTCAGTCCGTCTGGTAGAAGTCTCAAAAGAATACGGCGCAAAGAACGCCTATCTCATCGACTATGCAGCTGAGGCGCGCGATGAATGGTTAGAGGGCGTTGAGACAGTTGGTGTTTCTAGTGGTGCCTCAGTGCCAGAGATTCTTGTTAAAGATCTTCTTGCTTGGTTGGCAGAGCGCGGCTTTAGTGATGTTGAGACTGTGACTGCTTCAGAAGAGCATCTACTCTTTGCTATCCCAGCGGAACTTCGTAAGGAGTTACGCGCCGCTGGAAAGTGAGCGCTTATTCCAAAAGTAATAACCCCAACCACAGATGGTTGTGAGTGCAAGATAAGGCGCACCAGCGCCGAGTGAGGTAACAAGATCTAAACCAAAACGCGTCACGCGCAGACCAGCGCCACCCACAGTTGCAATCAAAATAATTGTCGAGATGAAGAATGAGATGGGCGGATTTACAACCGTGGCAAATGCAGTGCCGGTTCGACCCAGATAGAAACCGCCAATTAGGGCGAGAATTATTGCGACTCCAGTCAGTACTCCTACCTTGGAGAATGAGTACTCGATCGTCTCTACCAAGAGAATAAGAAGAAATTGAAGAATGACAACACCAGGGTTGGTAAGGCCCGGTCCCTTGATGGGCTTTTGCAGGTTTTTGGCGGTGGAGATTACGTTACTCATCGTCATCCGATTCTACATCCCCGAGCTCAAGTGCTAGCTCGATCTCTTCGCCATCAATGAAATCTTCACTTGGGGCGAGTTTGGAGTGAAGCTGGCGGACATTCTCAGAGAGTTCGGGAATCGCCTTGGGGGCTTTGCCGGCAACATCGAGCGCACGCATCTTTTTAGCAGCGGACAAGACTGTGGTCTCGGCGGTCGGAATCAACTCGTTGTAGGCCTTAAGCGTGCTCTTGAGGCGCTCACCCACGGTGACGATCTTGTCGTGGAGCGATGAGACATCTTTGAGGAACTTTGCAGCGAGCTCTTGAATCTCCGCCGCATTAGTAGCAACTCGATTGCGACTAAAGAGATAGCCAACTGTGCGCAGCAAGGCCATCATTGAAGTCGGGGTCGCAATAGTGACATTGAGTGCAAATGCACGTTCAAGTATTCCAGGATCAGATTTAAGCGCTTCGGTAAAGATTGACTCGACTGGCGCATAAAGAACGACAAAATCTGGTGAGGCACCGCGCTCGGAGTATTTGCGCTTGGAGAGCGCTTCGACATGTTTCATCAGATCTTTTGTATGTGCAGCGATACTCTCTTTGCGCTCCTCGAGATCCTCAGTTTCAAATGCTTCGTAGAAACGTTCGAAGGGAAATTTTGAATCGATATAGATCACTGAGCCACCAGGCATATGGATAGTGATATCGGGAATCGCACCAGAGTCTTCGGTGCGCGCTGCCGAACGCTGGCGCGTGAAATGTTCGCCTTCAATAAGACCTGCACCTTCAAGAAGTTGTTCTAGGTGAGCTTCACCAAATTTTCCACGGGTCTGCGAACTTGCTAGCGCGCCAGCAATTGCTCTCGTCTGGTTGACGAGGTTCTCATTGTGTGAGGCCATCTGCAGGATCTGGCTCTTGATCTCGGCTTCTGCGCCCACGCGACGACGATCAGCGTCGGTTGCTAAGCGGCTGAGTTCTTCGACTCGAAGCTTCATAGCGTCGAGTTCGGTGGTGAGCTTGATCGCGCCCTCGCTCTTGGCACGTTCGGCTTCGAGTTGGAGCCGATATTCAGCGAGGAGCGCCTTGGAGTTGGCGAGCTCGCCCTCTAGCGCTGCGAGGGTGGCCGGGGCTGCTGGGTCGAGCGCAGCCTCTTTTTTGCTCCGGGCATAGAGAATTCCGAGGCCAATTCCGAGAAATAGGCCGATCACCAGCGCCACCAGGCTTGAAGTGGCCAAAATAACTGAGTGCGATGATTTCATAGCCCTATCGTGGCATTAAGGACTGACAAAGCCCCGTAGGCTCTACTCCTCGTGAGCCTAACTATTGGAATTGTCGGACTGCCCAATGTGGGAAAGTCGACCCTTTTTAACGCCCTGACCAAGAACAATGTCTTGGCTGCGAACTATCCCTTTGCCACGATTGAGCCCAATGTCGGCATCGTCGGAGTACCGGATAGTCGCCTCAACGTTCTTGCAGAAATTTTTGGCTCAGAGAAAATTCTTCCTGCCTCGGTCTCCTTTGTAGATATCGCTGGAATCGTGAAAGGCGCATCTGAAGGCGCCGGACTAGGCAACAAGTTCTTAGCAAATATTCGCGAGTCCGATGCAATCTGCCAAGTGATCCGCGTTTTCACCGACGGCGATGTTGTTCACGTCGATGGCCGCGTCGATCCAGCTGAAGATATTGCCACCATTAATACCGAGCTCTGCTTAGCCGATCTACAAACGATCGAAAAAGCAATCCCACGGTTAGAGAAAGAAGTGCGCACCAATAAGGATCGCGCGCCACTCTTGGCTGCTGCTCTGGAAGCACAGAAAATTCTCAATGAGGGCGTCTTGCTTGCTGCATCAAAACTTGATCTAGAAGCGATCAAAGAGTTGCAACTGATGACTGCAAAGCCATTCCTCTATGTTTTCAATGTCGATGCTGGTGAACTCGGTGATGCCGATCTGCGTGCAAAACTTGCCGCGCTCGTCGCGCCAGCAGAAGCAATTTTCCTTGATGCAAAAACCGAAGCCGAACTCGCAGAGCTCGATGATGCCGACGCACAAGAACTTCTTGAGTCCATTGGGTTAACCGAACCAGGGCTTGCCACTCTTGCGCGCGTGGGGTTTGACACTCTTGGATTGCAAACATATTTGACCGCAGGTCCAAAAGAAGCGCGCGCGTGGACGATTCACAAAGGCGATACTGCGCCGATGGCGGCTGGTGTGATTCACACCGATTTTCAAAAAGGTTTCATCAAGGCAGAGATCGTCGCTTTCGATGATTTAGTTGAAGCGGGGTCGATGGCAAACGCCAGAGCACGTGGAAAAGTACGGATGGAAGGCAAGGAATACATAATGGCCGACGGAGATGTAGTGGAGTTTAGGTTCAACGTATGACAACAAAAATTAAGTATGAGAAGAGTCCATACATCACAGGCGAGCTCAAGAAGCGTGATGACCTACGAAATGTAGCGATTATCGCTCACGTTGACCATGGCAAGACCACACTGGTCGATGCGATGCTTACCCAATCTGGCGCATTTTCTGAGCACCAGAAAGAGGGCGAGAATCGCGATCGCGTGATGGATTCGATGGATCTCGAACGCGAAAAAGGAATTACTATCCTTGCGAAGAACACCTCGATTCGTCGTGGTTCACAGACCGTGAACATTATTGATACCCCAGGCCACGCAGATTTCGGCGGCGAGGTAGAGCGCGGACTAGAGATGGTCGACGGCGTTATTCTCTTGGTGGATGCATCTGAAGGTCCATTGCCACAAACTCGCTTCGTACTTCGCAAAGCGTTGGAGAAAAACCTCCCAGTAATTTTGGTGATCAACAAAGTCGATCGCCCTGACTCACGTATTCCAGAAGTTGTTGATGAGGCATACGGTCTCTTTTTGGATCTCGATGCAAATGAAGAGCAGATTGAATTCCCGATCGTCTATGCATCTGCAAAGGCTGGTCGTGCATCGTTAACACGTCCCGAAAATGGCGTGATGCCAGATCGCGAAAACTTGGATGCGCTCTTTGAAGTTATCTTCAATACGATTCCCGCTCCGGTCTATCACGAGAACGCACCACTTCAAGCACACGTCACCAACCTTGACTCCTCGCCTTACCTTGGACGTCTTGCGCTTTGTCGTATCCGCGAAGGTGTCATCAAAAAAGGTGAGACTGTGATGTGGATGAAGACCGATGGCACAAGTGAGCGCGTAAAGATCTCAGAGTTGCTGATTACCGATGGCCTTGAGCGCGTGCCAGCTGCAGAAGCTGGTCCTGGAGATATCGTCGCTATCGCTGGTATCGAAACAATTACTTTAGGTGAGACTCTTGCTGATTTAGAGCGCCCACATGCACTCCCACCGATCACGGTAGATGAGCCATCGATCTCGATGACTATAGGTATCAATACCTCACCACTTGCCGGTCAAGAAGGTAAGTTGCTTACTGCGCGCCAAGTAAAAAATCGCTTGGATGCAGAGCTCATCGGTAACGTCTCACTTCGCGTGGTCAATACCGATCGCCCAGATACATGGGAAGTCCAAGGTCGCGGAGAGCTACAACTCGCTGTTCTTGTCGAAATTATGCGCCGCGAAGGTTTTGAGCTGACCGTCGGTAAGCCACAAGTTGTGGTCAAAACTGTCGATGGCAAACTCCAAGAACCAATGGAGCGCTTGACTGTAGATATTCCAGAAGAGTTCTTGGGAGTTGTCACACAGTTGATGGCGCTTCGCAAGGGACGCATGGAACAGATGGTCAACCACGGCACTGGTTGGATCCGCATGGATTACAAAGTTCCATCTCGTGGTCTGATCGGCTTTAGAACCGAGTTCCTTACCGAGACCCGCGGAACTGGACTTATTCACCACGTCTTTGATGGTTATGAGAACTGGAATGGCGAGATTCGTACCCGCCTTAGCGGTTCACTTGTGGCCGATCGTCGTGGCGTTGTCACTGCATATGCAGTTGATGGCATTCAAGAACGCGGAATCATCTTCCTCGAGGTGGGCACCGAAGTCTATGAAGGCATGATTGTCGGCGAGAATTCACGTCCGGAAGATATGGATGTCAATATTGTTCGCGAAAAGAAGCTGACCAATATGCGTTCATCTGGCGCTGATGATGCCAACCGCATCATTCCGCCACGCCTTCTCAATATGGAACAGGCACTGGAGTTCTGCCGCGAAGATGAATGCGTTGAGGTCACCCCAAAGCATGTTCGCGTTCGCAAGGTGATCCTCGATCAGAACGAGCGTGCTCGTAACGTCGGTCGCGCGAAGAAGGTTAACCAGAACGCCGAATAAGGCTCAATTGTCAGTCATGTTCGGTTAGATAGGCACATGAAGACGGAATTAAAGCTGGTCAGACGCCATCGCGTCCGGCCAGCTTTTCGCTTCTCTGACCCGCAGCAGCGCGTCATCTCCCACCGGGGTTCTCCGCTGGTTGTCTATGGCGGACCTGGAACTGGCAAAACCACAACTCTGATCGAAGCAGTGATCTCACGGATTCGCGAAGGTGCAGATCCAGATTCGATTCTTATCCTTACCTATGGTCGGCAATGGGCGTCAGAGTTGCGCGATCAGATTGCACTCGCTGCAGGCTCCACCTCCTTTGAACCACTCGCACGAACCTTCCATGCGCTCGCTTTCTCTATTCTCAATCAGAAATTACGCGATGGTGATCTGCGCTATGTGCTAATCAGTGGCGCAGAACAAGATGCCGCGATCAAAGAGATGCTCACCAATCCACTTGTGCAAATTCCTTGGCATCCGGAGTTAGCGCAGGCACTGACCACTCGTGGTTTTGTGCGCGAAGTTCGCGATCTTATTTTGCGTGCAACCGAGTTGGGACTCACACCGCGCGATCTCCAAGCGATGGGCGAGCGACTCGGTGAGAAATATTGGGATGGCGCCGCAAAGTTCTGGGCTTCGTATCACGGTGCACAAGAGCTAGCGAGTGCCACAGTTGGCGAACGGCTAGTAAAAATTGATCCCAGTTCAATTATCTTTGAAGCAATCGAATTGCTCCGCAGTGACCCAGTTCGGTTGGAGTATTTCCGCAAACGCTTCTCCACAATCGTCGTAGATGAATTCCAAGAGAGCGATCCATCGCATCGCGAACTCCTCAAACTTTTAGCTGGCGAGGATCTCCTTATCTTCGCTGATCCTGATTCAGCTGTCGGTAGATTCCGCGGAGCAGATCCCGATGGCCTGCTTCAGGCATGTGCTGCAATTACCTCGCGCACCGGTGAGCCGCAATCGATCACGCTCGAATGCGACTTTCGATCAGTACCCGAGATCAACCATCTTGGGGTAGCGGTTGCCGCTGGCTTCCGATCGCAATCACCCACTCGCAAGCGCAGCAGCGAACTTTCCACCCCGAGCCATGGTGCTCATCCTCCCATTGAATTCGCAAAACTCACTGGGCTCAGCGAAAGCGCTGATTTCATTGCTTATCAGCTCCGTCGCGCTCATCTTCACGACAACATACCGTGGTCTGAAATGGCGATTATTCTGCGAAGCCCTGGCGCTGATGTCGCTGCAATTCAACGTGCATGTGCGCGTCACTCAATTCCGCTACAGGTAGATTCCACTGCTCTGGCGCTGGCAGAGAACCCAGCAGTTATTCCATTGCTTGCACTTGCCGAACTTGCTATCAAACGAAATGAGTTGCGCGAGAGCGATTGGCCGCTCATCGAGGAGTTGCTGCTCTCAGAGTTTGGGGGAGCAGGCGCGCTTGAATTACGGCGTATTCGTTTAGCGCTCTCCAAGGTTCGTACAGATAATCGCAGCACCACTCGCATGATGATCGATGCCCTCACCGCAGAAGTCAGTGAAATCCCTTGGGAAGAGATGGCACCGATCAAGCGAATAAACAATCTCTTGACTCTAGGATCGGCACAGATTCGCAATGGTGCAAATATCTCAGAACTTCTTTGGACGCTCTGGGAGAACGCTACCGATTATGAAGGTCGCAAGATTTCAGATCTCTGGCGCGATCGTGCGCTAGAAGGTGGCTACAAAGGAGCACAAGCAGATCGTGATCTCGATGCGGTGATCTCACTCTTTGAATCTGCCAGAAGGTTCAATGAGCGCAATCAAGGCGCTAAACCGCAACTTTTCATAGATCAGATTCGCAACGAGCGCATCCTTGCCGACAGCATCACCGCCACTGCTCAACGCGAAGAAGTTGTCTCACTCCTTACAGTGCACTCAACTAAAGGTCACCAATGGAGTTACGTTGTAGTTACCGGGTTGCAAGAAGGTTCTTGGCCAAATCTGAAAGAGCGCGGATCACTCCTCGGTAGCGAACGACTCGTTGAGTTTGTGCGTACTGGACTTAGCTCCAAAGCAGAACTTGCCGCAGCGACCGCAGCAGGTCTTGCAGAAGATGAGCGACGACTACTTCATGTAGCTCTCACACGCGCCCAAAAGCGCTTATTAATCGCTGCTTATTCGACCGAAGACTCCATCCCATCTCGCTTTTTCGAAGAGCTCTACGAAATCTCTCATCACGAGAGCAGTGAGTCGCTGGTGACCCAGATTCACCGCCCCCTCACCACTCAAGCGCTTGTTGCCGAACTGCGTCGCAAAGTTGAGGCCGGTTCAGAATTTGCTGCATCCCTCCTAGCAACTCTCGCGGCTGCTGGCATGAGAAGTGCAGATCCATCTCACTGGCTTGGAATTCGCCCGCTCAGCAGCGATCAGAGCGTTGTTCCTGCAGATCAGAAAATTTATATCTCGCCAAGCTCACTCGACTCCTTTGATGAGTGCGGACTCAAATGGTTCTTGGAGCGCTCGGGTGCGCGAGATGCAGACTCCACCGCTCAACTACTTGGCGTTGCGATTCACTTCATCGCCGCACAAGTACACGCCAATCCCGACCTCTCGCTTAACGAAGGTATCGAACAATTGGTGAACGCGTGGCCAGCTGTCGACCAGAGCGTTGGTTGGTATAAAGAATCTCAACTCACGACGGCCAAGAGAATGCTCACTCGATTTTTTGAGTGGCACTTCAATAATCCGCGCAGACTGGTCTTTGCAGAAGAACCGTTCACTGTCGAATTTGGTCGCGTGATCCTACGCGGCAACGTTGATCGGCTAGAGATCGATCCCGGAAGCGGCAAATACTTTATTGTCGATCTCAAGACTGGCACCACTGTCACCAAAGAGAAGGCGGCGAAGCAGAAACAGCTCAAGGCTTATCAATTAGGAGTGACAGAGGGTGGATTTGAGAAACTCCCTGAAGATGCTCAGAGCGCTGGCGCTGGCCTGCTCTATCTCTCAAAAGAGACCAAGGTCAATGAGACTTTAGATCAACCACCCGTCAATTCGGGTGAATTTATCGAGGAAGTGACGATCGCCGCAGAAGCCATGAGCGCAGCCACATTTACCGCCACCATCAACTCACGTTGCCAGAGCTGCCAAGTGAAAGCTTTATGCCCACTTCAGAGCCAGGGCAGGAGTGTGCTGGAATGAGCAACCCACTCAACCTCAATAGTCGGCGCGAAGTAACTGCTGCCGAAATCGCACACGCGCTTGCATCTGCGGGTAATCGATTGATTCTTCCGACCGAGGAGCAGCGCGCAATAATTGAATCCCGCCACTTTGCTCCAACTGTCATTATTGCTGGAGCTGGTTCTGGAAAAACTGAGACGATCTCTCAGCGCGTGCTCTGGTTAGTAGCGAATGGAGTCGTGACCCCTGATCAGATTCTGGGTCTGACATTCACTCGTAAAGCAGCAGGGGAGTTGGCCACACGTATTCGCAAACGGTTGCGGCAATTACGTATTGCTGGATTGATCCCAGTTGATGATCGCAGCGGGTCGCTACCAGATATTACAGTCGATGTCTCCACGTATCACTCGTACGCGGCTCGTATTTTGAGCACTCATGGCATTCGCATGGGAATTGATACTGATGGCGATCCGCTCGGTGAGGCAGCGGCATGGCAGATGGCCGCAGAGATCGTACATTCATTTACAGAGTTACCACGAGAAATTTTTCATAAGCCCAACCATGTCATCGAGGCAGTGCTCACACTCTCTGGTGAACTTGGTGAGCACAATCAGAGCATCGAAAAATTACGGAGCTATCTTGAAGATCTAGAGGCACGATTCCTCTCTGTTCCTCAGAATAAAACGAATGAAGAGTATCGAAAGGCGCTTGCTGTTATTCAAGAGCGCATCGCTATTTTGCCTATGGTTGAAAAGATGGATCAACGCCGAATTGAATTAGGTCAACTCACATTTAACGATCAGATGTCTTATGCTGCCAAGCTCGTCGAAACTGTTCCGGAGATCGGCTCGATCGAGCGATTGAAGTACCCTGTTGTCCTTCTTGATGAGTATCAAGATACTTCGTACTCACAAGTGCGCTTCCTATCTGCACTCTTTGGAGCTGGGGAAGTAAGCCACCACGTCACCGCAGTAGGCGACCCAAATCAAGCTATTTATGGCTGGCGCGGCGCATCGGCAGCAACCTTGGAAACTTTCTCATCTCACTTCTCAGGTGAGACCAAGAACTTTGACCTTTTGACCACTTGGCGCAATGACCAGCAGATACTCGACATCGCCAATCGTGTTGTGGAGTATGCGGCAGAAAGCTCTGGCAGTACTAGTTCGGTGAAGACACTAGCGCCACGACCAGGAGCTGGAGTCGGAGAAGTAAAAGCCTCACTCTTCACAACCACCGAAGAAGAAGCTGCAGGTATCGCATCATACTTTGCGACTCTTTGGAAAGATCCCGCTCGACTAGCGTTGGCTCCCGATAAGCGATCTACCTATGCGGTTCTGCTTCGTGTGAAAAGTTATATTCCGCAGATTGAAGCTGCGCTTCGTGCGGAAGGACTACCCACCGAAGTAGTCGGCATGAGTGGACTCATCCACGTTCCTGAAATTGCCGAGATCATCGCGCTATTGCGCACAATAACTTTCCCAGACTCAGGCACCGCTCTGGCTCGTTTGATCCTGGGACCACGACTTGCACTTGGAGCAAAAGATCTAGCAGCACTTGGCAAATTTGCACGTGATATTGCGCGCGCGAGCTCACCGCAGCACGCTACTCACCTAGAGGAGATTATCGACTCTGGCGACCCCGCCATCATGGAGGCCGATGATTTTGCAACGGGCTCCATCATCGAAGCGCTCGAAGAGATCAACAACGCGCCGGAGAAAGATTTCTCGCCAGAAGGTCTACGCCGATTACGTGAATTCAGAGATGATCTCAACTCATTTAGGCGAGAGGCTCACGGTTCGCTCACAGATATCATCATCGCAGCCGAACGTTTCTTGCGGTTAGAGAGTGAACTGCTTGTTCGAGATGGGAGTTCGCTTGGCCTGCGCCATATCGAACGCTTCCTTGATGAGGCAGCTACATTTGCTCGAACTGGTGCGAACCTAGCCTCATTCTTGCAATGGCTCGATACCGCAGAAGAGCGCGAAGGTGGCCTAAAACCAGCGCAGATCAGCGTTTCCCACGAGGCGGTTCAGATTCTCACCGTCCACAACTCCAAAGGCGCTGAGTGGGATGTGGTTGCAGTCCCAGGGTTGATGGATGAGCTCTTCCCTAACAAGGGCCGGCCAACCTCATGGATGAAAAATGCAGGTTCACTTCCGATCGCGATGCGTGGCGATAGCGTGCAATTTGAAGATTTCGAGTTTCCGCAGAATGTCGATCCTTCAGCGACCGATATTAGAAAAGCGATAGAAAGATTTGAGAGCGCGTGGGCTGCCAAGAGGCGACAAGAAGAGCTTCGACTTGGATACGTAGCTTTTACCCGCGCCAAGAGCCATCTCTTCGCTAGCGCAACATATTTCCGCGATGGTGTACATGCGGTCTCTCAGAGTGAACTCTTCACACTGGTCCACTCCTACCTCGCAGAAGTCGCACCCGATGCAATTTTTGAGGTGAGTGATGTTCCAGCCGAAAATCCCGCTCACTCGAATCCAGCGACCGCCGTGTGGCCACAGCAATCACAACGACACGAAGTTTTATTGCGCGCTGCAGAACGAGTGCAGAACGCTAGAAAGATCGCACTTGATTTAGATGATGTTACACAGCCAGAGGGATTAAATTCCGAGGAGCTTTCACTTCTTGAGGATGCCAGAGCAATAGTTTCTGAATTTGCAGAGCGAAACGCAGCGATGCCGGTCTATCTTCCCGAGCGACTCTCTGTCTCTACGCTGATCGCACTTCAATCACATCCTGAGGAGCTTGCTCTCACAATGCGACGTCCAATGCCACGTCATGTCGATCGCTTTGCAGCACGCGGCACCGAGTTTCACTTGTGGTTGGAACGTCACTTTGATTCAGGGACTCTCTTTGATGATGAGATCTTTGAGCCCGAGCCACTCGTGGATATCTCTTTGAAAGAGTTGCAGGAGAAATGGCTAGCTAGCCCATGGGCTAAACGCACTCCGCATGCAGTAGAAGAGGGTTTTGAGACGGTTATTGAAGGGATTGTTCTAAAAGGTCGGATCGATGCCATCTATAAGGATGGCGATAATTATGAAGTCATTGATTGGAAGACTGGTCGCACCAAGAGCGGTGATGAGTTGGAGAGTGCATCGATTCAGTTGGCCATGTATCGCTTGGCCTACGCCAAACTTCACGGGATTCCACTCTCGCAAATCCGTGCTGGTTTTTATTATGTGGCAAGCGGCGAGATGGTCTATCGAGATTCGCTCTCAGAAGAAGGCGAGATTGCCGAGATTATTCGGTCAATCGAAGTGGAACCCAATCGGTAAGTGATCGCTGATTGCCATCGGAGCTAATTCGATGGTGGTACCTGAGAATTTCTCTTCTGTCAGTATGTAATCAAACTGGATTGCCGGCTTCCAGGATGGATAGCTGTTGCAAGCAACCAATGAGTGCCAGCGCGTGGCTCGCTCCGGAATTGCAAAAGGCAGATTGAGATCACCCATAATTATTTTTCGCCCCGGTAATTTTTTCAGCACCCGTTGCAACTTTCTCAGTTGAAGATAATTCACAACGGGAAAAAATGATAGGTGCGTAACTGCAACGGTGTAGCCGTTTGTTAGTTCGGCAATGATTGCCACGCGCGGTTCATCGTTGACGTACATGAATTTCGGTCGCTTCTCTCCACCGACAAGAAGTGGCAGACCGACAATTGATCGACCAAGTTCAATTCGATGCCACTTGGTGACTGGAATTTTTGAGATCAGCCCGATTCCGTACGAGGGTTCTCTGCACGCGCTATGCAAGTCGGTCTCGTCGCCGCGCGCGGACCGCCACTTCTCACCCGGAGTTCCGATAAGAGTGCGGGCATAAGCCCAGTCACTTGCTCCTACGATCTCGGCAATTTTTGCAATATGCGCTGCGCCTTGGGAGCGGGGTTGGTTCTCATCAACCTCTTGCAGAGCTAGGAGATCGACCTTAATTTCCCCAAAGATCTCATCGAGTTCGCGCGGGCTCTGGCCGGGGAGAACGGGGCTAGCGTGCAGCAGATTCCACGAGATGACCCTCATAAGGGCAGGCTAGTAGGGTCACCTCCTAATGGACACTCTGAAATTGCCTCAATTACCGCTGGCTCGTTCGGCAGTGGATCGCGCTGCCCACCTGCGACTCGATAGTGCCGAGCTCGGCGCAGCCTGGCAGCAGGCCAAGATCATCCACTTCAATGGCGAGGGATTTTTGCTTGCCGGTGGATCGTTGCGTTTCTTGCGCGCCGTAGATATTTCAGGCAATGGCGAGCAGGTCTTCTTAGGCGAACACAATGCCGAGCGTTATTTTCTCTGGTGCTCTAGCCAATTACTCGCTCAACCCGATGACTACCAGACACTTCGCGCAGCAGGTCATCTCTTGCCAGATTTAGAACTTGGGTTAGCCGTGCATGCGCAAGCAATCGCGAATTGGCATCACCGCACTCCGTTCTGTTCAGAGTGTGGAAGCGAGTTACGGCTGACACAGTC
>Ga0214180_1000250_pt1 | contig 20290 bp, 18 predicted proteins | sample TroBogEpilimnion_22_FD_153018 | JGI IMG/M metagenome (GOLD analysis project Ga0214180, IMG submission 153018) | Freshwater microbial communities from Trout Bog Lake, WI - 16OCT2007 epilimnion | ecosystem: Environmental > Aquatic > Freshwater > Lake > Epilimnion/Euphotic zone | place: Trout Bog... | reverse complement strand
GCCGCGCCGCCGGCTGCGACCTCGCCCGCCAGCAGATCGATATCGCCATCGGCCGCCATTATGGGGTGCCCATGCCATGAGCGACGCCCCAACCCCGCCCGGCTGGGCCGCCGAACAATCCCTACTGACCGCCCTGGCAGAACTCGGCGAGGAAGCCGTCGAACTCCGCCGCGAATTTCTGCCCGAGATCAACGATCCCCATTGGCGCGACCGGGCCGAGGCCCTGATCGACATCGCCACACGTATCGTCACCCTGCACGGAACCGACCCCGGCGCTGCCTTCCCTCACGCCTTGACCGACCTGCGCCAAGCCACCCGCGCCTTCCGTGTCCCCCGCACCGATCGGACATTGGAGGCGCCCACCCCATCCTCCCGCGCCTTGCGCGCGTTCGAGGGCCGGATGCGCACGGCGGTGGACGACGTGGCCGATGCCCTGACCGCGACCGGGGTGACGGTGCGCGATATCCCGGAAAGCCCCATCCGCAAGCGCGACCGTGAAATTGCGTCGCTGCTCGCCCGCCTCGACACGGTGGACCGGCGCGTCGCGGAACTGGAGGAAGGGGCGGCCACGTCCAACGCCACAATCGTGCAGACCGGCCTGGTCAACCTGTACGTTGCCGACATCAAGGTTGAGGTCGATCTGGCCCGCCTGACGCTGAACATTGGCGATACCACCCTGGACTTCGCCGCCTTCTCCCGTGCCGCAATGGCCGTGGGCGATCTCGCCGCCGATTTGGTGGATACCGCCCGCGCATGGAAGGAACTCACCTCCGCACGCGTCCGCACACTAGCGGAGGCGGTCGGTATAGCCGCTCATCGCCTGACTTTCCGTACACGCGCTCTGGCAAGGCTCGTGTTCGGCCGCGTCGGCGACAAGGAACTGCCGGCCCCGTCCATCCTCACCGACCGCGACGGCCCCGACTACCCGGAAATGGTCCTGATCCCCGCCGGGAGCTTCATGATGGGGATCCCGGACGACGAAACCGAACGTGTCGGCGGCGACCCGAATCTCGACGCCCATGCTCGTCCCGTGCATTTGGTAACCATTGACCGCCCCTTCTGGCTCGCCCGCGCCCCGGTTACGCGCGGCCAGTTTGCTATCTTTGCGAGAAACACAGGGTACAAGGGTAAAGAATGGCGGAAAGCCCCCTTCCCACAGGATGACAACCATCCTGTGGTCAACGTTAGCGCTCGAGATGCGGAGGCCTATGTGGCTTGGCTCAGCAAAATGGCGGGCCATGACTATAGGCTTCCGAGCGAGGCCGAGTGGGAATACGCTGCTCGAGGCCACACTACTACTGCCCGTCCTTGGGGCGATACGTGGGACCCTGCGATGGCCAACGCTGAAGGCAATCACAAAGGCACGACCCCGGTTGGTTCGTTTTCGGAAAACCCATTTGGCCTACATGACATGCTCGGCAATGTCTGGGAGTGGTGCGCCGACGACTGGCGCGATTCGTATAAGGACGCTTCGACCTATGGCATCCCATGGCGTGCTTCTGTTACCGCGCACCGCGTCGTTCGAGGTGGGGCCGGGTTCGGTGGCGCACGCAATGCCCGATCTGCGTTCCGCTTCAAATTCGGCCCGTCAGCTCGGTTCGACTATGTTGGTTTTCGCTGTGCCCGAACTCATGCGTGAGCAAGCGACAGCGATTTGAAGGTGAGGAGGGCGGTAGACCGGTAGGAAAGGCGCTTAGCGCAAAGCGCGCGACCGGTCGGGTCGGACTCCGCCTCCACCCCGCCGGAGCGGTGGCACCGCCCCCGATATGGTCGCGCCCGACCTGGCTATCTTGGGCCAACAAGGTGCCGACACACGACATGCAGTTGCAATGCGCCTCCTGTCGCCGGAGATGGTCGGGTCAGGCCCGACCATGACGGGGGGAGGGGGCGAATAAGACATCCAGCCGCCACACAACAAAACCCTTCGTGTCTCCGTGCCTTTCAGTAAAAAAGCACCCCATCCACCCCAAAAACCCATCCAATCCGCCCCCCAAACAAGGCCCCCAAAAATGCCCCACCCCATCCTAACCCAAATCCGCAACGACCTCCCCGAACTCACCGCCATCCGCCAAGATATCCACGCCTACCCCGAACTCGGGTTCGAGGAACACCGCACCGCCGACCTCGTCGCCGAAAAACTCAAGGAATGGGGCCTCGAAGTCCACCGCAATATCGGCCGCACCGGCGTCGTCGGCGTCCTTCGTTCCGGCAACGGCCAGGCTTCCATCGGCCTCCGAGCGGATATGGACGCGCTGCCGATCCAGGAGGCAACGAATCTCCCCTACGCCAGCCAAATCCCCAACCGCATGCACGCCTGCGGCCACGACGGCCACACAACAATGCTGCTCGGCGCCGCGAAATACCTGTCGCAGACACGCAATTTCAACGGCACCGTCAATTTCATTTTCCAACCCGCCGAGGAAGGCATCGGCGGCGCCCTCGCCATGCTCGAAGACGGGTTATTCCAGAAATTCCCCTGCGATTCCGTCTTCGGTATGCACAACTGGCCCGGACAACAAGTCGGAACGTTCCGCACCGGACCCGGCGCCCGCTTGGCCGGCGGCGCCTTCTTCGACGTCACCATCACCGGCAAAGGTGCCCACGGTGCCCATCCGCATCAATCCGTCGATTCCGTCGTCGTCGCCTGCCAAATCGCCAATGCATTCCAAACGATTATTTCCCGCAACGTCAGCGCCCAGGACACCGCCGTCCTCAGCGTCACCCAAATTCACGCCGGTCACGCCTACAACGTCATCCCCGAAACCGCGACGCTCGCCGGCACGGTGCGCGCGATGAAACGCGAAACCATGAAGCTGATCGAGGACACGATGCGCCGCCTCGCGAACTCCGTCGCCGAGGGCTTCAACGCCCAAGCCACCTTGGATTTCCGCCTGATTTTCGCCCCGACGATCAACGACGATACCGAAATGACCCTGTATGCCGAAGCCGCCGCCGAACTGGTCGGCCCCGACGGCATCGACCGCAACAGCCCCCCGAACATGGGGTCCGAGGATTTCGGCTACATGATGGAAAAAGTCCCCGGCGCCCACATCTTCCTGGGCAACGGCGGCAGCGCCGCGGTCCACAACGACCATTACGACTTCAACGACGAAGCCATCCCCTACGGTGTCGGCCTATACGCCGCGATCGTGGAAAAGAAGCTGCCCAAAAGCGTCATGGTCGGGCCTGACCCGACCATCTCCACCCCATAGGCCTGAGGTGGTCGGGTCAAGCCCGACCATGACGATGTGGAGGGAACATCGTAGCGCGCCTCAGGCCGATTCCACCGAATCCGTAGTTTCAGTCTCGCACTCTTCGCGTCTGTCCCGAATCAACGACTCCGAAAGAGAAACCTCCGGATCGACGTAACGTGCGACGAGCGCCTGAGCACGCCTGATAGCCTCCGCGGCACCCGGCGCCCGCAAATCACTCTCGGTCGTACCCAACCCCTACTCCCCCGGCCGCTCGTACCAAACCCGCCCGTCCTTCAACACCAGCTGCGCCAGCAACCGCCGCTTCGCCGTGATCGTATCCCCATCGCTGTCCCGCAGCTCGAATTTTCCGTCGCGCAGTTCGAACACCGAAACATCCGCGTTCGCCCCCGGCTTCAGCGTCCCCACCGTCCCCTCGTACCCCATGATCCGCGCCGGGGCGGACGTGGAACGCCGGATAATCTCCTCCAACGGCAGGCCGAAATGCAGCAGCTTGGTCATCGTCGTGGGCAGATCCCAAACCGGCCCCTTCGTCGCGCTCGTCATCGTCAGATCGGTGGAGATCGTGTCCGGCAAGAACCCCTGATCCAACGCCCGTTCGATCATGCGGAAATTGAAATGGTTCCGCCCATGCGCGCAGTCGAAGATAATGCCGGCCTTCTGCGCCTCGACCACCTGAGGCAGCAGAAACTGCTTCTCCTGCCCCATGATCCCGTGCGCGCGGCCGTGGTAGCAATGCGTCACGATATCGCCGGGCTTCATATGCTCGATCAGATCGGGCAGCGGCATCGGCGAGTCGGTGATGTGCATCATCATCGGCACATCCCCCGCCATCTGCGCCGTCCGCCGCGCCATCTTCACCGGCTCAGCCGAGTATTCCCAAACCAGGCCCGGCCCGAACCGCAGTTTCACGCCGATGGCCAAATCCGGGTTTTCCAGGACCGTCCGCGCACATCCCTCCGGGTCCGCGTAAGGAAAATGCGACAGCTCCCCGCCACGCGACGTGCCCGTGATGCCGATGGCCGACAGATTCACGAACGCCCGCACCCGGGTCCGCACTTCCTTGTCCAGCACATGCCGTAGCCCGGCGAAATTGGACGATCCCGCGCTCCCCGCGTCGCACATCGTCGTCACCCCGCTCGCTCGGCAGAAATGATCGGTGCAGCCGCCCATGTCGTGTGCGTTGACGAACACATGCGCATGGATGTCCACGAGGCCTGCCGTCACCAGCCGCCCCTTGGCGCTGATCGTCTTGCGCGCTTGCTTCGCATCCAGATTGGGTCCGACCGCGGCGATCTTCCCGCCCGCGATCCCCACATCCATGATCCCGCGCAGCCCCGCGCTGGGATCGATCACCTCGCCGCCGGTAAGCAAAAGGTCGTAAAGCATCGGTCGGTCCCTCCTGTTTATGGGGATCGTCCTGCGTTCGGATGGGATTGGCAAGCGCCGATGGCGTACCGACGGCGACGCCCGTGCATGCGTTGGCGATCATGTTGTTTCATACGAAGCTCGGTAATGACACAGGCCGAAAAGCTCTTTGCGATCTTCGTGGTGTCGTCTTTCTTATGTGCGCTTTGTGTGAAACAGCGAGCTCGCCCGAGGCCACAGCTTGGCCAAGGAGACTGCGAGACCGTCTTATGTCAAGGCGTGCTCCTTGCTCGTAATCAGCACGGCGATCACCACCCCAATCACACACCAGAGGGGGCCTCCGATGGTGACGCCAACCAAGCCGATCCAAAAGCCCGCCCAATTTATCAACCCCAGGCCGGCGACAACCAGGGTCACTCCGATTGCACCAATACCGGCTAGATCGCGTGTGCCGTAGTTTTTCTCACGTCGCGCGCGATATGAACCTACGACCCCCGCGGTGCCAAAAAAACATAAGCAGCACGCTACCAAGGCAGATGCCCCGACCCGGAAAGAGGATCCCATCATCGCCTGTATGCAGGTGATGATTGTGATGAGGAAGTAGGTATATGTCGGCCACGCCCGCATCGGTCCCTCCTGTTGGAAAGGATCGTCCTGCGTTATCACTGCTCTGGCAAGAGCCGAGGAATTGGTGCGGTCGAGAAGACTCGAACTTCCACGAGGTTTCCCCCACAAGCACCTCAAGCTTGCGCGTCTACCATTCCGCCACGACCGCACCGGTTCGTCGGAGGCCGGGGTATAACCGATGACTGCACACCTATCAACGCCTGGAAACACGATCGAATGGGATATCGGCGATGGCCTGACGGCATATCCCGATGCCCTGGCTCGGATGACCGAGCGCGTGGCGGCGATCCGAGCGGGGACGGCGCGCGAATTGGTGTGGCTGGTGGAGCATCCGCCCCTCTACACCGCCGGCACGTCGGCCAAACCCGAGGAACTGACCGATCCCAACCGATTCCCCACTTTCGCGGCCGGGCGCGGCGGGCAATGGACCTACCACGGGCCGGGACAGCGCACCGGCTACGTCATGCTGGACCTGCAAAAGCGCCACGGCAGCGTCCCGCCGCAGGATATCCGCTGTTACGTCAACGGGTTGGAGGAATGGCTGATCCGCACCCTCGAGCGCTTCAACATCAAAGGCGAGCGCCGTCAGGGCCGAGTCGGCATCTGGGTCGTGGACCGCGTGCGGGGGACAGAAAACAAGATAGGCGCGATTGGTGTGCGCGTCACCCGCTGGGTGAGCTGGCACGGCATCGCGCTGAATGTGGAACCGAACCTCGCCCATTTCGGCGGGATCATCCCCTGCGGCATCAAGGAATACGGCGTCACCAGCCTCGCCGACCAAGGCATCCCCGCCACGATGCACGAAGCGGATGTCGCGCTGCGTGCGGCGTGGGAAGAAGTGTTTGGCGAAGTACCCGTCATGGTCGGGCTTGACCCGACCATCTCATGCCAATTGTCCTGAGGTGGTCGGGTCAAGCCCGACCATGCCGGATGTTTTACCGGCTCAACCGGATAAACCGCTCCGCCAGCGCGATATCGATCCCCACGTTCCGCCGCCGGGTCTCGCCTTCCTCGTCCTCGCCCCATTGTTCGACTTCGAAGAGTTCTTCCAGCGCCCCCAGCGCATGCGCCCGAGCGGCGTCCAGCGCCCCCTCGGCCAGCGCCAGTCCCAGGACCAGACTGCCCAATGACGGCACCGCGATCCCCAACCCGGCCAGCACATAGGCATCGTACGAAGCCACCGCCCGCCGCAAAGCAGCGATGCTGTCCTTGTGCTGGTTCACGTAAGCGATCCCCTCGCCCACGCGCAGCGGCGCGTCGTAGGTCAGTGCGGCCCAGTCCAACCAAGGCTGCCACTCCCGCATCTGCCGCTCCACCAACGGTCTCGGGGCCGGCGCGCGATAACACAGCAGATCGGTTTCGCCGTACCGGGCGATGGCATCAATGGTCGCCAAGGGATCGGGCGCGATTCGCTCCTGCGCGGTCCCGGCCAAGCGGGTCAGCGGCGTGTCGGCGTAGGACATCTCGCCGCCTTTCCCGCCCCCGGCGTCGCGCCATTCCGTGGCAATCGCCTCCGCCAGAGCATGCGGTCCGACCACCAGCCGTGTGCCGGTGGGCAGGTTCATCGGCTTGCCGTCCAACTGGACGTGATAGCCGTCCTCGACCCGAACCAGGGTCACGGTATCCCAAAAGCGCTTCACGGGGTCTCCAGGATCAACGGAACAATTGTTTCAGCAGCTGGCCGGCGTTCGGTGGCTTCGGCTGCGGCGCCGCCGGTGCTGGGGCCGCTGCGGCCGGGGCTTCCTCGGCCGTGACGGCCGGGGCCGCCTGACCGCGCGCCACCGCCATCGCCGCGGGGCAAACGTCGCCTCCGCCCGCCGGTTGCTTGGCGGCTCCAAGGACCGCGCCGGCCTGACCGCCCAGCAGACTGCCCAGCGCGGCGGCGTTGGCTTGGGCGATGCCGACTTCGTCGACCTTGGTTTGCGGCCGCGCCATTGGGCCGGACACCCGCACCGGCATGGTGATCGCCGTCCCGCCCAGAACCGTGCGCGACCGGAGGTTCAGCGCCAAGGTCTCATTCCCCAGATCGACCGACCCGGAACCGTCGGCGTTCAGCAACGCCGATCCCAGCGCCAGCGCCTTGACCGTCCCGATCCCCTTCGCGAAATCCAGCCGCAACGCGAAGCACCGCACGACATTGGCGCCCGCGCCGCTGGCCGGCTTCAACGCCTCGGTCACCGCCGTCGCCGCGCCGCCGATGCGTTTCAAATCGACCGTGCCACCCGGCATCGCCAATCCCAAATACCCGTCCAATGACGACGCGATGGCGTGGGGCGAGGGGCCGCTGCCGTGCAGATCGGCCCGGACTTCCAGCGATCCGGTCGCATAAGCCGGTTTGCCCAGGGTAACCAGCAGCGGCTGCAAGGCGATTCCCGGTGCCTCCAACTTCAGATGCACCACCGGTTCGGCTTTGCCCGCATCGGCGTGCAGGCTGAGCGCCACATGCCCCTCCGGCAGATCGGCCTGGGCGGGATCGAGGTCCAGGACGCCGTCTTTCAGCACCAGATGTCCCGCGATGGTCTTGTAATCCGATCCGCCCAGCCGCAACGCGCCGACCGAAACGCGCAGGTCCGCGTCCAGCGCGCGGAGCGGCTCGACCGGCAGAGGGGTGTCGGGGATCAGGCCCTTGCTCGCCGCCGCCGGGGCCGGCAAGCCGGGCGCGGATGGCGTGGCCGGCGTTGGCTTAACCGAGGCCGGTGCGATCAATCCATCGGCATCGAATTTCTGCGATGCCAACGTCCCGCCGATGCGCATGCGGGGGGCCGGCGCGATGGTCAATTCGCCCCCGAGATCGCCGAGCGAGCTGGTCGTCTTCAGGTCGCGCAACGCCAATTCCTTGGGGTTGCCCGTCAGTTTGGCACTGAAAACAAACGCCTTCACCGGCGGCAAATCCTGGTGCGCCAGGGACGAAAGGGCGGCCAAATCCGGGATATTGGCGGTCAGTGCCAAGTCGATTCCTTCCCCAGTCTGGGGATGGGCGATGCTGCCCTCAACGCCGATGCTGGCGCCATTGGCCTTGACCGTCAGCTTGACCGGGAAGGGCGCGGTTCCAGCGCTCAGGGCCGCCAGAGGGCCAGCATCCAGCGCGATGTCCGCCTCGGTTCCGTCCAAAGTCAACGACGCCGTCGCGTGCAAGGGCGCGTCGAGCGACCCGGTCAGGGTCGCGATTTCCTTCGCCGCGAGCGTGCTGGTGTGCCCGGTCTTTCCATCGCGCCAGGCGAACAGGCCGTTCTCCAGCCGAATGGCGTTCACCACGACGGTCAACGGTTCGGATTTCGTGCCCGCGGGCGTGGCGCCGGCGGGCGGTGCGGGGTTGGCCGGCGCGGCGGACGCCGGCACGAACACCCAGTTGCCCTGTCCCTGTGCGTCGGTTTCCAGGCGGACGTCCGGTTTGACGACCGTCAGCCGGTCGATCTCGATCCGGTGGTTCAGCAGCGGCAGCAGCCCGAGTTGCACCTCGACCCGCTCCACCGTTGCCATATCGGGGCGCGAAAACCCCGGCGGGTTGGAAAACGCGACATCGCCCAGTACCAGCGTCGGGCGCAACGACCAACCCAGGCGGATCGGGCCGCCGAGGCGGAGGTCTCGCCCGGTTGCCTGCTTCACCGCCGCGGCGATCCGAGGCTTCTGGGCGTCGGCGTCGAAGGTCGCGATGAAGATGGCAACGCCCGCGACGGTCAGGGCCAGAATGCCGCCACCAATCGTGCCAATCCGGCGCCAGCGCATGGTCATCGTCCTTGTCGCACGGGAGGCTGCGCCGGGGGGGCGTGGAAGCCCAAGGTTTCGAACGTCTCCCGCATATGCGGCGGCAGATCGGCCTCCACCGTCAGCGTGCCGCCGGCGGGATGCGGCAGCACCAGCCGGCGAGCATGCAGATGCAGATCGCGCGAAAGACCTTCCACCGTCGCGAGGAAAGCGTCGTTCTGGTCTGGCTCCTGATACTTGATGTCGCCGAGGATCGGCGCCCTGATCGCCACGCAATGAACGCGCAGCTGGTGGGTCCGGCCGGTGATAGGCTGCAGTTCCAGCCACGCCAGCTTGCGGGCGGCATGGTCGAGCGTTCGGTAATCGGTCACCGCGCGCGCGCCTTCCGGATCGTCGCGGTCGGCGGGTGCCGTGCGTTCGCCGCGGTCTCCGCCGATGCGCTTCAGCGGCATGTCGATGCGGCCTTCCACCGGCACCGGCCGGCCGGCGACCACCGCCCAATACGTCTTCTCCATGTCCCGGCCTCGGAAAGATGCGGCCAGTTTCGCCGCCGACCCAGGTGTGCGCGCGATCAGCAGCACGCCGGATGTGTCCTTATCCAGCCGATGCACCAGCCGCGGCCGGTGCGGGGAGCCGAACCGCAGCGCGTCCAGCGCGCCATCCAGATGCCGCGTAATCCCCGGCCCGCCCTGCACCGGCAGCCCGTGCGGTTTGTTCAGCACGAACAGATGCTCATCCTGATACAGGACCATCTCCTGCAAATCCCGCGTCAGGCCGGGATCGACATAGGCGATGGGCTTCGGTTCCGGCGCCGAGGGCAACGGCGGGATGCGCACGGTCTGGCCGGGTTCCAGCCGCGTGTTGGTGTCCGCGCGCTTGCTGTCCACCCGGATCTGGCCGGTGCGGCACCATTTCTGGATCATGCTCTGCTGCACGCCGGGGAAGTGCCGGCGGAACCAGCGGTCCAGACGGATATCGGCTTCGTCCTGGGAGACGGTTTGAAGGGCGACTGTCATGGCGGGGCGTATAGCGGGTTTTTGTTCGGAGCGCTGCCCTTTTGGAGGGGGACGTTAACCTCGGGTTAACCTTTGGGTGATATCCATGGGGCATGGAACTTCGTACCTACCGCACCGACGCGGGCCGAACGCCTTTCCTCGACTGGTTCGCAGGCCTCGACGAAGCGGCGGCATCCCGTGTGTCCCAAGCACTGGCCCGCCTGGAACGCGGGCACTTCGGCAACACGAAAGGCGTCGGGTCCGGCGTCATGGAGTTTCGGATCGACTTTGGACCCGGCTACAGGATATATTTCGGACGCGATGGTCAGGAACTCATCCTTCTTCTGACCGGCGGCGACAAACGGCGGCAACAGCGAGATATCGATGCGGCGATCACCTTCTGGCACGACTACCGGCGCCAAAAGCATGGAGCGTGAGCGTGTCCAGGCCATCACCGGATCGTTCAACGACATCGTGCGCGAACGGATGGCGCGCGAGCCGGGGTTCCGCGATGCCCTGCGGCGGGAAGCACTTGAATGCATCCGTAACGGCGACATCGAAACCGGCCAGTCGATGCTGCGGAAATACTTCGGAGAAGCCGAGCCAGAGGCGGAGCAACCGCGCCCTCTGGCGCTGGCCGACAACCCGTAAGTCCCCCGTAAGTTTGCTTTCGCTCGGCCGCGCCGAATGTGGTAAAGTTGCACCATGCTCGACCTTGCCCAAATCAACGACATCGCCACCCAGGCCGCCACGTCGGTGCTCAGCCGCCACGCGGTGGGGATTCACGACGTCACGACCCAGGAAATCGCCGACCACTACGGCAAGGAGGCGTTGGAGGTGGCCATCGTTTTCAGCCGCGGCACCGGCGATCGGGCCGATGGGGATGACGCCGCGGACGCCCTGGTCGCGATCAACAAGGCGCTGCAGGCGCGGCAGGAAGATCGCTTCGCATTCATGCGTTTCACCACCGAGAAAGAGCTGGAATACGGTGACGAACCTGAATGCTGACCATCTGCTGCAACAGGCGGATAGTCTGGTTGCTGGCGCCCCGTCTCGCCGTTCCCGCCAAGCCGATCTGAGACGCGCGATCTCTGCGGCATACTACAGTGTGTTTCATGCCTGCCTGGGCGCCGCGGCGGACGAATTCGTCGGTGTCGGCAGACGGGCAACGCCACGCTACGAACCGGTCTACCGTAGCATCGACCATCGGGTGTTCCGCGATGTGTCCGAGGAGGCAATCGAGGGCCGGCTCAGGGCGTCCTATCAGCCTTTCATCCCGACGGGCGGCCTGGGAGACGATATCCAAGCATTTTCGATCACAGCGCTGGAGCTTCAGCGGCAGCGATACGTGGCAGGCTACGCGGCGTCCGTGCGATTCGAAGCTGCGAGACAAAGCAGACAATCGGCACCGCCCGTAACGCGATGCGCCGGTTCGCCGCGGCGCCGGAGGAGGATCGAAAGATGTTCCTGACGCTGCTGGTATGCCCGCCTCGGGCGGGGCGGTAGGAACCGAGCAATCCGCACAGCCGGCCAAAAGGCACGGCGCGCTTTTCCATGCGTGAATGTACGTAGGCAAACGTACCAAGTATTCATCCTCCCCGTGCGTGGCTATGCAAGCCGTAACGCAACCCAACATGGAGGGTAGTATGCATATCTCGCCCCGGCCGATCGAACGCGATCCGATTCCCGGCATGGCTGCCTCCTTCGACGGTGCGATGCCATGGTCGCGCCCCGCCAGAACGGCACTACCGCTCGCCCCGCGCCCGATCGCCCTGGCCGTCGCCAAGGAAGCGACGATCGTCGAGCAGGATGACGAAGCCAAATATTGCTTCCTCGTCGTAACCGGCTGCGTCCGCACTGTCCGCACGATGACGGACGGCCGGCGGCAGATCGGTGCATTCCTGTTCGCGGGCGACGTCTACGGGTGGGACGTGACGGAAACCCACGATTTCGGGATCGAAGCTGTGACGCCATCGCTTCTGCACCGCTTCCCCCGCGAAGAACTACAGGAATTCGCCGATGCCCACAGCAATTTCGGCCGCCGCATGCGGGAATTGTCGGCGCGCCAAGCGCGCGCGTCCCGCGACCACATGATCCTGCTGGGCCGAAAAACCGCCGCCGAACGGATCGCCAGCTTCCTAGTGGCGCTGGCCGCCCGGTTGAGGCTGGACGAGGGCGCCTGGATCGCACCGCCGATGAACCGTTCCGATATCGCCGATTACCTTGGCATGACCATCGAAACGGTCTGCCGGCAGTTGAAACAGCTCCGCCAGGACGGCACGATATCGGCGAACGGCACGAAATTTCTGATCCACGACCGGCGGTCTTTGGCGGGAGGTGCCATGGCCGTGCTGCACTAAGCGGTCTGGCGGCTATTCGCCCTTGGCCGCCCGCAGTTTCGCCCAGTAATCCAGCCGTTTGCCGATCTCCCGCTCGAACCCGCGATCCTTCGGGCGGTAGAATGCCTCCCGCGCCATCCCGTCGGGGAAATAGTTTTGGCCGGAAAACGCATCCTCGGTCGAGTGGTCGTAGGCATACCCGTCGCCGTACCCCAACTGCTTCATCAGCTTGGTCGGCGCGTTCAGAATATGCGCCGGCGGCATCAGGCTTCCGGTCGCTTTCGCGGCCGCCCGTGCCGCACCGTATGCGGTATAAACCGCGTTCGATTTCGGGGCCGTTCCCAAATAGACAACCACCTGCGCGATCGCCAATTCGCCCTCGGGCGAGCCTAAGCGTTCGTACGTTTCCCATCCGGCAATCGCCTGCGGCAGAGCATTCGGATCGGCCATCCCGATATCCTCGGCCGCGAAACGGACCAGCCGGCGGGCGATGTAACGCGGGTCCTCCCCCCCATGCAGCATGCGGGCGAACCAGTACAGCGCCGCGTCGGGGTCCGATCCGCGCAACGATTTATGCAGCGCGGAAATCAGATTGTAGTGTTCTTCGCGGTCTTTATCGTACAAGGCCGCGCGTTTCGCCAGCAGATCGGACAGCGCCGCCGAGTCCATTTCCGCCGTCCCGGCTGGCAAAGCCGCCAACTGTTCCGCCATATTGAGAATATACCGACCGTCGCCATCTGCCATCGCCCGCAACGAAAGCCGAGCCTGCTCGTTGAGGGGGAAAGGGCGGTCCAATTCGGCTTCGGCACGTTCCAGGAGCAATTCCAGCGCCGCGTCGTCCAGCCGCCGCAGCACCAGCACCTGACAGCGCGACAGCAGCGCCCCGTTCAATGCGAAGGACGGATTTTCCGTGGTGGCACCGACGAGAATAACCGTCCCGTCCTCCACCACCGGCAAGAACCCGTCCTGCTGGGCGCGATTGAACCGGTGGATTTCGTCGACAAACAGCAACGTGCCCTGACCGGTACGGCGGCGTTTCGTCGCTTCCTCGAACGCGCGCTTCAAATCCGCCACACCTGAGAACACCGCCGACAATTGGGTAAAATGCAACCCGGATCGGGCCGCCAGCAATCGCGCGATGGTGGTTTTCCCGACGCCGGGCGGACCCCACAGAATCAGCGACGCCAACGATCCGCGCGCCAGCATCCGCGTCAGCGTGCCATCCGACCCCAGCAGATGATCCTGCCCGACCACTTCCTCCAGCACCCGCGGCCGCAACCGGTCCGCGAGCGGACGCGCCGCTCGGGCTTCCGGTGTTTCCACCGGTTCCGCCGTGCCGAACAGATCGGGGGAGGATGTGCTCAAAACCCAGAGGTCCCTTTCGCCGCCGCGATGTAACGATCCGCGTCCTCCGGCAGCAACAGACGGTCCGCGACCAGCGCCCGCGCCGCCGCCGCGACCTTGGCCGCGTACCGCGCCGGCGTGCCGTAGCGTTCGGTTAACGAGATCCGCGGATCCCCGTAGGTTTTTTCCTTCGGGAATGGCATGAAACTGCCATCGCGGTCGCACATTTCGCCGGACAGGGCAGGGGCTTTGTAAAAATTGAACCCGGTATGAGTCCCCAACGGCACCGCCACATCCGGCAATTTCAGCCCCGCTCGGTCGTTGCCATCTGGGTCCACGGCGGGCACCAGCGGCACATACGGCGATTTAACGGCGGCCGGATGCACCCAATCCCCCACCGGATCGACCCCGTTCGGCCCCTTCGCCACCGCGAACGCCGGCAGAGGCGGAAAATGCAGCCGCGCCGCCGGCACCAGCGTGCCATCCGCGATCGCTGGAATCCGGCTGGCCGGCGCCGGCCGCCCTGTCGCGATCCAGTCGTCCAGTGCCACCAACAGCGCCCGGATCGCCGGATAGGGATCGTGCGGGTTGCGCAGGTTCACACACGGACCGGGCGCCGTGGTCGATCCGTAACGGCCGGTATGTTGCGAACCGGAGATCAAAAACAGTCGCGTCGTCGCCGGCAGTGCCAAATCGGAACGGCCCGTCGGGTCAGTACCCAACAGCGAAGCGCCCTTCTGCCAGTATTCCGCATCGGTGTTGGTCTCGATCAACAACGGATCGAACCGGTCCCCGCGCAACAGCGCCCCCGATTTCCCACTGACCGGATCGCGCGCGACAGCGGCGGAGAACGGAAAAGCGTTCTCCGGCATCGCATGATCCTCATGCTGCGTGCGAGTCCGAAACGGTTGCGCGAACGGCGCGTTCAGAAATACCCCGCCGATCCCGGCGATATGCGACAAGGCGCCCTCGAAAACCTTCCGCCCGGATTCGTCCTGGTTGAACCCGCCATGGATGAAATCTCGCACGAACCGCCCGCTTTGCGAAATACCGAACAAAATCGCCGCCGAGATCCGCCGGCCCCCGGTCCGGTCCGCCTTCAAATACGCCACGACATCCCGCTGTGCCGCGAACCCGATCCCATCCACCCAAGGCGCCTTCGCTCGGTAGGTCAGCTCGTAAATCGCGCCGAACGCCGGGGCGGCGCCCTCCGGCCGCAGCACGACGGTGCGATCGTCCTGAAACGCCCATTGCGCGGCAGGTACGACCTCCGGCGCGTCCGCCTGCTTGTTCCGCCGCGTCAACACGGCACCGGTCTGGTCCTGGGACGCAGCGGCGTAACTCAGCCGGAACCGAGTCATCGGTGCGCCGCGCGTGCCGGACACGAATTCGTCGCGAATTTCCTGCTCGACATCCGCCAGCGCCGGCACCCGCATCGCCATACCGTGATTGGCGGTCGGTGCGTCGGCGTCCCACCCCGCCCAGGCGAGCGTGTAGCCGCGCCGGAACAGAAACCCGTCCCCCGCATGAGCGACCGTCGTCGGGTCGTTCGTATCGTCCTTCGGTTCGGTAAAATTCAGCCGCCCCGTCGCCAGCTTGTTGCCGCGATTGAGGACGTCGAACAGCAGATGGTGGTTCCCTTTGGCCGGATCGGCGGGTCGGAGCAGAAAAATATCGGTCTCGTATTCCACCTTCCCGGCGGCGTTGCGTGGTGCCTTGTTCAAGCCCCAAATGCCGGCATTGCGCGGATCGGCGGGGTCGAGTTCCCCCTTGGCGACGCCGATCACACGTTCGTATGCCCCCGAGGCCCCGAACGCCTGCCCGGCCGCGAACGGCTCCACCCGGTCGATCCGTACGCTGGTCACCCGAGCCGCCGCCGAGTTGGCGAAGACAAGCGCGGTTAGCAGTGTCAGGATGGGTTTCATGGTCTGTCCTCGCCGGGAATCTGACGCAGCTTTATACCGAAACCCCGGACGGTGGCACCCCGTCCGATGCCCTTCCGCTGCTACGGGTTCATGCGATAGTCTGACGCCATGCCAACCGACCATCTCATCCCAGAAGACCTGCGCACGCTGTATCGTGTCCGTGAATGGCGGAACGCGACAGGCGTGCTCGCGACGGCCTGCCCCGACGAATGGGCAGATATTATTGCCATCCTGCGAGAGTTCCGGTTGCTCCGGTCGCAGATACTGACTGCGGGGGGCGGGCTATCGCCAATCTCCCAGAATGTGAACGACGCGTTCGTGGCACGTGGTTGGAAAGAAAAGAACTTCGCGACCGCGATTCGCGTAGACGACGCGGAATACATCAGTCCAACGCACGCGGTCGATTGTTTCAAAGGCCGGGTCGCCTTGGAACTGGAATGGAACAACAAGGACCCGTTCTTCGACCGCGACCTCAACAATTTCCGACTCCTGTTCGATCTGCGGGCGATCGATGTCGGCATTATTCTCACCCGATCATCGGAACTGCAGACCATCTTCGACCGATTGGGGAAGGGGCAGAGTTACGGCAACAGCACCACGCATCACGCCAAGCTGTGGCCGCGCCTGGACGGCGGCGGCGGTGGCGGTTGCCCTATTTTGACCTTCGCGATCACGCCGAACCTCTACGTCGATGACGGGCAGGAGGCTTTGGACGCCGCCATCGCCGCGAAGGCGGAGCGTGACAGCCGAAGGAAATCGCGGACCGGTGCGCGGACGCCGCGCGTCTGACCTATTCCGCGGCGATGGCCCGCCGTTCGGATGCCGAATTATGACCGTAGGTTTTCCAGGACGGCTCGTACGTTTCCTCGGCTTCATTGCCCCAGACCGTCCAGCCTGGGCGCACCCCGCGGGCGAAAAGCTCGATCCTGGGACCAGGACTGCATGCTTCGATGATGGGATAAATCTCATCGGGTTTACGCGAGTGTTCCCGCTTCCGCGTTTCCAGATAATTCACCTGGGTACGTCCGGGTTGAAGCGTGCGCGCGTTCTTGCCACGCACCCCGAACAAAACGACCTCGGTGACATTGCGGAAGTAAAACCCGACGCCTCGGCCGTCGCTGCCACCGTCCTTGCGGATTTTGCGCCATACGATGTTGGATTTGTACTGAAACCCCCAAGCGCTCATCACCCGCAGACCTTCCGGCAACAGCGCATTGGGAACCCAGAGATACAGATGCGCGGTCGGCGCGGCGATGGAGGCGACGGGAAGCGAGGAAATAGCATCGATATCCATCGTGCCGTAGCGCGACAGGCGCCGATGTTCCGGCGCGACCTTTCCGGTGCGGTTGACGAATTGCCAGGGCGGATCGGCAAGCACGCAGGCAAATTTGTGCCCGCGCGCGGCTTCGCGCAGTTCCGTCCCAATGGCCGCGCTACCGTCCGTCGTCATGTCCAGATCCATCTCATGCTGCATAGCCGCACCCGCTGCCCCGATTCGTCAAGCCGCGCGCCGCTTTTGCGCAGGCCGGACGCATCGGCGTCGCGGGCCGGGACAGATCGCACCCAACGCGCGATCCGGTTTTGTTCCCGGACCACGGGCTATCTCAAACCACCCCCGGAAGCAACCAATATGCCGCATGGAGCTCCCAACGATTCCGTCCTACCTTCGCCCCACCAAGGAGACGCCCATGACCCAAGACCCAGCCTTCGCCCTGGCCGAACACGTCTGCCGCACGGGTTTCGCCGACCTGCCCGCCAGCACGATCGAATCCGCCCGCCGCGACATCCTCGACACCTTCGGCTGCATGCTCGGCGGCAGCGGCTCTCCCGGGATCGACGAACTTTGCACCGTCATCGCCCACTGGGGCGGGCGCGAGGAAAGCCGAGTCCTGCTGCGCGGCATGAACCTCCCCGCCCCGCAGGCGGCGCTGCTGAACGCCAGCATGGGTCACGCGCTGGATTTCGACGACACGCTGGACACCGGCGGCTCCATCCACCCTGGCGTCTCCGTCCTGGGTTCCGTGCTGGCGGCGGCCGACATGCTTAACGGCATCCCCGGCAAAGACATGCTGCTGGCCGTCGCGCTCGGGTTGGATGTGTCGTGCCGGATCGCCTTCGCCTCCACGGTCGACCGAGGCTGGCATCGCACCGCCATGATCGGCGTCTTCGGCGCCACCGCCGCCGTCGGCAAGCTGCTGGGCCTGGACAGCGAGCAAATGCGCCACGCCTTCGGCATCGCCTACAGCCACGCCGCCGGCAACCGCCAGTGCATCCTGGACGGCGCCCTGACCAAGCGCATGCAGGCCGGCCAGGCCGCGAGCGCCGGCGTGTTTTCCGCGGTCCTCGCCAAAACCGGCTTCACCGGCGCGCACAATATCTTCAACGGCAAATTCGGCTTTCTGGAGCTGTATCAGCCGAACGGCCACGACGCATCGTTGCTGACGAAGGACCTCGGCGCGAAGTTCCAGGGCGAGGAACTCAGCTACAAACCGTACCCCTGCGGCCGCCCGCTGCATTCGGCCATCGACGCCGCCATGGCCGCCCGCGCCGCTTTGGGCATCGAACGCGCCGAGGATATTGCATCAGCGACAATCGAAGCCCCGGTGTTCGAGGACTCCCCCGCCAAGCGCCGCCCCACCCAAGTCGTGGAAGCCCAATTCGCGCTGCCCTTCCTGGTCGCCACCGCTCTGGTGCACGGCAAGGTCGGCATCGGGGAAGTGGACGGCCTCGGCAGCCCTGCTGTCCTGACGCTGTCGGACCGGATCGCGGGCACCACCGGCAAGCTGGCCATCGCGGTGCGCCGCACCGACGGCCGTTCGGTCCGGATCGAAGCCAGCAGCCCCATCGGCTCCCCGCAAAAACCCCTGTCCACGGAACAGTTCGCCGCCAAATTCCGCGACTGCGCGGCCAACGCCGTCAAGCCGCTGTCGGCGGCGGATGTCGATGCCACTCTGGCCGATATCGCGGGGTTGGAAACCCTGCCGGACGTCCGTGTGCTGCTCGGCCGCTTCGCCTAAAACCACCCGTCATCGCAAGGAGCGGAGCGACGAAGCGAACCAGGGGGACGTGGCCCTGGTTCGCTTCGCTACGCTCGCGATGACGATAAAGCGGCCGCCTATCGCAGCCGCAACCCCGGATCCATTCCCATATAAGCCCGCCCGCCCTGCGGGTACCACTCCGGCCCCACGGTCTGCGACTGACCGACCACCTGCGCATCCCACCAGCACTCGGCCAGCCGCGTCTCCCGCTTGAACGACGTGCTCCCGCCCCAGCGATACACCAGATCCAATGCCTGACGCGCGCAATCCGCCGCGTGTACGGAAGCCAGCCGGGTCCGCGCCCGCTGCTGCAGCGTGGTTTCGCCCCCGGACGCAACGGTGTTCCAAAGCTCCGCCACCATCGACCGCCGATACACCTGCCCGGCCGACAGAATCGCGTCGGCCCGTCCCACGGCGTCCTGCACCTGAGGGTTCTCGCACAGCATCCCGCTGCGCCCGCGCGGGGTTTTCTCCACCGCTAGGGCGATCAGCGCATCGATCGCGGCGCGCGTAATCCCGGTGATTACCGAACTGTGATGCGGCCCGATCCACGCGCCGGCCGGCAGAGCGTAAGACACGCCCGGCCAGCGCGACCACTGATTGTCCAGTGGCGCGCCCGCATGGGTCATCGTCCGGTGTTCGGGAAGAAAAATATCGTCCACCGTCCAGTCGAAGCTGCCGGTCCCGCGCATGCCGGTCACATCCCAGGTGCCGGGGATGACATTCACCTCGTCGCGGCGGAACACACCGCGCCAATAGGTGCCACCGTCCTCCGACGACCGCGTGCGAAGCCCGTCGCCGTCCTGAATCTGGAAGCTGGCGAGCATCCACCCGGCTTCCTGGCACCCGCTGCCGAAGCTCCAGCGCCCGCTGACGCGGTAGCCACCCGGCACAGGAACCCCGATGCCGCCGCCTTGAATCGCGGTGCCGGCGATGACGGTGCCTTTGCCGCTGCCATAAATTTCATGCACCCCGTCGTCGGGCAGCCCCAGCGTGATCAACTGGATGACGCCGTTGTTCACGAGGTTCCAGCCGACGGAGCCCAAACCCTCCGCCATCAACTCCACCACCCGCAGAAACGTCGGCGTATCCGCCTGCAAACCGCCGAGCACGCGGGGGATGGTCATGCGGTAGAATCCGGCTTCGGTCAGCTGCGCCACCAGGGCTGGCGGAAACCGCTGCTCCGTTTCCAGTACATCGCGATACTGCCGCAGCGACGGACGCGTGGCGGCGGCGGCGCGGGTCAGCGGTTGGTCGTCGGTGTCCGCCGCCAGCGCTGTATTTTCTGTAATGATGTCCATCGTTTCCTCTCTTTTCCCCCGCGCTACCGCATGCGCGATCCGGGGTCCATGCCCATGAAGGCGCGCCCGCCCATGGGGTACCATTCCGGGGCGATCGTCACGGTTTGACCGACGACATGCAGGTCCCGCCAGCACTCCGCCAACCGGCTATCGCGCCGGAACGATGTGCTGCCGCCGTGGCGGTACGCCATGTCCATCGCCTCCCGCGCGCAATCGGCGGCGTAAACGGCGGCGAGGCGGCAGCGCGCCCGCTGTTCCAATGTCGTGGTCCCACCCGCCGCGATCGTATTCCAAAGCTCGGCGATCATCGTCGCCCGATAAATCCGCCCGGCGTTCAGGATCGCGTCCGCCCGTCCCACGGCGTCCTGCACCTGAGGGTTCTCGCACAGCATCCCGGTGCTCCCGCGCGGGGTTTTCTCGACGGCCAGAGCTATCA
>Ga0214180_1000248_pt1 | contig 20336 bp, 18 predicted proteins | sample TroBogEpilimnion_22_FD_153018 | JGI IMG/M metagenome (GOLD analysis project Ga0214180, IMG submission 153018) | Freshwater microbial communities from Trout Bog Lake, WI - 16OCT2007 epilimnion | ecosystem: Environmental > Aquatic > Freshwater > Lake > Epilimnion/Euphotic zone | place: Trout Bog... | reverse complement strand
GGAATTCAGGACTAAAGCCTTTTTCTATTATTTTCATGCTATCACTCGCATGATCTTGCTGAGTAAAGCCCATAGATGCACGACTACCCTCTTCCGCACCTGCGTTAGTCGTCATCACTAAAATAATGTTACGAAAATCTGCTTTGCGACCATTATTGTCCGTCAAGGAACCATGATCCATGACTTGCAACAGCAAATTAAAGACATCTGGATGTGCTTTTTCAAGCTCATCTAGTAATAAAACGGCATGAGGATGTTTATTAACCTGCTCGGTTAACAAACCACCTTGATCAAAACCAACATAACCGGGAGGCGCACCAATCAATCTAGAAACGGTGTGTCGCTCCATATATTCAGACATATCAAATCGTATTAATTCTACGCCTAATACTTTGGCCAATTGACGTGTTACTTCTGTCTTACCTACGCCCGTTGGACCTGCAAATATAAATGAGCCTATAGTCTTCTGCGCATCCCTTAGGCCAGCACGCGACAATTTAATGGCGGAAGCTAAAGAGGTAATTGCTTCATCTTGACCAAACACGAGCATTTTTAAATTTTTCTCAAGATTAGCGAGCTTATCGATATCATTGCTAGATACCGATCGTGCGGGAACTCTAGCAATTTTTGAAACAATATCTTCTATCTCAGCAACATCAATTTCTTCTTTACGCAGAGCAATTGTTACCATGCGCTGCTTTGCACCCGCCTCGTCAATAACGTCAATGGCTTTATCAGGCAAATGTCGATCAGTGATATAACGATCAGATAATTCAGCTGCAACTCGTAAGGCGTCAGCAGAATAGGTTACATTATGATGCTCTTCAAAACGTGACTTAAGACCTTTTAATATCAAGATAGTATCTTCTACCGAGGGCTCAACTACATCGATCTTTTGAAATCTTCGAGCTAAAGCATGATCCTTCTCAAATATGCCACGATATTCCTGATAAGTAGTCGAACCTATGCAACGCAATTGACCAGAAGCTAAGGAAGGCTTAATTAAATTAGAGGCATCCATTACCCCGCCAGAAGCAGATCCAGCACCAATAATGGTATGAATCTCATCTATAAATAATATGAAGTCTGGCTCTTTTTTAAGCTGATTCATTAATGCTTTAAGGCGCTTTTCAAAATCACCCCGATATTTAGTACCTGCGACTAATGCACCTAAGTCTAAAGAATAGATGACGCTATTTAATAATATTTCCGGCACTTCTTTATCAACGATTCTTTTCGCCAAGCCTTCTGCAATCGCTGTTTTACCAACTCCCGCTTCCCCGACTAACAAAGGATTATTTTTACGACGACGACAAAGTGTTTGAATGGTGCGTTCGAGTTCAAGCTCTCTTCCAATTAAGGGATCAATGCGTCCCTGCATTGCCTCTTCATTGAGATTTGTGGTGTACTTTTCTAAAGGACTGCCAGCTTCACTATCAGAGCTATTAGATTCAGAAGCTGAGTCTTTTGGAAGCTCATGATCTTGATCTTTTTTAGAAATACCATGAGCAAGATAATTAACAACATCTAAACGAGATATATCTTGTTTATTCAGAAGATAAACGGCATGAGAATCTTGTTCGCTAAACAAGGCTACAAATAAATTGGCACCGGTCACTTCTTTCTTATCAGAAGCCTGTACATGAAAAACAGCTCGTTGTAATACTCGCTGAAAACCTAATGTAGGTTGAGTTTCGCGATCAATATTTAAAGGTATCAATGAAATGGTATCTTCAATAAAGCGCATTAACTGCTCTTTTAATAAAGCGACATCACAGCCACATGCTTTCATTATGCTTTCTGCCACCGTGTTATCAAGCAGGGCTAATAATAAATGTTCAACAGTAATAAATTCATGACGATTATCGTGCGCGTTTTTAAAGGCGGTATTTAAGGTGACTTCAAGTTCTTTACTTAACATAAACGCTCCTGGTTAAACCATTTCCATCGCACACATTAACGGGTGCTGATAGCTTCGTGAATATTCATTGACCATATAGACCTTAGTCTCAGCCACATCTTTACTATATGTACCACAAACTCCAACACCTTGGGTATGAATTTGCAGCATCACTTGCGTGGCTTTTTGCTCGGACATAGCAAAAAAATCCATCAAAATTTCAATAACAAAATCCATGGGCGTATAGTCATCATTTAATAGTATAACTTTATATAACGGCGGTCTTTTTAGCTCAGGTTTAGCATCCTGGAGCGCTAGACCACTATCATTATCTTCGTAGGGTTCAAAATCAGACATAATTAAGCAAATAAAAAAAAATAACTATAAGTTTGTAACATGTTGCTAATGGTAGAGTATTTCAAGCCCATGTAAATAACAAATTTACCTGTCTATAACCAGAAAGCAAAATTGAAAGGTAACTAAGGCCATAAAAAGCTTAACAGAACCATTTTTACCAACATAATTTACTTTAATCTAGTAAGATATCAACTTTTTATCAGTCGGAAATCATCAATGGTTTGGAAACCACACGTCACTGTTGCCGCTATCATTCAGCAAGATAATCGTTTCTTACTCGTAGAAGAAGAAACGGCTCACGGCCTACAACTTAACCAACCTGCAGGGCATTTAGAAGAAAACGAAGATTTAATTACTGCCGTGCGTCGAGAAACTTTAGAAGAAACTGCTTGGCTATTTGAACCTGAACACATTATTAGCATTCAACTTTGGCGTAAAAACTTGGAGTCGCCTACCTTTCTAAGAGTCTGTTTTTCTGGTCATTCTCACAGCTATAATCCAAACTTAACACTAGATGAAGGCATTATTGCAACTCATTGGCTAACTCGAGATGAAATCGCAGCACAGCAACATCGCTTGCGTAGTCCGTTAGTATTAACTAGTGTCGATGAATACCTCAGTGGTCAGCGTCACCCATTATCTTTGCTTAAATCATTGCTAGCGCCCAGTCATGAGTAAAAACATCATTGTCGGCATGTCTGGCGGTGTAGATTCTTCGGTCACAGCCTTACAACTCTTAGAACAAGGCCACCAAGTTAGTGGTTTATTCATGAAGAACTGGGAGGAAGATGAGGGTACAGAATATTGCACTGCAATGGAAGATCTCGCTGACGCCCAACAAGTTTGCGACAAACTAGGCATAACACTAAAAACTGTTAATTTTGCAGCTGAATATTGGGATGAGGTATTTGAAGTCTTCTTATCTGAATTTAAAGCCGGCCGCACCCCTAATCCAGACATACTGTGTAATAAGCATGTTAAATTCAAAGCTTTTCTAAATTATGCGATTGAAGACCTGGGTGCTGATTACATAGCAACCGGACACTATGCGCGAGTTGCGGAAAAAAATGGTGAATTTTTCTTATTAAAAGGCCTAGATCCTAATAAAGAACAAAGTTATTTCCTGTATACCTTAGGACAAAAAGCCTTATCAAAAACTTTATTTCCTATTGGTCATTTACATAAACCTGAAATTCGTGCCTTAGCAAAAAAAGCAGGTTTTGATAACCATAAGAAAAAAGACAGCACAGGTATATGTTTTATTGGCGAACGTAAATTCACCGAGTTTTTGCAACGCTACTTACCCACTCAACCTGGCGAAATGGTTACTCCAGAAGGCCAATGCATAGCTAAACATCAAGGCTTAATGTATTACACCTTAGGACAACGGCAAGGTTTGGGAATTGGTGGTGTAAAGAATGCTCCTGATGAGCCCTGGTATGTGCTAGATAAAGATTTAGAAAACAATAGACTGATTATTGGCCAAGGTCATGATCATCCGCTGATGCTGCACAATACCTTAGAAGCAAATCAACTAGACTGGTGTAGCAATCAAGCTTTAAACGAAACTATTGTATGTACAGCTAAAACACGCTACCGACAAGCTGATCAAATCTGCAAAGTGATTCCCCTTGAAAATGATCGTTGCCGCGTGTTATTTGATGAGCCACAAAGAGCCATTACCCCAGGACAGTCAGTTGTTTTTTATCAAGACGAGATATGTTTGGGTGGCGGAATTATTGAATCTAAATCAAATAGTTAAAAGCTTAACAATCTATCTAATTGAAAACATATTATCTGCACATTTAACATCCTAGGGGACAGGTCGCAACCTGTCCCTACATTTAGATCGACCTATAGATTTCGAACGATATCTACTTATCAACACCCACCACATGCATAGATTTATCCACTAAACTAATCTATTTTTAACACATCAAAGCTCATATCGTTAGCCCCCTCTATACTTAAATATCAAAATTGGATGGCATTTGCCATACTAAAAAACACAGTTAAACTCAATATTGAAAGTAAAATATAAAAACAAATTTAGGGGGCTCTATGTCTAATTTCTTTTCCAAACAACGCATTATTGCTGAACCAGATTATAATCGCTGGATGGTTCCACCCGCAGCGTTAGCCGTCCATTTATGCATTGGTCAAGCTTATGCTTTCAGCGTATTCAATAACCCATTATCACGAATTATTGGTATAACGGATTCAGCTCCAGACGATTGGAAGTTAACTACCTTAGGCTGGATTTTTAGTTTAGCGATAGTTTTTTTAGGACTATCTGCTGCTTTTGGTGGTAAATGGTTGGAAAAAGTTGGGCCACGATTAACCATGTTTGTAGCGGCTTGTTGTTTCGGTGGCGGGTTTCTAATTTCAGCCTTAGGCGTATCTCTTCATCAAATCTGGTTAATTTATTTGGGCTATGGCGTCATAGGCGGTATTGGATTAGGTTTAGGCTATGTATCACCCGTTTCAACGCTGATAAAGTGGTTCCCTGATCGTAGAGGTATGGCAACAGGCATGGCCATTATGGGTTTTGGCGGAGGAGCAATGATTGGCGCACCGCTATCCATTCTTTTAATGGAACATTTTAAAACAGCGACTTCAGTTGGAGCAATGGAAGCCTTTACCATCATGGGCTGTATTTATTTTGTTTCTATGATGATTGGTGCCTTAACCATTCGTATACCAGCAGAAAATTGGCAACCCGAAGGTTGGATTCCCCCTGTTGTTGAAAATAACATGATTACTAAACATCATGTTCATATCGATCAGGCATTAAAAACACCTCAGTTTTATTTACTATGGCTGGTTCTTTGTATGAATGTAACCGCAGGCATTGGCGTGTTAGGGCAAGCCTCGGTAATGATTCAAGAAATTTTCAAAGGTACGGTAACAGCAGCTGCGGCGGCTGGGTTTGTTGGGCTACTGAGTTTATTCAATATGGGCGGTCGATTCTTTTGGTCGTCTGCGTCTGATTTTATTGGTCGAAAAAATACTTATTTTATTTTCTTTATCGTAGGAATTTCCCTTTATGCCTCTGTACCCTCAATAGGTCAATCAGGCAACATGGTCTTATTTATAGTTTTATATGCTCTTATAATTAGTATGTATGGTGGTGGATTTGCAACTATACCCGCTTATTTAGCTGATATTTTCGGAACCAAATATGTTGGTGGAATTCACGGTAGATTATTAACCGCGTGGGCAACAGCGGGTGTTCTCGGCCCAGTATTAGTGAATTACATCCGCGAATCTCAGATTGAACACGGCGTGGCTAAAGCGGATGCTTACAGTGTGACGATGTATATCATGGCTGGGTTATTGAGCTTAGGCGCAATATGCAATCTATTGATCAAACCTGTAAATGAAAAACATCACATAAAACATGATGAAAATTATTAAAATAATAGTATTTTTTAGCCCTACACTTACATCATGGCAAACAGTAAAAAAACAAAAAGGGTAAATAAAATGAAACATTCAAAACCGAACTCAATTTCTGAACTGCTAAAAATATCCATTTTTTGGCTTTATGTTAGTATCCCGCTAGCATGGGGAATATGGTCAACTCTACAAAAAACAATGGCATTATTTAACTAATTATATATCAAGTTCTGCTGACTACGTTTTCAATCACCAAACAGAGTCAAATGTAATAGATATTATTATTAACAACTAAAGCTATAATTTTGGAGGTTTATAAGGGTAAAATAGCAACCGTATCTCCTGCAGTAATCGAGAGTGTGCTGGGTGTTTCCTGAACCTGTTTTTACCCCGGGGATGAAATCCGCTAATGGTGAGTATGCCCGTTTTATACGGGAAACCTAATTTAGCGGTTACATCCCCACTTGAACCTCCGGTTCAAGGACGAAAGCACATAACGATACAGGCGGGAGATGCAATTTATTAACTGCTTTATACAACATCATCTGATACAAAAACTCTATCAAAGCTTCAATTTTTGACAACTCTTTAATCTTGAAGAAACTTGTGTTTTTTCAGATGCACTGATTAATCTACCCCCCCTTTCCACAAAAAACTAGACTTACCCATTGAATTAGTAAAATGCCATTAATTCAACTTATTGATAATAATAGAAATTAGTTCTTGTGTGCTTACATATTTAACATAAATATAAAAACATTAACCATTTACTGCCACAATTAGAATAATGTTAATAAAAAAAGTTTTCTTAACTGAAAAAGTTTTTTCCCTAGGAAAACTTTTGTAATCATCAAGATTGCAATTGGAATCTTACTGATACTTTTAAGTATCCTTTAGATTATTTTTAGTATTACAAAGAGACTTTTAGCAATCATCCGAATTATTTTTGGAATTTAGCAGAAAACTTTAGCTATCCTGCAGATTTTTTTTGGAACGTACAATAAAACAATTATTTATAACAGGATTATTTCTTTTTCTTTAATGATAACAAAAGGAATCAACTAGATTATTTTTTTCGTAATGAGCATTCTAATTGTTTAGCCAAGATTACGGCTGTTTTATTATAAATACCTTTAGCAATATTGATAGGACTTTTTTTACTAAGAAACTCGTTATTTTATAGATATTAATCATTGCAAAAGTTTTTGCATTATCCCTAGAGTGTAATAGGCGATAGCCGTATTACACCCTGTTTTACCAGATAAAAGATCAGCAGAACATAATGAGCAATAAGCCTTAAAGCTAATTTCACTTATCATTCGACTTTTTTCCAGTCCACATTGCTTTAACAGAGTTTTCTTTATAAAGCACACTTGAAACAAGCACACCCGCCAAATGTAAAGCGATCAAAACCAACATCAAATGGGTATAAAGTATATGCAATTCCTTCCAATAATCCTCGCCTACCTCATCTGGCTCCCTAATTAAATATTGTTCAATATCATCTTTAGCATAAGCTGAGGAAATAGGATTGATTGATGGCAGTTGGAAAGTTACTGGTTCATCAACCGATTGCAGTCCATGAAGCTTTATACCACTATAGCTAACCATAAATAAAGTTATTAGCATCGCTATCACCATCCAACCACCCAGTGGATTGTGCCCTACATAACGCTTAGGTTTCTTGCTAAAAAGACTTTTAACATAACGCAACACGGTTGAAAAGGATGTGACAAAATTACTAAAACGAGCATGGCGACTACCCCAAACCCCCCAAACAACTCTAAAGATGATAAGCCCTAGAACCATATAACCCGCATAATTATGAATTTCATTTTTTTCAGTACGAGTTAAATAAGCCACTATAAAACTCGCCACCAAAGACCAGTGAAAAATACGAATTAAAATATCCCAAACTTCTAAATTTTTTTGATAAATATTCATCTTACCCTCTTATCAAGACCTGGATTAGCTGAGCTTATAAGTAATAAATAAACCTAGTGCTTATGCCTAAATGTTTGTTATACCCTCATAAACATTGGGCAATAATATATCCCTATCAGTTTTCCAGCTTTATTTAAATCTGCAAATCTAAAACAGCTTCTACCTTGAGACATCAGGGTCATTTTCCGTGTTAAAAGACATAAAGTATTATGACTTTAGCTTCCCCCTTTGTAAAAGGGGGATCGAGGGGGATTTTATTAAGCCATAGATTATTGATATTTAATAATAATTTTTTCAATAGATCAAATCTCCCCTAACCCTTCTTTGCTAAAGAGGGGAATAATAAGAATACTTTCACAGTCTCTAACGCTATTGCACCCAACATTACTAAATAAAAATCTATCTTTGGACTTAAATTTTAGTGGCTTGTGTCATCATTAAAAACAGTATCCAAATTGGGTGCTGAAATGGCGCTAATCAGCCACTGTTTGAGCTGATCTTCTTTTGCATGCCTTAGTTTATTGACAACAGTATCAGATAACTCACCAAAGCGATGTTTAAGCATTAAACCAAGCATTTCTGCTTCTCCTTCCAGCAAGCCTTCTTGACGTCCTTCTTGACGTCCTTCTTGACGACCTTCTTGACGACCTTCTTGACGACCCTCTTGACGTCCTTCTTGACGACCTTCTTGTAGACCCTTAGCAATTCCAATTCTTTCTATGCTTGTTACGTATTGCATTTTTTCATTCTCCTCAAAGATTTCGATTTCTTGCCATAGTTGTTGATCAAGTTCTTCAGGTAAACGCATCATCCAGTCAATGACGCTAAACAAGTCGATAATCCGTTGTTTATCCCACTGTCGTTGATAGAGTAACCGTACTAATAATTGTTTGGCTTTATAGCGTGCAACAGCGTTTTTACGTGTTTGCTGCGTCATGATATGAGTGGCTGTAACCACAGCAAAAGAGTTATCCATTGTCAGTAGTTCATTAACCATATCATGATAATCGGTTAGTTTAGCAATGGGGAAATGAATAGAAGTTTCACTACCCAATACACTGTAACTAAAATTATCGGGGCGCCAATTAACTTGATCATCAGCTAGTACGGCGAAACTAGCTACCGGTTTATCGTAGCGATCATAAATACGGTAATTATAGACGAACATTCGTTTGGCAAATTCAGCTTGCCGAGTTCCTTGGACTTCAATGTGAATATAAATCCATTTTTCATCGCCATTAAGCTGCGACACTCGAACTAGTTTATCAACAAAGCGCTTTCCTAGTTCAGCATCCTGAACGACCGCTCTTAGTTCTTGATCCAGAAAAACATGCTCCTTTGACCAATCAATCTGAGCATAAGCCTCTGGAAAATAGAAGGCTATAAACTCCGGAAAATAATGCTCGACAGCTTCTTTCCAAGGACTGTCGTAATGATCTATAAAGGTTTCTATGATCACAATGTGCTCATCTTGTTCAATCATACAACCTCATTAATTTTTTGGGTAATTATACTCAAAGATGGCTATTCTGAGTAAGCTATTGTTTAAAGCAATGATCTCAAGGAGCGAAATAAAATTTAATAGCCCTTATGTAAGCGTTCTTTACAATTAGTCATCAAATAAGAATTAACAAAAACAGACCACGTATTGCGAAGGTGGCAAGCTTGTTAAAGCTGTCAAATAAATTGAATCAATGTACCAACATAATTCGAAGTGCTCAATCTTAAGTTGGCGCTTATGGGTTGCGAACCCCGACCGGCACAGAATCTGCGTGAATGCCGGAAACGCTTCCCTCGCTTACGCTCGAAAAGTCTTATTCCGGCCTCAACTACAATTTCTGTTGTCCAACTACTGCAGGGATGATTACTTGTGTAGATTACCTATGTCCTAGAAGTATGACGATACCCGCTAATTTATGTATAATGGCAAGCATTTTTGTTAGCAAGATATATTCATTACATAATCGATAACTAGAGATGAGGTAAAACATGGTTTCACTAGAAACGCCAGTCTGTGACTTTGGCTTAAAAGCAATAGACTTTAACTTGCCGGGCATTGATGATAGAACTTGGTCTCTTCAGGAATGCATGGGTGAAAAAGGCTTGTTAATTATGTTTATCTGTAATCATTGTCCTTATGTTAAAGCAGTGCAAGATAGAATCGTTAGAGATGCCCTAGAACTTAAGCAATTCGGCATCGAGTCCGTAGCCATTATGTCTAATGATCCAACCAATTACCCTGAAGATTCATTCGAGAATATGAAACTATTCGCCCAACGTTTGAATTTTAGCTTCCCCTATTTATTTGACGAAAGCCAAGAAATAGCCAAACAATATAATGCTGTCTGTACCCCTGATTTCTTTGGCTATAACGCCAACTTTGAATTGCAATACCGAGGTCGACTCGATGCAAGTCGTAAAGAGACAGCACCCACCGATACCCGTCGTGATTTATTTGAAGCAATGAAATTGATAGCTCAAACAGGCGTCGGCCCTCAAGACCAAATACCTAGCATGGGTTGCTCCATCAAATGGAAATAAGCAACACCTTACTTTAAGCTGATTACTTTACAACACTAACAAACCGAGAGCATAAAATATGTCGATACAAAGAATGGTTGATCTGGATTTATCAGGAAAACGTGTATTAATTCGCCAAGATCTAAACGTACCCGTCAAAAATGGTGTCGTTACTAGCGATCTTCGTATACAAGCCAGTGTCCCAACTATTGAGTTTGCCTTAGCTGCTGGCGCTGCAGTTATGCTGTTATCACACTTAGGTCGTCCTGTTGAGGGTCAATTTGACGAAGAGTCTTCATTAAAGCCAGTCGCTGATCAATTAGCCAAATTATTAGGAAAGTCAGTACGATTAGAAAAAGATTGGCTTGATGGCATTACTATCGCACCAGGCGAAGTTGTATTATGCGAAAACGTTCGCTTCAATGTTGGTGAAGAAAAAAACAGCGATGAACTAGGCCAAAAAATGGCTGCTTTATGCGACATCTTTGTTATGGATGCTTTTGGTACAGCTCATAGAGCCCAAGCATCAACTCACAGCGTAGCTAAATTTGCACCCATTGCTTGCGCTGGACCTTTATTAGCTAGCGAACTTGATGCTTTAGGCAAAGCACTAGAAACTCCGACTAAACCTTTGGTAGCAATTGTGGGCGGCTCTAAAGTTTCTACCAAATTAACGGTATTAGAGTCTCTTTCAGAAAAAGTAGACCAACTGATCGTTGGCGGTGGAATTGCCAATACCTTCATTGCTGCAGCGGGCTTTTCGGTTGGAAAATCATTATATGAAGCCGATTTAATTCCCGAAGCGCTACGATTAATTGCTGCTGCAAAAAAAGCAGGCTCAGACATTCCAATTCCTGTCGATGTAGTTTGCGCTAAAGAATTTTCTGATACCGCAGTCGCTACTATTAAGAACGTTGCAGATGTAGAAGCTGATGATTTAATTTTAGATATTGGCCCTGATACTGCCAAGCAATATGCTGAATTAATTAAGTCTGCTGGCACCATCGTTTGGAATGGTCCTGTAGGTGTATTTGAAATAGAGCAATTTAGTCATGGCACTCAATCAATGGCGACAGCAATTGCAGAAAGCAGAGCTTTTTCTATTGCTGGCGGTGGCGATACTCTTGCGGCTATCGACAAATACAATATTAACGACCAAGTTTCTTATACATCAACTGGCGGCGGCGCTTTTCTTGAATTTCTTGAAGGTAAAGAACTTCCTGCAGTGGCTATATTAAAAACCCGCAGCTAGAAATATCACAAACGAGGCAATAGCGGTTGAATGTTTAGATTTTATCTGACTTCAATCGCTATCAAAATTAAAAGCATTAATTTTACATCTTGACCTCGTTGTCAGTACCTTGTACCTTACATTCCCTATCTGTCGTGTATCAAACAGATAATTTTTCACTTACCTAGGTTTAAAAATGGCAAGAATTACCATCGAAGATTGTTTAGAGCATGTAGAAAACCGTTTCAAACTGGTTCTATTAGCTAGCACTAGAGCACGTCAACTAAGTCACGGAGCTACCGAATTTTTACCTCGCGGCAAAGATAAAGATACCGTACTTGCCTTACGCGAAATAGCTGCTGGCCATGTTACGACAGATAATATTAATCTTCTCCATCGCGTAGGCGACAGCCACGACCACAATCCAATGTTTTAATTATCGCTAACTATGTCGAAAATAGACGAAGCTGACACCCATAATCAACTTCAAGATGAACTGGTTTCACGTTTATGTAGCGCTTTATCTGTCTATTTAGACCCTGCTCAAGTTAACGAATGCTTACGCGCCTATGAATTTGGTGCAGAAGCCCATCTAGGACAATTTCGTAAAAGTGGCGAAGCTTATATTTGCCACCCAGTTTCCGTCGCCATAACACTCGCCGAAATGCATATGGACGCAAGTGGCATTATGGCGGCAATTTTGCATGATGTTATTGAAGACACTCCAGTCACTAAAAAGGAATTGGCGCAACTATTTAACATAGAAGTTGCTGAACTTGTTGACGGTGTTACCAAGCTTACTAAAATCGATGGAAGATCCCAGAGTCGTGCAGAAACCCAAGCTGAAAATGTACGTAAAATGTTTTTGGCTATGGGCAAAGATTTACGTGTCATTTTAGTCAAACTATCAGACCGATTGCATAACATGCAAACCCTAGGCAGCATGCCTTCAGAAAAAAAACGCCGTATTGCTCGAGAAACATTAGATATTTATGCCCCTATTGCCAATCGACTAGGCATGAATAAAATCAGGCATAAACTCGAAGAGCTTAGTTTTGAAGCGATGTATCCTATGCGCCACAGGGTATTAACTACTGCTATTAAAAAAGCCCGTGGCAACCGCAGTAAAATCATCAATACCATTGAAAGTTCCATCACTAAGCGCTTAGAACAAGCGTCTCTACCCTGCGAAGTTTCAGGACGAGAAAAGAATATTTATAGTATTTATCAAAAAATGCTGATTAAAAAGCTATCCTTAGCCTCAGTTTTTGATGTTTATGCTTTTCGAGTTTTTTGCGACTCTGTAGATTCTTGTTATCGTGTCCTTGGTATTATTCATAATTTATTTAAACCAATACCCGGTCGTTTTAAAGATTATATTGCCTTACCTAAGGCTAACGGTTACCAATCACTACATAGTATTGTTATCGGCCCTTATGGGGTACCTATCGAAATACAAATTCGTACTCACGAAATGCACCGCATGGCAGAATCTGGTATAGCAGCCCATTGGCTTTATAAATCAGAAGATGATAAATCTGAAAAATTTCAAATGCGTGCCAATGAATGGCTGCGAGATTTATTAGAAATACAAAAGTCAGCTGGAGATTCTCTTGAGTTTATAGATAATTTAAAAGTTGATCTATTTCCACAGGAAGTTTTTGTATTCACCCCTAAGGGTAAAATAATTAAAATCTCAAGAGGCGCAACGATCATCGATTTTGCTTACGCTGTTCATACTGATATTGGCAATGCCTGTATTTCTGCTCGTATAGATAAGCAATTGGCGCCCTTACAAACAAAATTAGAAAACGGCATGACCGTTGAAATTCTTACCGCTCCTTGGGCAAGACCTAATCCACAATGGCTTAATTATGTAACCACTGTAAAAGCTCGTACCAGTATCAGAAATCATCTTAAGCATTTTAAACAACAAGAAGCTATTAGCTTAGGAAGACGATTACTGGAAAAGGAATTAAAAACTTTAAATCTTCATTTAGAAAATATAGATGGTAGTCGCATTAGCGCCTTACTAAAAATATTGGACTTCTCATGCCTCAATGATTTACTAGAAGATATTGGTTTAGGTAATAAAATGCCTTTTTTAATTGCTAAACAACTTACCCAAAGTGATATTAATGCCCAAATCAAATTAAATGATCATGATAATGTCCAGCAAACACCTTTAATTATTAAAGGTACAGAGGGTATGGTCATTACTTTAGCTAAATGCTGTAGACCTATTCCTGGTGATCATATTATCGGTTATTTTAATCCTGGCAAAGGTATCGTTGTTCATCATCACGAATGTCGAAATCGCGCAGTCATTAGAAAAAAACACACTAATTGGTTGGATGTTGAATGGAGTCATGAAATAGCCGATGACTTCCCTACTGAACTAAGAATAGAAATACTTAATCAACGTGGTGCTCTTGCTACCCTAGCATCAACTATATCTGACCAAGCCTCAAACATTGAAAATGTTACGGTAGTAGATCAAGATGATAGTGTTTGCGTTGATTTAATTACCCTTACCGTTAGAGATCGCGTGCATTTAGCGAAAATTATGCGACGATTAAAAGAATTATCTATAGTCTTAAAAATTACTCGCGTCAAAGGCTAAGCGCACGCAATAATTCTTACATCAAAGGCAGCAATTCATTCAAAATAAGACCATTAGTTGCTAATATTTGTTTAGGAAAAATACCAGCATTTCCTTGAAAATCAGTTAAGGTAGCTCCGGCTTCTTTGGCAATTAAAGCGCCTGCAGCTACATCATATAAGTTAAGCTCCTGTTCCCAAAAAGCATCAACTTGACCATCTGCTACTAAACATAAATCTACAGCTGCTGAACCAAATCGACGTTGTCCTGTGGTACTTTGAGCGATTTTAGCAAAACGCGGCAAATTATTGTCTTCTAAATAAGACCGCAAACAAGCAAATCCAGTCGCAACCATAGACTCTGCCAAATTATCTATAGAAGAAACTCTAATGGGTAGTCCATTTTTAGTAGCGCCTTTGCCCTGCTCTGCACAGTAATAATCATTTAAAGCGGGCGCGTAAACAGCCCCAATAAGCAATTCTTGATTGATTTCTAATGCGACACTAATTCCCCAAAAATATTGCCCCCGTGAAAATGAATGCGTGCCATCAATAGGGTCAACTATCCAACGATTAGTCTGATTGGCACTTTGACCGCTTTCTTCGCCCCAAAAACCATACTCTGGATAATTATGAGTCAAAGTCTGTTTTAAAAACGCCTCAACAGCAACATCTGCTGCGGTAACAAAATCTCTAGGACTTTTTTTATTGACTTCGACATTCTTCAAATCATTAAAATACGTTAAAGCAATAGTTCCTGCTTCACGAACGATGTCCTCAAGCACAGCAAGCGAAATTGACATTGATAAAAACCTTGTATGAAAAAAACCCTAATTATACGACAAGGCTTAAATTGACGTTAAAAAGTGGATAACTTTTAAAAAACTCTTTCAGTATTTTGAATCAAGTTGTTTGAAATAAGTTGTTGTCTTAATTCAAGCTTCACTCTACTCCATTGGCAATCTAACAGCCATAACGTCACACAAAGCAGTGTGCAATACTGCATTTGCACTAGATCCCAACAACAGCGCTAAACCATGGCGGCCATGAGATCCTAATATAATTAAATCAACCTGATGTTGATTAGCAAAAGCAATAATTTCCTGTTTAGGAATTCCCCAAACTAAGTGCTGATGCTCAATAGCTACTCCTAAAACCTTACCCACCTCCCTTAATTTAGCTTTTTCTTCTTCCAGTAAGTCATAAGCTGAATCTTGATTCAAATCTATTACGGTACCGTAGTTAGTATCGGGCATAGGTATATTATCTAAGACATGAATAATACTTAACTTCGATTTATGTTTATAAGCTAATGACAATGCTTTTTCTGCTACATAATTACCGCCTTCTGAAAAATCTATCGCTAGGAGAATATGCTTGTAATCGCTCATTGAGCTTACCTCTTATTGAGATTGAAATTTTTAAAGTACTAGGATACCTGATACTTAAAACTAAATTAATGCCAATATACTTGGCTACTTGAACATGCCAACAACTTAATGGCGTCCGCTATAATTCATTTAATATTCAGAAAAGTTATGCTAAAGTTCTTAGGGTCATGTAAACCACTAAATTATCTTATTATTTTAGTGGTTTATGACCTAATAACTATAACAATAATTATAATGAGGTATATACAAATGAAATTATTAAAAAGTACTATCGTAGCAACCACATTAGCTCTTTCTTTAGGGTCTTTTTCAGCATCTGCTGATATTTGTTTAGGTATGGCTTGCATGTATAACAGAATGACTGCAGCAGAAGGTATCGACGCTACTATCGTACAAGTTAATGAAGCAATGAAAGCGGTTACCAACAAATCCGGTGATGAAGTTATCATTGATAATATCAAAGAAGCATTAGCTATGAGTAAAGAAATTAATGCTAATGACAAACTTGACCGCAATCGTAATCGCGCCAATGATTCTTTGAAAAAAGCCCGTAGTGCTGTTAAGGAAGGCGATTTAGCTAAAGCCACAGAATTACTAAAAGAAGCTGAAAGTCGTTTTGCAGGTCTTAAATCCATGATTGATTTAACTCAAGAAGATAGAATATCTCAACAAACCAACTTAATTAATCGTATTATTGATAAACCTGATCCTAACGCTGGCGCTCGTAAATAATAGCTTTACTCACTTCAACTAGACATCAGTAGCAGAATAAACCCAACTTATGATTTATTCTGCTACTGATTGTCAATTTATTAAGTAACAATTAACGCCATTTTAATATCCCGTATTTTACTTTTTATGAACACTTAAGTTATTTTTCTTATTACTCTTATGTAAGCTAACAAGCAAATGAGCTGTAAAACTATTATGAAAATAACGCAAAAGCCTCTTCCACTAAATACGTTCATAGTCTCAAACCTAAGCCCCCACTAATTTCATATCAACGAGTACAAATAAACTAAATATGAGATAATGCTCAGCTTTTACATTCGAAAGCCATTTATTCTAGCGAGCTATGGACCTAAACGATCAAAAACTACGTGAATTAGCTTTAGCTGTTATTCGTGTAGAAGCTCAAGCTGTTTCTGGGCTTACTGAACAAATTAACGATGATTTTGTCACTGCCTGTAAATTATTGTTTGCTTGCCAAGGAAGAGTTGTTGTTATTGGCATGGGTAAATCAGGACATATTGCTGGAAAAATAGCTGCTACCTTGGCAAGCACTGGAACTCCTGCTTTTTTTGTACACCCAGGTGAGGCAAGTCATGGTGATCTAGGCATGATTACTAGGCACGATGTGGTTTTAGCTTTGTCTAATTCCGGTGAAACTGAAGAAATAATTAGAATCTTACCCTTGATTAAACGTTTGGGTGTTCCACTCATTGCTATGACAGGGAATGCCGATTCAACCTTAAGTAATATTTCAACCGTTCATATAAATGTTGCTGTTGAACAAGAAGCATGCCCTTTAGGGCTTGCCCCTACTTCAAGTACCACTGCCGCATTAGTCATGGGCGACGCTTTAGCGGTATCACTACTAGATGCCAGAGGTTTTACCCGGGATGACTTCGCTTTATCTCATCCAGGGGGCAGCTTAGGCAAGCGGCTTTTATTAAGAGTCAGTGATATCATGCATATCAATGAAGATATGCCCGCAGTACCAACCACTGCATTGATTGGTACTGCCTTGTTAGAAATGACCGAAAAGAAATTAGGTATGACGGCAATAGTCGATGAAAATAATCAAGTCATAGGTATCTTTACCGATGGCGATTTAAGAAGAACTTTAGCTAAGAACATCAATATTCAAAATACGGCTATCAGCGAAGTAATGACCCCTCAATGCACACTAATTACTGCCAATATTCTTGCTGCAGAAGCTATGCAAATCATGGAGCAGAAAAAAATTAATGCTTTAATTGTTGTTGATGAAAAAAACATAGCCGTAGGTGCTTTAAATATGCATGATTTAATACGTGCAGGAATCGTATGATGCAAACCAATCAAAATATGCAGTTAATTGTTGATAAAGCAAAAAAACTCAAGCTATTAATATTGGATGTCGATGGCGTCTTAACAGATGGCAAGTTATTCTTTGACAACGAAGGTAATGAATACAAATCATTCCATGCGCGAGATGGACATGGCATCAAATTATTACGCCAAACCGGCGTTGAAGTGGCGATTATCTCAGGACGCAAATCAAATTCAGTTGCACTAAGAATGAAAAGCTTAGGTATTGAGCATGTTTATCAAGGTCATGAAGATAAGCGCGCTGCTTTTAACGAACTATTAACAAAAGTTTGCGTCACCTCTGAACAGGTAGCCCATGTTGGTGATGATTTACTAGATTTACCTATCATGACTCGAGTGGGTCTTGCTATTGCCGTTAATGATGCTAATTTTGCAGTTAAAAAACACGCTGATTGGTGTACAACATTACCAGGTGGTCAAGGTGCCGTGCGAGAAGTTTGTGATTTTATTATGCAAGCACAGGGACATTTTGACGACGTATTAAATACCTTTTTAAAATGACATTAAGAGAAAATAAATTTTATATTTATATCACTGCAGTTGCTTTATTAAGTTGGTTTATGCTTAGAATGACTGGCATGATTGAACCTTACAATAACCAAGCGCCTGCACATAGCCCAGATTATTACAGCAAAGGCTATATGAAATGGGAAATGAATGAGTTAGGTATACTCAAGAAAAAAGTGATCGCTGATGAAATGATTCATTACAGTGATGATGGTACGACTCACATGGTAAATCCTGTCATGACATTTTTTAATGCCAATACCAAAACACCTCCTTGGATTGTTAAATCTGAAACAGGGTTATTATCGAGTGATGGAAAAGATTTAGCTCTAAATGGCAAAGTAAATATAGATAGAGCAAAAGCATTAGGAATTAGCCCTCTTACAATTAATACCAGTGAATTAAAAGTAAAACCAGAAACCAATTACGCAGAAACAGTTGAATGGGCAGAGTTAATAAGTGAACTCAATATAACCACAGGCATAGGCATGAAGATGACTTTTGCCGATCCTGTTCATTTAGAATTACTTGCCCATGTAAAAGGAAGCTATGACAAAAAATAAACCATCAATCCTCTTTCATTACAGTGCATTAATCATATTGCTACTAAGTTGCAATGCGTTTGCTTTAGAAACGGATGCCGAACAACCTATAACAATTGATTCAAATACTGCAACGTATGATGACCTTAGCGCTACCAGCACTTACACAGGCAATGTTATATCAATTCAAGGCAGTATCGTCGTCCATTCTGACAAACTAGTCGTTTATTTCGTCAATGGTGATGCAGAAAAGCTTGTTTTTACTGGCAATAAAGCAAAGTTTAAACAAACCCCTAGTGTTGGCGCTAAAGATATAACGGGCGAGTCATTTATAGGTCACTACTTTCCTAAAGCCAATCAATTAGTTTTAATTGATACTGCAACTGTTTGGAAAGATGATGGTATTTATTCCAGTCATTTGATTGAATATAACACTAAAACATCATTAGTTAATGCAGGTGAAAAAACAAGTGATACCAAGCGAGTACATGTTATTTTAAAACCGAAAGAACAACCTGTTAAATAAACCTTCGATTAATGAAAGCACTTGTATTAATTATTTGCCTTTAGCTTATAAGAATTAATAAATGACGATTTTAACAGCGCATCAACTCATTAAAACCTACAATAAACGAAATGTGGTCAATGGCGTATCATTGCAAGTTAGCACCGGTGAAGTTGTTGGTTTATTAGGTCCCAATGGTGCAGGAAAAACCACTAGCTTTTATATGATGGTAGGTTTAATTAAAGCTGATCATGGACACATATCTCTTGATGACAAAGATATCACTTACTATCCTATGCATTTAAGAGCGGTAAACGGCATTGGTTATTTGCCTCAAGAACCCTCTATATTTCGTAAACTCAGTGTAAAAGACAACTTACGAGCAGTCTTACAAATTCGTTCTGAATTATCACTAGAACAACAAGAACAAGTCATTGAAGATTTATTGCAAGAATTTCATATTGGCCATCTACGCAATCAAATGGGGCTAAGTTTGTCGGGCGGAGAACGAAGACGTCTAGAAATAGCTAGAGCCTTAGCAACTAATCCAAAATTTATTTTGCTCGATGAACCTTTCGCCGGCGTTGACCCTATTTCAGTAGAAGATATTAAAATAATCATAGAGCATTTGAAAAGTCGAGGTATAGGTATACTGATTACCGAACACAATGTGAGAGAAACATTAAGTATTTGTGATCGCGCCTATATACTTAGCGATGGAAAAGTCATCGCTGAAGGGGGGGCGACTGATATTGTTGCAAATGAAGAAGTACGTAAAGTATATTTAGGTAACAATTTTAGCCTTTAAATGTAAGGTAATACTTTAAAATTACCCTAACATAAAAACTAAAATCCCATGAAGCATTACTCCTAACTATTTGTGACTGAATGAAACAATCATTAAATCTTCGGCTAGGCCAACAATTAACAATGACGCCTCAATTACAGCAGGCTATTAAATTGTTACAAATGTCGACTTTAGATTTGCAGCAAGAAATACAGCAAGTCCTTGATTCTAATATTATGTTAGAGATCAGTGAAGATGAAAATAGTAACCGTGATTCTTTAAACACATCTGAAAGTAACACTGAATATTCCGAATCGTTTACTAGTGAAGGCTCACAAACCAATATACCCAATGAATTACCTATAGATTCCTCATGGGAAGATACTTATGAAACCGTTTCAGTTTCAGGCAGCAACAATCCTGAACCAGTTGAATTTGAATCACAGCGAAGTAACGAAGCAACACTTCTAGCTCATCTTTTATGGCAAGTTGAATTAACTATTTTTTCAGAGCGCGATCATGCTATCGCCATAGCAATCATTGATTCTGTTAATGACG
>Ga0214180_1000247_pt1 | contig 20442 bp, 17 predicted proteins | sample TroBogEpilimnion_22_FD_153018 | JGI IMG/M metagenome (GOLD analysis project Ga0214180, IMG submission 153018) | Freshwater microbial communities from Trout Bog Lake, WI - 16OCT2007 epilimnion | ecosystem: Environmental > Aquatic > Freshwater > Lake > Epilimnion/Euphotic zone | place: Trout Bog... | reverse complement strand
CGATCCACACCGCGGTCGCGGCGCAATTCGAACGGGTCGTGGTGTTCGTCAATCCACGCCAGCGGGATGAGTTGCGGGCGCTCGATCCCAGTGCGGTCCACCTGCTTCGTCCCCTCGATCCGGCCGGCTTATGATATGATGGACGATCCGAACGCGTTGACTGTCGCCGATCTCTCGATCGTTCGGCCCGACGGCGCACTTTTGTTGGGCGATGTGTCGTTCGCCGTGGGCCCGGCGGAACTCGTGCTGCTGGTGGGGGCGAGCGGCAGCGGCAAATCCACGTTGCTGCTGCTGTTGGGCGGGCTGTTGGATACCGGTTCGGATGAATGGGCGGTGTCCGGCCGGCTGACCTGCGGCGGGCGGGACATCGATCTTGCCGCCGAACCCAGCAACGTCGGCGGCGTGGTCTTTCAGAACTATGCCTTGTTCGACGACCTGGACGCGCGGGAAAATCTGCGTATCGCCATGGATCACGCGCCGGCTGGCGGCCCCGGTTTGACCGAGGAATTGGCCGAGATCCTGGCCGACATCGATCCGCGTCAGCCGGTCAGCGCGTGCAGCGGCGGTCAGCGGCAGCGGTTGGCGATCGTGCGCACGGTGCTTGCCAATCAGCCGGTGCTGCTGTTCGACGAGCCCAATTCGGGCCTGGATCTCGTGTCTTCCCGCCGGCTGATCGAGCTGATCCGCCGTCTGTGCCGGATCGTCGGCAAGCCGACGCTGATCGCCGTGCATCATTTCGGCGAATTGCTGCCTCTGGCCGATCGGGTGCTGGTCATCGACCCGCGGGCGCGTCGGCTGGTGGAAGTGCCGCCCGAGGCCGACGCGGTCGAGGCGGCACTCGGCGGGGGCGTGGTACAGAACCGCGCTAAAGACGAGGCGCTCGTGCCGGCGCGACCGACGCACGATTCCGAACGGTGGACGCGGTCGGTGGGCAGCGGTGCGGCGGTGCCATGGTTCGCCCGATATCTCGCCGGTTATTTCTGGCTGCTGTGCGCGACGCCGATGATGATCTTTTACATCGCCGCGGGCGCGTGCATCATCGGTTTTGTCACGGTCTGGTTCGGTTTCAATTATTATTCGTTCGGCGGGCTGCTGCGGTCGATGCTGCACGATGAGACTCTGGTGGGGCTTGGCGCGGTCCAATGCCGGGTCGCGATCCCTCTGATCGCGAATTTGTTGTTTGTCGCGCGCAACTGCGCGGTGATTGCCGCCGATGTCGGCAACCGAGCGGCTTCCTCGCAGTTCCAGGCGATGGCCAATCTGAATATTCCCGGGCGCCGTTATGTATTTTCAGCCATTCTGATCAGCATGACTGGCGGGTCGCTGCTATTTCTCGTGCTGTCGCTGCTGCTGGGCGGTTGGGCGGCGCAGGAGGTTTGGCACGTGCATTTTCCGGATCAGTATCGGGCCCTGTTCCGTCTGCAATATTTCCGGCTGGTACTGGACGCCCATGGCTGGCCATTGCCGTCCATGATTTGGGTTGTGGTCAAGACGATGCTGAGCGCGTTTTTGGCCGGCGGTGCCGCGATTTTGGTCGCGCTGGGGGCGAAACCCGACGATCTGGCGGTCAGCCGGACGGTCGCCAACGCGATCGTCGCGGGTGTGATTCTGACCATGATCGTTCATGCTGCTGCCTCGGTTTTCTCGACCCGTTGATCCCCCGGGGACTAGCGCGGCAGATGGAGTCCGATTAAAAGGTCCCAATGTCGCGCCGGTGTGTGCGCTAAAACGAGGCAGAGGAGCTATTCGTGGACCAAAATGACGGTCATGCGACAGAAGCGACCGCGCACCATGGCGCCGCCGCCCACGACACAACCGTAGCCGCGTTTGCCCGCGACGCCCGACGCATCGCCATCGTGGCGCTCGCGGTCAGCGTGCTGGCACCGTTCTGCATCGATGCCATATTCGGCGTTGTCCGCATCCATACGCCGCTGGCCCGGCAGGCGGCGGAAACGTCGGCGGCCATCGACACGCTCCAGCGCCGGTCGGACGATCTGGAAAAGCAACTGGCCGCCGCGACCGCGCAGTTGACGCGGATGCAGGCGGACGCGACCAAGGATGCGGCGAAGATCGCCGCCAATCAGGCGCTGATCCGCCGGTCTTCCTTGTCGCAGTTGGGCTTGGCGCTGCGGCACGCCGGTCCGTTCGACCTGGAGCTGGCGTTGGTGCGCGATACGGCCGGCGATCAACCCGCCTTCGGGCCGCTTTTGGCGAAGATCGAACCGTACGCCGCGACCGGAATCCCGGAAGCGAAGCAATTGCAGCGCGATTTCACCGTCATGCGGCTCAAGTTCGAATGGCAGGATTCGGGGTCCACGCCGCGGATTTGGATGAACAAGCTGATCGCGTGGCAGCGCGGGTTGTTGTCGCGGGAACCCGTGGACCCGGGGCCCGTCGATCCGAATGTGCAGCTGCTGCGCGACATCTCCGACGGGCTGAGCCGCGACGATCTGCCCGCCGCGATCGAGGCCGCGCGCCAGATCGACGGACCGCGCCGCGAGGCGTTATCCGAATGGATCGAAGACGCCGAAGCTCGGGTCGCGGCGGTGGCACTGTCCCAGCGCATCGATGAGGCGGTTAGCAAGAAGCGGCCCTGAATAAGCGAGCCCAACAGGCGGTAGCAGCCGAATATCCAGGCGGCGCATGGCGGTCCGCCGTTCGAGGGAGGACCGAGCATGGACTTCTTTAGCTTTGCATACGCGGCGCTGATCGCGATATCGCTGCTCGGTGTGGACGCGATCGTTCATGCCGGCACCGTCGTCACCGAAGTGGTCGTGGCGCCCCAGATCAACAAATTGAATACACCATCGGTGGATACGGCGACGCTTCAGTCGGAATTCGATGGACAACTGAACGCCATCGCGACCATGCCGTCTCTCAGCGCGCCGGCGATCATTCGGTCGAGCAATGAAAACGGTGTTGCGATCTCGCTCGCCAAAGCGGTCAACGTGGAACCGCTCGCACGGGCGTTGCAATCCGAATTCGTGGCGGATCCCGACAGCGCCCGGCTCGCGCTGTTCGTCGAGGGCGGCGAGGTCCGGGGACTGGTCACCGGCCGGAGCCGTAAAGGTCTCGACTTCAGAGAGGTTGTGATCCCCAACAAAGACGAACATCTTGTGGATTTCGTGCGTCGATGCGCCGTTGTCGGCGGCTCGCGACTCGCCCCACACAGGACCGCGCTGTACCTGCTCGCCAAACACGCAGGCGACGGCGATTTCCAGGCGGCTGTCGATCTGGCGGAGCGGTCGAAGGCGATGCTGGCACCGACCCCGCTGAGTGCGGATCGGGCGCTGTTCGACAATCTGATCGGTATCGTGCGGCTGTTCCGGAACGATCCCAAAGCGGCGAGACAGTCGTTCGACGCCGCTATCGCGGCGGATCCCACCAGCGCCGTGCCGGCGTTGAATGCGGCCTTCACCGACATACAATTGGATGATTACCGCAAGGCGGCGGATCGCATGCGCCAGCTTGTCGAGGTGACGCCGCCACGGAACGCAGTGCTTCTTTCCACCGCCTATACCACCTGGGCCGCGGCCCGATTGGGTATGCGCGATCCGGCGGGCGCCGAACGGCTGCTCAAACAAGCGCTCGAGGTCTATCCCGACAGCTCGACCGCTTATGCGCTTTGGGCCGACACGAAAAAGGCTACTGGAGACCAAGCCGGCGCGGAAGCGTTACACCAGAAGGCGCTCGCGGCAACCGGAACGTTCGAAAATTACCCGGAAATCGCCACGTTGTACTTCCAGCTGGCTTGGCAGGACGGCGCGCCGATCCGGCGCAGCACGTTCGATAATCCGGAGATTGCGAGTTTCCACTGAAGCATCAATGGAAATCCCGCCCGATCTCCGGAAAATCCACCGGCAGCAAAGGCGCGGATGCCTTCCCGATGCTGGAGTTCGCCCATCCGAGTTCGTTGATATAGGCGAGGATCGGCCGGATGTATCCGCTGATGGTCGCGAGCGCGAAGCCCTGGGTCGCGCTGCCGGTGACAAGCCAGCCGACGGCGGTGCTGTCGACGTAGGAAGCTGCCCGGTAGGTCGAGACCTTGTAGGCCGAACGGGTCCATAGCGACCAGCGCTGGCGTTCGCGTTCGACAAGCCCTGCTTCGACTTTCTCACGCTGATCCGCCAACGCCGCGGCGGTCAGCACGTGCGCCGCGGCCAAGGCTTGCAACGGTGCGATCGCCTGATCGGGTATGGCGCTGTTGACGACTTCGGTGTCCCATGGCCAAGGCGCTCGGGCATAGACCGAAGGCAACCGCCCGCGTACCCCCTGTTCCAGCGAGTCCTGCATCAGATCCGCCCAAGCCTGCAACGCAGCGGCCGGATCGCTGGACACGCCGGTATCATCGTGGTTCGGCGCGATCAGTTTCGGGTCCGGGGCGAAGTAATAACGGACATCGAGCACGTTTTCCCGGGTCCGAGCGCGCGTGCCGGCGACCATCAGCGACGGCGGGAGTGCGACGCCATCGGCCTGGAGGCGCTGTAGGGCAAGCGGCCAGACGGTGTCTCCGGGCGCTGCCCGCGTGTCGACGACGACCTGCTTGCCGTAGGCGCAGTAACCGTCCACCGGCGTGTCGTAACGGATCACCGCGAAGGGAATGTCGGAGCGGGAACATTCGCTGCTGGTGCCGAGAATATCGGTCCGTGGGGTCTGGTTCGTCCGCGCGATGACCAGGCCCTGTAGCGTTGTGCCGGCGATTTTCCCCAGAACGGTCGCCGTCATGCCATCGTTGCTGTCGGTGGCGAGCAAGGTCCATCCGGAACCGGGCAGAGGCAGGATTTTGCCGTCCACCGTAAACGTTGCGAGCGAAGGCCCGGACGGCGGCGGAGGCCCTTGCGGCCTGTCGCCGCCGGTCGCGGGCCGATCGAGGCGCACGAAAGACGTCGGTTGGCTCGGGCGCGGCCACTCCCATGCCAGTTCGTTGCCCAGGAATACCAAGCTGTGGGTCAATCCGGACCACAACGTCAATTCGGCGGCGGTCAGGAAATTGGCGGTCAGCACCCAGCTTAGTCCCAAGGTGAGCATCGAGGACGGCAGGCGGTAGGTGGCGAGTTTGTAAAGGGCCAGCCGGCTCGCCGAGATTTCTTCGCCGGTACCGGCTTCCTCCGCAGAGGCGCGGAGGGGCGGCGCAGTCATTGGCGGCACCTGAGCGATGGGATCGCGCAGCGCCGCCATCGCGACGGCGCGCGTACGCTGCGTCCAATCCGACAGTCCATCGATCAGCATTTTCTGCCGCGCCGGAAGAATATCGTTGGCGCCGAACCAGCCGAAGGCGGGGTAACCGTCCGGCACGACACCGTACCGGATATCCAGCACATCCCGCCGATCGCTGACGCGAAATCCGGCGATCAACGCCCACGGGGGAAGGCTTGTTCGGGCCGCGGCCTCATCGCCGAGGGCCGGCAAATGCGAGGCGGCGAGCCAACCGGCCCGCGTGGCCATCACGAAGCTACAGCCATTATGGAGATTGTGCGTTTCCCCGATGCTGTGGGCGAGCGCTTTATCGGACGCGCATTCCGGGGCAATGCCCCAGCCGTTTCGGACCGGCAGGGCATTTGTATGGATCAGCAGAAAATCGCGCCGAGACGGCTCCGGCGAAACCAGCAGTACGCCGCCGATGGCACCGTAGGGTCCAGGGTCCTCATCGGCGACCCGGCCGAAGCCGGATGCCGCGACGCGCCATTGCCCCGGCGGGAGTGGCACATGCTTGTCCAGCAAAACGATTTCCCGGGTCAGAACGGCACCGGGGACGGGCAGGTCCGCCGCGTGGCCGATGACGGGCCACGATGCGCCAAGCAGAGAAATAGCCAGCCACGCGGCCCATCCGCCCGATCGCCGTCGCATCGCCCAGGCCTCCGCGAATTTCACTTACGGTCGCGGTCGATCACGAAATCCTGACCGCGCATCAGCCGGTCGATATCGGCCTCTTCGCGCGCGACCCGATCCAAGGACGGCGACGGGCCGAGTTTATGTCCCCAGAACGCATCGCCGTACATCTCCGGATAGAAATTCTGGAGCGTGTTGACGCCCACGTCGAGCGTGAGACCGGCGACGAATGTCCCACCGAGGACGACCATCGCGAGAGCAAACGAACCCATATCTTCGTCCGATCCAATTCCATGAGCTTTGTAAACCATCGCGGTGCCCGCGGCCATAGGCGACATCGCGGGCGATCGGCCGGAAACGGCTTGTATTTTCGCGCCGGCCCGCCGAAATGCCCGCGCAGATATTTTTGCCGAGGAGCATATCCGATGCGGACGGGTCGATACGGGTCGCGCACCCGGTTTATCGCGCTGACCGTCGCCCTGCTTTGCCGCGGACCGGCGGCGTATGCCGGCGCGCCCGCGGATACGCCGTGGTGGTCCCAACCCGCCGCCACGGCGGGTGCCGCGTTTCATTCGCTGGAAGAGCACGCCGCCTCGGCCTGGAGTACGGTCACGGATTTGCTGTCATCGCCGACGCCGAGCGTGCTCGGCGATGACGACCGTCCCTTGTTCGCGATATTGGAGAGCGTGGGGTTGCGGTTGGGCGAGGTTAAAATCGGGGGAACCCTGGTCCGATCCACCGAGTATCGGCTGGTCGCATCGCGCGCACCGTCCGCCGCGGAATTGGAACGGGCGGAACGCGCGCTGGAAACCTTCAAATCGCAGCACAACGGCCTGCGGGCCGGCGCCAAGGAACGGATCGCCCGGGCGACGCTGGATCTGATCGCCGACCGAAACTTCGTACTGACAGCGATGACCATCGAGCTGACGCCCTGGCCGTCGGCCAAATACGAAGTGCACGCCCGCGAAAACGCACTCGGGGGCGATGCCCCGGTCAAGTAGCCGGGTTCAGAATGTTTCGTGCGCCAGCTTGGCGTCGGCGGCGATGATCGTTGCGAGCTGGCGCTGACCGAACAGGCGGAACAGCAGCGGCGTGGTGAAGGTATCCATCAGGGTCGAGGCGATCAGTCCGCCGAATATCGCCACCGCGACCGGGTGCAGGATTTCCGTGCCGGCGATGTCGGACGCGTACAGCAGCGGCACCAGCGCCGCCCCCGCGGCCAGCGCGGTCATCAGCACCGGAATCAGCCGTTCGGCGGAACCGCGCAACACAAGTCCAGTCCCGGTCGGAACGCCTTCATGCAGGTGCAGATTGATGAAATGGCTGACCTTCAGCAAAGAATTGCGAATCGCCACGCCGATCACGGCCACGAAGCCGATCATCGAGCCGAGGTTCAGATCGATGCCGGTGATCCACAGCGCGGCGACGCTGCCAACCAATGCCAGCGGCGTGTTGCCCATGATGATCAGACACAGCACGGTGGAGCGAAAACGCTGCCATAGGAGAACGAAAATCAGCAGGACCGAGACCGGCGTCAGCAGCGTGAGCGTGAGCCGCCCTGCTTCTCCTTCGCGGAAATCCCCTTCCAGGCTGACGCGATAGCCTTGGGGCAGCTGCATTTTGGCGATGATGCCGCGCAGATCCTCTACGACTTTTCCAGTTTCCCGTTTGCCGTTCAGATTCGTCATCACCGCGATGCGTCGCACACCATTCTCGCGCACGATATTAGACGGTCCGGTTACAATCGCGACGTTCGCGAACGAGGACACCGGCACCGGTCCCGCCGGCGTATCGATCAGAAGCTGTTTCAACGCCTCCGGCGCTCGGGTCGCGTCGTCGAGACGAAGAATCACATCGAAGCGTCGTCCGTTCTCGATCACCTGGGATACGGTGCGGCCGGCGGAAAAGCTTTCCAGGGCGTTGGCGATCCGCGCCGGCGTGATCCCGAACAGCGCGGCGCGTTCGTAATCGATAGCGATACGGGCCTGCGGCGAATAGGTTTGCTGTTCCACGACGACGTCGGAAAGACCGACCACGCGGGAGAAGGTATCCCGGGTTCGCATCGCCAGCGTGCGCAATGTCGGCAGGTCGGGGCCGAAAATCTTCAAAATCACGTCGCCGCGTACGCCCTGATCCTCGGACTGCATGCGTTCGGTCAGGAATTGCGTGACCTCCAGATCGCCGGAAAAGATCGACATGCGCTGGCGGATATCGGCCATCACTTCCGAGAGGCGCCGGCCCTTGTCGAGTTGGATTTTCAGCACCCATTCGTTGTCGTTTACCGGGTCGATATCGGAATCGCCTTCGTAGCGGCCGCTGCGGCGGGACATGCGTCGCACTTCCGGCACCTGGGCGAGAATTTTATCGCCCATACGGCCGACCCGGAACGATTCGGCCAACGAGATATCGGGGCGCATCAGCAGGGTCGTGTAGATATTGCCTTCGTTGAACACCGGCAGGAACGACCGCGGCAACCAGGGTACGGAGGCGATCGCGACCAGTACGGCCAGTCCCGCCGCGGCCAATACGAAGCGGCCGCGCGGGATAACCCAGGTCAATGCACTGTTGTTTTTCCGCTTGAGCCACCGCGCCATGCCGCCGCCGTGTTCCTGGCCCAGCGATTTCATGCCGGGAAACAGATAGGAGGCCAGGGCAGGGGTGACGGTAATGGAAACGATCAGGCTTGCCAGAATCGAAACGAGATAGGCGACCGCGAGCGGCCGGAACATGCGGCCCTGCATGCCGGGCAAGGCAAACAGCGGCACGAATACGAGCATGATGATCGCGGTGGCGTAGACAATGCCGGAGCGGACTTCCTGCGACGCCAGCGCGATGACGCCCATCAACGGGGCGGGGTTCTCGGCACGGCGGTTTTCGCCCAGACGCCGGAGGATATTTTCCACGTCCACGACGGAATCATCCACGAGCTCGCCCAGCGCGATGGCGATTCCGCCGAGCGTCATGGTGTTGAGCGTCGCGCCCATGGCGTTGAACACGAGGACGGTGACCATCAGCGAAATCGGGATCGCCAGCAACGAAATCACAGTCGGCCGCACATTGCCCAGGAACGCGATCAGCACGATGGCGACGATAACGATCGCGTCGCGCAGCAGATGGCCGACATTGCCGATGGCTTCGACGATCATGTCGGCCTGGCTGTAGGACGGCTGTCCGATGCGAACTCCGGCGGGCGCGGATTTCCGCATCTCGTCCAGCACTTCGTTGATGCGTTCGACGACCGATACGGTGTTCGCCTGGGGCTGCTTGACGATCGAGATGTTCACCGACGGGGTGCCGTCGTAGGTCGAATCGCCACGCTTTTCCCGCGCGATGAAACCGATCTCCCCGAGCTGACCCAGATGGATCGCGATCCCGTCGCGGTACGTGACGACAAGCGAACGCATGTCGTCGAGGTTGGTGGTCCTGCCGATGTTGCGGACGGTGTATTCCATGCCGAAAACGTCGGAGAAACCGCCGCTGGTGTTGCCGCCGAATGCCGCCAGGGTGGATTCCACCTTATCGATGGAAATATCCAATTCCCGCAATTTGTCGGGATTTGGGGTGAAGCGGTACGTGCGTACCTCGCCGCCGATGGGGAAGGTTTGCGAGACGCCCTCGATCGCCAGCAGCCTCGGCCGCAGGACCCAGTCCACATATTCGCGCAATTCCATCGGGCTAGCGCCGCCGGTCACGCCCATATGCATCACCAGCCCGGTCGCCGCCGACAGCGGTGCCATCATCGGCACGACGCCGCGTGGCAGCTTGTCGCGTACCAGGCTGAGGCGTTCGGTCACCAACTGACGGGCGCGATAAGGGTCGGTGCCCCAGGCGAAGAGCACTTGTATGTAGTTGACCGCGCTTGCCGAGCGGCTGCGGACGGTGACGACGCCGGGCATGCCGCTGAGGGCGGTTTCGATCGGCACGGTGATCAGGTGTTCGACCTCTTCGGCCGCCAATCCCGGCGATTCGACGTTCACGATGACCGACGGCTGCCGTATCTCCGGGAATAGGTCGATGGGCATGTCGCGGGCGACGATCATGCCCCACACGACGAGAATCGCGGCGGCGATCAGTACGAAGACCCGGTGCCGGAGGCTGAAACCGACGATCGCCTGGAACATATTGCCGCCTTAGCCAGCCGCGGAGTGCAGCTTGGGGTCCCCGCCAAGCCGCGCGACGGCGATCGAGCGGCGCCGCCGAGCGTACCAATGGCTGATTAGGGCCGCGCCGATGGCGCCGATGACGGCCGAGACCGCGGCGATGCTCAGTTTGGTTGCCAATGTACCATGATCGGCGGCGGGTGGGGCGTCCGGCAGGTCATCGTAGCCGATTTCCGCCGGCGTATCTCCGGTGCTTTGTTTGGAACGCAGCGACACCATGAAGGCATCGTGCATATGGCCGGAACGATCGAAGGGTGCCACGAACATGCCGCCGGCCGCTTTGGTCAGCGGCAGCGTGGTGCCGTCGGCGAGATCGACGCTGAGTTCCGCATCCGCGACCGGCGCATTGTCTTCGATGCGGTCGACGAACGCATATAAATGGCTATTGGCGGCGATGAGCACGACGCTGGCGCCGTCGATCTCCACCGCGACCCGCGGCGCGGGCTTCGATGCATCGTCGTCATCGGCCCATGCGGAGGCGGTTACGAGCGGAAGCGAACCGATGGTCAGCACGAGGTATGCCCCGATCGCGCGTGCGATACCGGTCCGGCGACAACGTGGCGGCTGTGCTTGCCTGTTCGACATCGATCTACACCCCCAAATTGCCGTTGCCGCGCCGAGGCGGATCAGAAACCATATTTACGCCATCACGAGATCAAGCTTATGTGGCTGCCTCGGTACGGTCAATCGGGTAATTGTTACGTGCGCTGGTGAACGGCCGATTCGACCCAGCCCACAACCTATAGGGGTATTCGTATGTCTGGCTCGTTCAAATTCGCGTCGTTTTTTGTCGCGATTTTCCTGATTGGGACGCTCACGCCGAAGCTTGCCTGGAGCGATGCGGCGAACCCGACCGTCAAGAACGCCAGCCTCCAGCTTATCACTGGCGACGATGGCAAGGACGACACCGATATTTTCACGGTGTCGGTTGCCAACGGCGACGGAAAATTCCTGGAGCGGGTGTTCGATGCCAAGGAGGAAATCAAGCCGGGGACGACGTTTAATCTTTGGTTGAACCGGCTTCGGGCCGAACGCCCGGCGGCTGTCAAGGGAAGCCGGATCACGTTTCGTATCGCCCCGAAAGGCGACGAGCATTGGGTGGTGAAGGACGCCCGGTTGACCGTGAATTACGACAACGGCACGTCCGAACGCTGGCATTGGGGACCGTTGGTGCTGGAGACCAAGGGGTCTACGCCGTTCAGTCTGGAATTCGTCCTAAGCGACGACCGTAAGTTGTAGTCGTTCTTTCTGCCGTCCGGCCCGAATGGCGGATGCCGGCGACGGACGCGCGACCTCGGATGCGGGACTTGCGGGTGACATATAAAGATAAGTAACGAGTCACTATTTCTGGACCTGGGCGGCGCGGCGGGTCGTCCTGGAAAATGCGACTTTTCGCCGGGACGCAAACCGCGCTACACCTACGGAAAGGCGGGATGGCCCCGCTTAACGGAGAACCAGTCATGGACGACATCGTTATCGTCTCCGCCGCCCGCACGCCCGTGGGCAGCTTCAGCGGCGTGCTCAGCAGCCTGTCCGCCTCGGCCCTTGGCGCCACGGCTCTTTCTGGCGCGTTCTCCCGAGCGGGGATCGAAGCAGGGGATGTGGATGAGGTGATTTTGGGGCAGGTGCTCACGGCCGGCGAGGGTCAGAACCCCGCCCGTCAGGCCGCCCGCTTCGCCGGCGTACCGGACTCCAAGACCGCGTTCGGAATCAATCAGGTTTGCGGATCGGGGCTGCGCGCGGTGGCTTTGGCCGCCCAGCAGATCCGCACCGGGGAAAGCGCCATCGTCGCGGCCGGCGGGATGGAAAGCATGAGCCTGTCGCGCCACGCCGCGCATTTGCGCAACGGCCAGAAAATGGGCGGGCTGGAGTTCGTCGATACCATGCTCAAGGACGGGCTGTGGGACGCGTTCCATGGCTACCATATGGGCAACACCGCCGAGAATGTGGCCAACAAGTATCAGATCAGCCGCGAACAGCAGGATGCGTTCGCTTTGGCGTCGCAGCAGAAGGCCTCCGCCGCGCAGAAATCGGGCCGTTTCGCCGATGAGATCGTGCCGGTGACCGTCAAGGGCCGGAAGGGCGACGTGATCGTGAGCGACGACGAATACATCCGTCATGATTCCAGCATGGAAACCATGGCGCGACTCCGCCCGGCCTTCACCAAGGATGGCTCCGTCACCGCCGGGAACGCCTCGGGCATCAATGACGGCGCGGCTGTGCTGGTGCTGATGAGCGGCGCGGAAGCATCCCGCCGCGGCCTGACTCCGCTGGGCCGGATCGCGTCCTTCGCCACGGCCGGCGTCGATCCCGCCGTGATGGGCACCGGGCCGATCCCCGCGACCCGCAAGGCGCTGGAACGGGCCGGCTGGAAAACCGACGATCTGGACCTGATGGAAGCCAACGAAGCCTTCGCGGCGCAGGCGCTGGCGGTCAACAAGGACCTCGGGTGGGATACGTCGAAGGTGAACGTCAACGGCGGCGCGATCGCCATCGGCCACCCGATCGGCGCCTCGGGCGCACGCGTATTGGTGACGCTGCTGCACGAGATGGGCAAGCGGGACGCCAAGAAGGGGTTGGCGACGCTGTGCATCGGCGGTGGCATGGGCGTTGCTATGTGCATCGAGCGTTAAAAGGGGACTCAACAACATGGCACGCATCGCACTGGTTACCGGCGGCACGCGCGGCATCGGGGAGGCGATCAGCCTCGCGCTGCAGGCGCAGGGCCGCACCGTCATCGCCAATTACGCCGGCAACGACGCTGCCGCCGCCGAATTCAAGGCCAAGACCGGCATCAACGTCTGCAAGTTCGACGTCAGCAAGTTCGAGGCCTGCACCGAAGCGCTGGCGCAGATCAAAGCCGAGTTCGGCCCCGTCGAGATTCTGGTGAACAACGCCGGCATCACCCGCGATGCCACGATGGGGCGCCTGACGCGCGACATGTGGGACGCGGTGATCGATACGAACCTCGGTTCCTGCTACAACATGTGCAAACTGACGTTCGACGACATGCGCGCGGCGAAGTTCGGGCGGGTGGTGAATGTCGGCTCGATCAACGGACAGGCCGGGCAGTACGGGCAGGTGAACTACGCGGCGTCCAAGTCCGGCATTCACGGCTTTACCAAGGCTCTGGCGCAGGAAGGTGCCCGTTTCGGCATCACCGTGAACGCGATCGCGCCAGGGTATGTGGATACCGAGATGGTGCGCGCGGTGCCGGCCGAGGTTCTGCGCAAGATCGTTGCCAAGGTTCCCATCGGGCGCCTCGGCCATGCGGCGGACATCGCGCGCGGCGTGGCGTTCCTGACGGCCGACGACGCGGACTTCATCACGGGGTCCACACTGTCGATCAACGGCGGCCAGCATATGTATTGAGCGGGTTGCCAAGGGGTCGCAGCTGGCGCATGGTTTCGGTTCGGCCTCGGCCGCTTACCCCTTCGAGGGCTGCTCGTCATTGAGCTTTTTGCTGCCTTTCGGCGCACGAGGGGGACCTAACGGTCCCCCTTTTCGTTTGCGGCGGATGGGCGGACTCGACCTGAAAAAATACGGTAGACGTTAACGGTTTGTTTACCTTTTCCCGGTAGCGTCCCGTCCGAACATAACGGACGGTCCTGCCGCGGTGCCAGTTTCATCGATGCTTCTGTTTCCCCCGGACGCCGCGCTGGCGGCCGCTGGATGGGTGAAATCCAGCCGCCGGGACCGGCTGATCGCCAGCACGCCCCGTGTTGGGCAATATTTCTGGGTGGATTTTCCGCACGATGCCTACAAACCGGAATTTACCGGCGAACACCCCGGCATCGTGATCCGAGCGGCGCGGCACTTGGAGGATGCGTGCATCATCGTGCCGGTCACCAGCAGCCCGTGGGACAACGCGAAGCACATGCACCGCTTGGCCCGCAACCCGAACCCACGTGGACAGGCCGAGGGCGTCGTCGCATGGGCTGTCTGCGATCATCTCTACACCGTCCACGCCGCACGGCTGCGGCCCGTCACGGACCTGCGCCGTCGACCGATCTATCCAAGAGTGGCGCTGGACGATCTTCAGGCTGTGTTCGCGGCGATCCGCAAGGCGTTGCACCATGTGTTCGAAATCCCGCCGGACGACGAACCGGTGGCGGCGAGCCGGCCTGGGACGCTGACATTGCCGCCGAGGCGGTGATTAAGCGCTTGCGATTCGGGAAGACCGAGCGCATAACGAGGTCACGGCTCCGGCCGCTCGCCCCTTTGGGGCTGCTCGGAAACGAGCGTTTTTGCCGCCTTTTGGCGCTCTGGGGGACCTAACGGTCCCCCTTTCGCGTTCAGGCGGCCAACAACCCCCGTACAGCATCCTTCACGAACGCCGCATCCGCCGGATTGAACACCGGGTTCCCCGCGCGATGCCCCCAAATGCTCGGGATCGGCTTCAGTGCGGCATCGCGTAGCAGCGGCAGCTCCACCGCATTGTCGGCGACTCGGAAATACAGGTCGGTCTCGCCCGGCATCAGCAACACCCGTGCGCGGATCGCTTGCAGCGCGGCCGTCAGGTCGCCGTCGTATCGGCCGTTCGCGCTGATATCGGACGCATCCCAGGTACGCAGCTGCGCGTAAAGATTGGCCGCGGGGCGGGCGCCGAAGCGGTCTTCCCAATCGGTTTTCAGGAACGTTTCCAGATCCGGCGCGTTCAGGTTCGGTGTCGGGCCGGAGGCCAAATGCCGCTGCTCCCGATAGAAATCCTGGCTCAAAGCCCAGCCGGCGTAGATGCGGCCGAACGCCCGCTTTGCCGCGCGCGGTTCGGCGGAGAAGCGCCCGTTGCCGACGTGTTCGGGAGCGGCCTCCAGCGTCGCCATCAGGCCGCGCAGAAACACCTGATTATGGATCGCGGTGCGGGCGACGCCGCAGTTGACGACGATGCGCTCCACGGCGTCTGGGAACAAAGCCGCCCAGTGGTAAGCCTGCAGCGCGCCCATCGACCAGCCGTAGACGCAGGCGACTCGGTCGATGCCGAACAGCGACGCCAAAGCACGGCGTTGCACCGTCACGTTGTCGTGGATCGTCACCAGCGTCGGGTAGTCCGGCGTGTCGGACGGGGACGACGACAGCCCGTTGCCGAACATGTCGGGGATGACGATGAACCAGCGCGTGGGGTCCAAAGCGCCGTCGGGGCCGATCAGCCACTCCAGTTCGGTGTGCTGGGCGCCATAGCTGGTGGGGTAAACGATGACGTTGTCGCGCGTCGGGGACAGGGTTCCGTGCGCCTTCCAGGACAGGCGGGCACGCCGGAGCACGGAACCGTTTTGCAGCGTGACGTCGCCGGCCTCGAAAACACCTTGTTGCGTGGGCCAAGCCGGCATGTCGTTGTCCTTCCGCTTACAGGAACCCGATGGAAATCCATGGGATCGCGGCGACCACGATCAACCCGATCAGCAGCGCGAGCAAGTACCCCATGATCGGCCGCATCCCGAGATTGGGATCGACACGCCCGATCGCCGCGGCGGCATAGAAGCCCACCCCGAACGGCGGTGCGAACAGACCGATGCCCATCGCCAGCACCGTGACCATCGCATAATGCACCTCGTGGATGCCCATTTTCTGCGCGATCGGAAACAGCAGCGGCCCGAACAGCACGATGACGGGGATACCCTCCAACACCGAACCCAACACCACGAAGGCGACGATCGACACGCCGAGGAACGTGAACTTTCCGCCCGGCAGCGCCGCCATGGCGTCGGCCAGCTGTTGGGAGAACCCGGATTGGGTCAGCGCCCAGGCCATCGCCGTCGCCGCGCCGACAATGAGCAAAATAGCGCCGGACAGCGACGCGGTTTCCACCAGCATCGGCACCATGCGTTTCCAGTCGAACTGCTTGTAGACCAGGATGCCGACGATCATCGTGTAGGCGATGCCGATGGTGGATACCTCGGTCGCGGTCGCCACGCCCTCCACCACCATGAAGCGGATCACGAACGGCAAGGCCAACGCGGGCAGAGACACCACGAAGGCGCGCCAGACCTCGGAACCCGTCGCGCGCCGGATGCCGGTCATGTCCTGGTTGCGATAACGGTGCCGCACCACGAAGCACAGCGCGATGGCCAGCACGACGCTGGGCAGCAACCCGCCGGTGAACAAAGCCGAGATCGAAACGCCGGTCACCGACCCGATCGTGATAAGCACCAGACTCGGCGGCACTGTTTCCGTCTGCGCGCCGGTGGCGGACAACAGCGCCACCAGATCGCCGGGTTTGGAGCCGCGCTTGATCATTTCCGGGAACAAAGCCGGCGCGACCGCCGCCATGTCGGCGGCTTTCGAACCGGAAATGCCGGACACCAGATACATCGCGCCGACCAGCACGTAGGACAGGCCACCTTTGACGTGCCCCAGCAGCGAGGCCAGGAAGCCGACCATGGCTTTCGCCATGCCGGTCATCTCTATCAGCAGGCCGAGGAACACGAACAGCGGCACCGCGAGCAGGATCAGGTGCGACATGCCCTCATAGAACCGGCCCACGAACAGCAGCATCGGCACGTCGGTGGTCAGCACCATGTAAGAGAACGTCGAAACCGCGAAGGCCAGCGAGATCGGCACGCCCGCCAGCACGGACGCGCCGACCAGCCCGATAAAGAACAGGATCAGGTTGAGGTTGCCCAAACGCTCCAGCCAGGGATCGGCCAGCGGCACGCCCCAGGCGACGAACGCCGCCAGCGCGATCAGCAGAACCCCGATCCAGGCCGGGAAGGTGCGGAACAGCCGAGTCGCGGCGATCACAATCATCAGCGCGAATCCGACCGGCAACGGTGTCGTCAGCCATGCCTTGGACACCTGCAGGCCGGGCATTTCCAGCCGAGCGACTTCCTGCACGTATTCGATCGACGGCTGGACGACCGCTGCCAGGAATATCAGCCCGACCGCCGCGCCATAGACCTCCATGCCCGAACGGGCGGCCGGCCGCACGCGGGCCAGCAGCGCCGTCATACGCATGTGCTCGCCACGGTTCAGCGCCACGACCGAACCGATCATCCCCAGCCACAGGAAGATCGCCTGCGCCAGATCGTCGGTCCAGATCAGCGGATGCTGGAAAACGTAGCGGGCGATGACACCGGCCAGCAGCACGCCGACATCGCCCAACACGAGCAACGCGGCGAGCAGTTCCATGGTACGCATCAACGGGCGTTCGATGCTGCCGGCGATTCGCGCGACGGCGGTAGCCCGCATTGGATGCGGGCCGGTCTCAATGTCCATGGGCGGGTTCCCGAGCGGCGGCGATCAGGCCAGAGGGCCGGAGATGTCCTCGATGGCCTTCCATACGTCCGGCCCGAGCTTTTCCTTCCATTCCTTGTAGAAACCGACGGTTTGCAGCTTCTTGCGGAAGGAGGACGTGTCGGCGACGGTGTTCAGGATCATGCCTTTCTCGGTCATGAACTTCAGCGCGTCGGTGTTCAGCGCCAACAGGTCCTTGCGGACATCCAGGCCAGCCTGATCGAACTCCGCCATCACCAAATCCTGCATGTCCTTCGGCAGCCGGCCGAACGCCTTCGGATTGATCAGCGTGTACCAGCCGTCCCACAGATGGCCGGTGACGGAGATGTATTTCTGCACCTCATACAGGCGCGTGGTCTTGGTCAGGGACGCCGGGCTTTCCTGCCCATCCACGACGCCCGTCTGCAACGCCGTATACAGCTCGGAGAAGTTCATCGACGCCGGCGCGGCGCCGATAGCCTTCCAGGTCGAGACCTGAATCGGGCTCGGCGGGGCGCGCAGCTTCAGACCCTGGACGTCGTCCACGGTGTTGATCGGGCCTTTGTTGTTGGTGATGTGGTGGAAGCCGCTGTCCAGGATCTTGTTCGTGGTCAGGTAGCCGGCTTTCTCCAGGTCCTTGCGCAGCAACTGCTGCAGCGGACCGTCGGCGGCGCGCCAGACTTCGTCGTAATTCTTGAACGCGAAGGGCATGCTGAGCGCGGAGGTCAGCGGCGCACCGGTCGCGGTGATGACGTTCGACAGCACCATCATGTGCACGCCGCCGATTCGCACCTGGGTGAAGGTGTCGATGTCGGTACCCAATTGGCCGGAGTGGAAGACGTTGATCTCGAACTTGCCGCCCGATTTCTGCTTCACGCGTTCGGCCGCTTCCATGTAGCGGACGCTGGACGGATGCACGGCCGGCTGCGAGCTGGTGAATTTCCAGTTGATCTCGGCGGCGTGGGCGAAGCGCGGCAGTAACACGGATGCGCCAGCGAGCGCGCCAAGCCGGCGGCGGGTCATTTTCAGCACGATGGATGTCTCCCTCTTGGTCGGTTGCCGAACGCTAGCCGATGGTTCGGGGCTTGTCATGCCGCGTGCCTGGGCGTGGTGTTGTCGTGTCTCGACCCGTTACGGCGTAGGATGCGACAGGAGGCACAAGCCATGACACCGAATGTCACCGTGATCGATCACCCGCTGGTCCAGCACAAGTTGACCCTGCTGCGCGACAAAGCGACGCCGTCGGCCGATTTCCGCCGCGTCATACGGGAGATCGGGCTGCTGCTGGGCTACGAGGCCACCCGGGACCTGCCGTTGGAGAGCGTGCCGATCGAGACGCCGCTGGAGCCGATGCAGGCGCCACGTCTGGCCGGCAAGAAGCTGTGCATCGTGTCGGTGCTGCGGGCGGGCAATGGGTTGCTGGAGGGGATGCTCGACCTGATCCCGTCCGCCCGCATCGGCCATATCGGCCTGGCGCGGGATGAAGCCACGCTGCAACCGGCGGAGTACTACCTGAAGCTGCCGGGGGAGATCGGTCAGCGTCTGGTGCTGATCGCCGATCCCATGCTGGCGACCGGCAACAGCGCGATTGCCGCGGTCGGTCGGCTGAAGCAGGCGGGTGCGACGCGGATACGGTTCGTGTGCCTGCTGGCCGCGCCCGAGGGATTGGCCGCCTTTGCCGCGGCGCACCCGGATGTGCCGGTGTTCACCGCGGCGGTTGACCGGCAGCTCGACCACCGCGGTTACATTCAGCCGGGGCTGGGCGATGCCGGGGATCGTATCCACGGCACCAAAGCGTAACCCGTTACCGCGTCATCATCACCGGCAGCGTGGAATATTCCAGCACGTGCCGGGTCACGCCGCCGAGGATCAACTGCCGTAGGCGGGAATGCGAATAGGCGCCCATCGACAGCAGGTCGCAGCCGAACTCCGCCGCCGCCGCCAGCAGCCCGGCGCCGACCGAACCGCCCACGGATTTGAACATCACGATGTCGGCGTTGACGTCGTGCAGCGCCAGATACGCGGCAAGGTCCGGGGCGGCCGGACCGCGGCGCTGATAGCCCTCGGCGGACAGAATGCGCACGGCTTCCGCCTGCTGCATCCATGGCAGCGCGGCGAGCGCCGATTCCGCCGATTCCGCCGTGCCATTCCAGGCCAGACACACGCGGGTGCCGATCGATTTCGGCGCGACCTGCGGGGAAATCAGCACCGGACGGCCGGAATCGAACAGCACCGCGTGCAGCGCGTCGGAGGATGAGACGTCCTCTCCGGCATCGGGGTGCGGCACCACGGTCAGATCGGACAGTCGGGCCTGCTGCGCGACGATGTCTTCCTCCCGCCCAGTGACGGAGGCGAAGCTGGCGGTGGGATAGTGCAGGCCGGCGCGCGGTTCGCCGACCACGACTTCCTGACGGGCGACGAAACGTTCGAACATCGAGCGGACGGCGTAGGCGCGGTCGCCGCTTTCTTTTTCGGTGGCGGACATCATCTCCTCGATCATCGCGCCGGACAGGCCTTCGCCGGCCAGAGGTGCGACGTCGCGGCTGTCCACCCGGACATGCAGGGCGGTCACATGCGCGTTGAAACGCCGCGCGATCATCAGGGAGGTGGTGAGCGCGGCCTCTCCGGCGGCGGTGCCGGTCAAGGGCAGCAGCAACTTACGGATGGGCATTGGTCGGCTCCTTCTCGTTGGGCGTCTTCCCAGAACGCGGGTCTGGTTTGCGCTTCTAGCACGGCTCAGATGACAGCGGGAGAAAATTTCGTGCCCGCGCCAGAGCCGCGTTCGCATCCGACGCGTCTATCGGGGTCCAGTCAACTGGGCCGGGGTCATGCGGCGCGGCGGCGCGCAAAACCGCCACCGTCGCATCGGAGGCATCGCCGGTGCGGGCGGCGACGCGTCGTTCCAGTTCCTTCATCGGCGCCTGGAGCCATAGGCCGATGAACGGGACGCCGGTTTTCCCCGCGGCCTCGGTGACCAGGGCACGGTGTTTGGCACTCATGAACCTGGCATCGGCGACGGCGGCGTGGCCGGCGGCGGCGGCCTCCTGGACGTGAGCGGCCAGGATTTCGAAGACCTGCCGGCTGATTTGCGGCGTGTAGGCGGCTTGCGGGAGGCGCTGTTCGGGGGCGGAACCGAACAGGCGCTTGCGGATTTCGTCGCTGCGCACCACCAGCGCGCCGGGCGACGGTCCGAGATCGGGCGCCAGGGCGCGGGCCAGGGTGGATTTGCCGGAACCCGGCAGGG
>Ga0214180_1000243_pt1 | contig 20666 bp, 18 predicted proteins | sample TroBogEpilimnion_22_FD_153018 | JGI IMG/M metagenome (GOLD analysis project Ga0214180, IMG submission 153018) | Freshwater microbial communities from Trout Bog Lake, WI - 16OCT2007 epilimnion | ecosystem: Environmental > Aquatic > Freshwater > Lake > Epilimnion/Euphotic zone | place: Trout Bog... | reverse complement strand
GCACCTCGCGAATCGGTGCTTCGCATAGAGTCACAAATGTGTCCCGTCAGGCAAGACCCGGATCCTGATTTCAGCGAGAGATGTTCCCGGACAGACACTGAGGGGTTTTTTCGACAGATAGAACGACGCGCACGGGGCCGGACGACGGCTGGCCCCGCTGTCGCGATTCGGGGTTGGGGATGCGTGCCCTTCAACCGAAAGCACGAACCGGACTGTGCCCCCGCCAAGCAGGACCGCATGGTCGGGCCCTCCTCGAAAGGCCCCCGCCATGCACGTGAAAATCGAACCCCCGATCCTGTATTTCGGAACCCCGGTCGTCCTGATCGGCACCGTCAACGCCGACGGCAGCAAGAACCTCGCCCCCATGTCTTCGGCCTTCTGGCTCGGATGGCGCTGTATGCTCGGGCTCGCCGCGACGTCGAAAACCACGGAAAACCTGCTGCGCACGGGCGAATGCACGCTGAACCTGCCGTCGGTGGCGCAGGTTGCCGCCGTCGATCGGTTGGCGTTGACCACCGGCACCGATCCCGTGCCGCCCGGCAAAGCACAGCGCGGATACCGGTACGAACCCGCGAAATTCGCCACGGCGGATCTGACCGCACTCCCATCCGAAACCATCCAATCCCCCCGCGTTCGGGAATGCCCGGTGCAGTTGGAAGCCGTGCTGGAAGCCACCCACAAGGTCGCGGAAAACGACGCACAATCCCGCGGGCGCATCGTCGTCTTCGAAGTCCGTATCCAGCGCGTGCACGCCGCGGCGGAGATCCTCATGGACGGCCATGACAACCGCATCGACCCCGACAAATGGCGCCCGCTGATCCTGAATTTTCAGGAGTTCTACGGTCTGGGCGAAAAAATCCACCGGTCCCGCCTGGGAACGATCCCCGAGGCGCTCTATCGCGGCCCCGACATCGACCGCGCCCGCTCGACGTCGCCCCGCTAAAACGCCGCCAGAATCTCCCGCGCCGTCACCCCGCTCGCCCGTATATCCCGCAGCGTCGCGGCTCGGTCCCGTTTCGCCAGCCGCCGGCCGGAGGGATCGGTCAGCAGCCGGTGATGCGCGTAGGACGGGGCTGGCCAGCCCATCAGGTGTTGCAAGACCCGGTGGACATGGGTCGCGGTTTTCAGGTCCTCGCCCCTTGTCACGAGCGTGACCCCTTGCAGCGCGTCATCGTGGGTCACGCATAGATGATAGCTGGCCGGGGCGTCTTTCCGAGCCAGCACGATGTCGCCGAAGGCCTGGGGATCGCAGGGGAGGCTCCCCTGCCCTTCTTCCTCGAACCGCAAGGCCCGCGGCGCCGCGCGTGCCATATCCAGCCGCAGCGCGTGCGGCACCCCCTGGGCGATGCGCGCGGCCCGCTGGTCCGCCGACAGGCCGCGGCACAGGCCGGGATAGACGCGGCTGCCGTCGGGCGCGTGCGGGGCGGCGACCGAGGCCGCGATATCGGCTCGCGTGCAGAAGCACGGGTAGACCAGCCCGCGTGACTCCAGGCCGTCCAGGACCGTCCGGTAGTCCGGCAGATGTTCGGATTGTACCCTGATGGGTCCGTCCCAATCCAGGCCGAGCCAGGACAGGTCCTCCTGGATGGCCGTGGCGTATTCGGGGCGGCAGCGGGTGGGGTCGATATCCTCCAGGCGCAGCAGAAACCGCCCGCCGGCTTCTCGCGCCCGGCGCCAGGCCGTGACGGCGGAGAAGGCGTGGCCCAGGTGCAGATATCCGGTTGGGCTGGGGGCGAAGCGGGTGACGATGGACATCGGGGCGGACCTGAGAGTACGCAGAAAACACAAACACAGGAGAGCGTCATGGCGGTGTTGGAAGCGATCCACTGGGGCCCGGCCTCGAAAGCCACGCCCAAGCAGCTTGTGGTACTGTGCCACGGCCTAGGGGCGGACGCCTACGACCTGATCGACATCGCGCCGACCTGGGGCCATGCGCTGCCGGAGGCGATCTTCGCCTCGGTCAACGCGCCGCAGGAGCACCCCGCCGGTTTCGGCCGGCAATGGTGGCCGGTGGGCGACCGAAGGCTGGAGGTCATGGAGGCCGGCGCCCGCAACGCGCAAGCGCATCTGGATGCCTTCATCGATTCGGAACTGGCCCGCCTGAATCTGCCGCCGGACGCTTACGCGCTGATGGGCTTCAGCCAGGGGGCGATGACGGTGCTGTTCACCGGTTTGCGCCGCGCGGTCGCGCCGCGGGCGATTCTGGCGTTCTCGGGCGCGCTGCTGGCGCCGGACACAACGGCGAAGGAAATCGCGAATCGGGCGCCGGTGCTGCTGGCGCATGGGGAGGCCGATGGGCAGGTGCCCGTCACCCGGTCCCGCGATGCGGAGGCGTTGTTGCTGGCACTCGGCGTCCCCGTGGAGACCGCGTATTCCCCGGGTTTGGGCCATGGAATCGACGATCATGGCCTCGCCATGGGCGCGCTGGCATTGCAACGCGGCTTCGCATGACCAAATCGTGAATCCTCGAAAGGCGCCGGAGTCGCGGTGTTGCGGCGCATCCAAGCGTCTGTCATAAAGCCCGTGGTTTTCGGCGGCGCACATCATCTGGCGGGTCGGTTACGAGCATGCCCCCCAGGTGTTGCGCCCCAATCGATAGGGGTCGCGCTTGCCTGACGGCGGACAGCAATTTCCCGCGCTAGTTCTCAATGCGGATTTCCGTCCGCTATCCTATTTTCCGTTGTCGTTGTGGTCCTGGCAGGACGCCGTCAAGGCGGTGTTCATGGATCGCGTGTCGGTGCTGAACGAGTACGATAAGGCCGTTCACTCCCCCAGCATGACGATGAAGCTGCCCAGCGTGATCGCGCTGAAGGACTTCATCCCGACCTCCCGCCGGCCGGCCTTCACCCGGTTCAACGTGTTCCTGCGCGACGCCTTCCAGTGCCAGTACTGCGCGGAACGCTCGCCGGCTCCGGATTTGACGTTCGACCACGTCATTCCGCGCTGCCGCGGCGGCCGCACGACGTGGGAGAATGTGGTCACCGCCTGCGGGGCCTGTAATCTGCGCAAAGGCTCCCGCCTGCCGCGGGAGTGTCAGATGTTCCCGCGCATGACGCCGCGTCAGCCCTCGACGTGGGAGCTGCAGGATAACGGCCGCGCGTTCCCGCCGAACTATCTGCATGAGAGCTGGCGGGATTACCTGTATTGGGACAGCGAGCTGGAAAGCTGACGGCGGCGCATCCCCTGGTCCTCCGCCTCGCCCCGCGATACCCTTGGGGCGAGAAAGGACAATACCCATGCCCCTCCTGGAAGACATCCGCGCCATCGTGGGCGATCGCGGCCTGCTGACCGAACCCACCGACACCGCCGCCTACGCCCAGGACTGGCGCAAGCTCTATCAGGGACGCACGCGCGCGGTGATCCGTCCGGCGAACACACAGGAGTTGGCGGATGTGGTGCGGCTGTGCGCTCAGGCCGGCGCGCCGATCGTGCCCCAGGGCGGCAACACCTCCATGGTCGGCGGCGCGGTGCCGAATGCGGATAATTCCGAACTCGTCCTCTCCACCGCGCGCCTCAACCGCATCCGCGACCTCGACCCCGTCGACATGACCCTGACCATCGAGGCCGGCGTTACCCTGAAAGCAGCCCAGCTCGCCGCCGCCGAACAAGGCTGCCTGCTGCCGCTGTCCATATCGTCGGAAGGGACCGCGCAGATCGGCGGCGTGCTGGCGGTGAATGCCGGCGGCAACAACACCGTGCGCTACGGCAATGCCCGCGATCTGGTTTTAGGGCTGGAGGTCGTGCTGCCCGACGGCACCATCTGGAACGGGCTGCGCCGCCTGCGCAAAGACAACACCGGCTACTGCCTCCGCCAGCTCTTCGTCGGCTCCGAAGGCACGCTCGGTATCATCACCGCCGCCGTGCTGAAACTGGCCCCGGCGCCGAAGGATATTTCCGTCGCGTTCTGCGGGTTGGGTTCAGCGGCGGATGCGCTGAAACTGTTCGCCCGCGTGCAGGCCTACGACGCCGCGTCGATCAGCGCGTTCGAGCTGATGTCCGGCCTCGGCACCGATTTCGTGCTGAAGCATATCCCCAACGCCACGCTGCCGCTGGCCGAGAAGGCACCGTTCTACGCGTTGGTGGAACTCGCCACCCCGCGCCCCAACGCCGGCATGCGGCAGGCGATGGAAGACATCCTGGAGAAAGCCCTGGAAGACGGCATCGTCCTGGACGCCGCAATCGCCGAGTCCGACGCCCAGCGCGCCGCCATCTGGCGCCTGCGGGAAGAACACTCCGAGGCCCAGAAACGCGAAGGCGCCAGCGTCAAGAACGACGTGTCGGTGCCAGTGTCCAAGGTCCCGGCCTTCATCGAGAAAGCCACCGCCGCCTGCGAGAAGCTGATCCCCGGCGTGCGCTGCGTGCCCTTCGGCCACATGGGCGACGGCAACATCCACTTCAATCTGGAACAGCCCGTCGGCGCCGATCCCGCCTGGTTCCTGGAACAGGATCATCCGATCATGGAGGCCGTGAATGAGGTCGTGCGCGAATACGACGGCAGCTTCTCGGCCGAACACGGGATCGGGAAACTGAAGCCCTATATGATGCCGGACTGGCGCGGCGGGGCGGAGCTGGGGATCATGCAGCGGATCAAGGCAGCGTTGGACCCGGCGGGAATCATGAACCCGGGGAAAGTGTTACCTTAGGCCGGGTTGCATCCGCACCGCACGTGCCGCAAAACCGCCCCATGCGCTCCGGCAAACTCGTCACCTGGCTCGACCGGTATATCTTTCGTCAGCTGTTTCTGGCGCTGGTCGCGGTAACCGGCGGCCTGACGGCGCTTATCTGGCTGACTCAATCTCTGCGATTCGTGGAACTGGTGGTCAATCGCGGCCTGTCCATGACGGTGTTCGTCGGCCTGACCTCGCTGCTGATCCCCAGCTTCATCGCGGTGATCCTGCCGATCACGACCTATGTCGTGGTGCAGTTCATCTATCAGCGCCTGTCCGGCGACCGGGAACTGACGGTCATGCGCTCCGCCGGCGTGTCGCCCTGGGGGATGGCACGTCCCGCCATTGCCGTGGCACTGCTGGCCACCGTCGTCGGATACATACTCAACCTCTGGGTCGTACCCTCCACTCTCCAGTCTTTTCGGGAGTATCAGTGGGAAATCCGCAACCGGGTCGCCGCATTCCTGTTGCAGGAGGGCGTGTTCACCTCCCTATCCGACAAGATGACCGTCTATGTCCGGTCCCGCGACACCAACGGCACGCTGCACGGCATCATGGTGCAGGACGACCGCGATCCGGCATCGCCCGCCACGATCCTGGCAGAGAGCGGCCAGTTGGTCGAAGGGGCGCACGGTCCCCGCGCCGTGCTGTTCAACGGCAACCGGCAGGAGATCGATCATCAGACCGGCCGCCTTAACCTCCTCGCTTTCGACCAGAATGAGATCGACCTGAGCGAGGCCGCCGCCACCAACGCGCGACGTCCGGCGGACATGTCCGAAGTCTCGTTGATCGATCTGTTGCAAGCGCGCCTGGCCCTGCCGCAAGACCGAACGAAATGGGTCGCCGAAGGACATAAGCGCCTGTCCGGCCCACTCTCGACCTTGTCGTTCGCCCTGGTCGGTCTGCTCGCGGTGCTGACGGGCACGTTTCGGCGCCATGGCGGGATGCTGCGGCCGATAATGGGTGTTGGGGCCGTCGTCGCACTGCTGGCGATCGGCCTCGCCATCGACAATCTCGCCGCTCGCAACAACGCGTTGGTCCCGCTGATGTGGATCAAGGCCGTCGTCCCCGGCTGTGTCTGTTTTTGGCTGCTGGTCGGCCAAGATTGGCTGGCCGCGCGGCGCACCCCAACGCGGCAGGCGTTCGGCCGATGAACTTCGCCGTGACCCTGTCGTTCTACATCGCGCGGCAATTCGCGCTCGCGGCCACGGCCATGCTGCTGGCGTTGTCCGGCCTCGTCGCGATGTTCGACTTCATCGAACTGCTGCGCCGCTCCACCAGCCGACCGGAGGCAACCTTCGCCCTGGTCAGCGAGATCGCGGGATTACGGCTACCCTACATCGCGATGGAGATCCTGCCCTTCGCGATACTGCTGGGCGGCATCCTGTGCTTTTGGCGGCTGACCCGATCCTCCGAACTGATCGTCGCCCGAGCGGCGGGGATTTCGGCGTGGGAGTTTCTGGCGGCACCGACCTTGTGCGCGGCCTTGTTCGGCGCCGTCGCCACCGCCGCCGTCAGCCCCATCTCCTCCGTCATGCTGGCTCGGGCGGAGGCGCTGGATAATACCTACCTCCGCACCGCTGGCGGCCCGCTCGCACTGAACGGTGGGGAGCTGTGGCTGCGGCAGTCCGACCGCATGCCAGCCACCGCCGGCGTCGGCACCGCGCAGGGTGTCGCGATTATCCACGCCCATGGGGTGGAGTTGCATGGCAAGGTCCTGACCGCGCACCGGGTCAGCGTTTTCCGGCTCGATTCCGGCGATCACCTGCTGTCCCGTATCGAAGCCGCGGAGGCAACCCTCGGACCGGGCCAATGGCTGCTGGAAAAGGCCCGCACGGTGCGTCCCGATCAGGCGCCGGAGCAGCCGGGCAATGTGACACTGGCGACAGACTTGACTGTCGGCCGTGTGCAGGAAAGCTTCGCCTCCCCTGACACGCTATCCGTCTGGGCGCTGCCGGATTTCATCGGTTTGTTGGAGCGTTCCGGGTTCTCGTCGATCCGCCACCGCCTACATTTCCAGGCGTTGCTGGCCGCCCCCCTGCTGGCGGCCACGATGTCGCTGGTATCGGCGGGATTTTCCATGCGTCCGGCGCGGCGTGGCGGCGTGGCCCGTATGATCGGCGGCGGCGTCGCCACAGGGTTCGCACTGTTCCTAATCTCGAAAATAGCGGCGGAATTGGGCCAATCCGGCGCGATCCCGGTGGAACTCGCCGCATGGGCGCCCACTTTGTCGGGATTGATGCTGGCTGTCGCCCTGCTGCTGCACACGGAAGACGGTTAACCATGACACGCCGCCCGCCCCTCGGTCGCATCTTCGCCTGCTGCCTTGCCACGGCATTGCTGGGCGCGCCCTTCGCCCGAGCGCAGATACGAATGCCCGCGACGGCGGCCAACGGCGGCGGCGCGTCCAACGACGCGCCAGTCACCTTCACCGCCGATCAGGTCGACTACGATCGTGAAAACGGGTTGGTGATCGCGCATGGCTCGGTGGAGGCTTGGCAGAACGAACACGTGCTGCGCGCCGACGAAATCGTCTTCAACCGCAACACCGGTGTCGCCGCAGCGCATGGCAATGTCGTCCTGCTGGAGCCCGACGGACAGACCATGTTCGGTACCTACGCCGAAATGCACAACAACATGTCCGACGGCATCTTGAAGAACATGGGGGCATTATTGGCCGAAAACGGCCGTATGGCCGCCAACGGCGTCCGTCGCACCGGCGGCCAGATCAACGAGCTGTCGCGCGTCGTCTATTCGACCTGCAATCTCTGCTCCGACGATCCGACGAAGGCGCCGCTGTGGCAGCTCAAGGCACAATCGGCGGTGCAGGATCTCGAACACAAGATGATCGAGTACCGTAACGCCACGATGGAGCTTGCGGGCTATCCGGTCGCGTATTTCCCCTATCTGACTCATCCCGATCCCTCGGTGCCGCGGCAGTCCGGCATCCTGACGCCCTGGGCCGGCAATTCGTCCAACCTCGGCGTGTTCTACGCCCAGCCTTATTACTGGGCGATCGGCGACCGGTCGGATGCGACCTTCATTCCGATGATGACCACCAAGACCGGGCCGCAGCTCGACGTGCAGTATCGCCGCGCTTTCAACAGCGGCACGCTGCTGGTCAACGGATCGGCCGGCTATGTCGCGTCTGCCCCGCAAGGTACGATCGTCGCGCGCGGACAATTTACCTACGACGACACTTGGCGCTGGGGCTTCGACATCAACCGAGCGTCGTCGTTGGTCTATCTGCGCGATTTCCATACCGGTTTGGATCTCACGGGATCGTATACCCAGTTGCCAAGCACCGTTTATCTGGAAGGCTTCGGAGAGGGCGCGTACAGCCGCTTCGACATCATTTCGTATCAGAGCCTGGACACGACTGTTTCGGACGACATCCTGCCGTTAGTTCTGCCGCGCTATCAATACAGCTATTTCGGCAGACCCGACGCTCTCGGCGGTCGGCTATCGCTGGATGTCAGCGCGTTCAATATCCTGCGCAATTCCGGCACCGACACCAGACGCACGAGCCTGACCGTGAACTGGGAACGGCCTTTCACCGGCCCCCTGGGCGACCGCTGGAAACTGACACTGCACGGCGATTCCGCCGCCTACGATGCCAGCCAGCTCAACGACCAACCGAATTTCGGCCAAGCGGGCCGGGTCGATACGGCACGCGCCTTGCCGCAGATCGCGATCGATGTGCGCTGGCCCTTCGCACGAAACTCCGGTCTGTGGGGCACGCAACTGATCGAACCCATGGCGCAGGTGATCCTCGCGCCCCGCGCCGGCGACAGCCAGCTTTTCAAACTGCCCAACGAAGACAGCTTGGACTTCGAGTTCAGCGACGCCAACCTGTTCGGTTTCAACCGGTTCACGGGAATCGACCGGTTGGAAGGCGGCACCCGCCTGAACGCGGCCCTCCACGGTGCATGGTATCTGGGCGGTACAACCTTCGACGGGATGTTTGGGCAATCCTACCGTACATACAAGGACGATCTCTTCCCGACGCAGACCGGGTTGCGCAACCAGGTGTCCGACTATGTGGGCCGAGGCACCTTCTCCCCTACCACGTGGCTGGACCTAACCTACCGGACGCGCTTGGACGCCAAATCCGGCGCGACGAGAATGGCCGATAGCACAGCATCGGTGGGAAATAGACGTTTCCGCGTGACCACCGGCTACTCGTACTCCAACGTCAACCCTTCCTCCTACTATGTGCAGGCTCCACCGCCGCCAGCGGGTTCGCTCTATTACACCGCTCGCAACGAGGCCAGCGTGATTGTGTCGTCCGGGTGGGATAAATATAGCGTCCGGGGCTTCGCGCGCAGGGATTTGGCGAACAATCAGATGGTCGCCTACGGCGGCGATCTGATCTATGAAGATGAGTGCTTCATCTTGGATTTGAAGTTCAATCGTCGGAATACCACCTATCTCTACCAAAGCGGCGCTACCACCCTGCTCCTGCAGTTCACCTTCAAGACGGTGGGGCAGTTCGGTTATCGCGCCCTTTGATGGTAGGAAGGGACACCATGAGATCGGAAACGCCAACCATGCCGAACCCGCCGACCGCGTCCCGTCCTGACCGATTCCGCGGCCGAAAGGTCCCGATGGCGGTCGCCAGCGTCATGCTGGCACTGTCCGTGCTGACTGCGGCGGCGCAGGCCCAGTCCCCAGGTGGATCGAAGACCGCTCCTTCCGGGTCGCAGCCGGGCGAGCGGCAGGCGCCGCCGCCGGGCGAGCGGCAGGCGCCGCCGCCGGGCATTCGGATCGCGGCGGTGGTCGAGGGCGATGTGATCACCAATGGCGACGTCGAAAGCCGCACCCGTTTGTTCGCCATGTCCACCGGCCTGCCGATGGCGTCCGACGTGCTCGTCCGGTTGAGGCCGCAGATCGTCAACCAGTTGATCGATGAGCGCCTGCGCATCCAAACCGCGCGCGATCGTAAAATCGTCGTCTCCGACAAAGATATCGGCGCCGCCATTCACGATATCGAGCAGCGCAACAATATGCCGGCCGGCGGACTGCGTCAGAAGCTCGCCGCAGCGGGCGTCAGCCAACGCACGCTCGTCGACCAGATCCGCGCACAGCTCGGTTGGAATCAGGTGCTGCGGTCCCTGATCGGGGACAAGCTGAATATATCGGAGACCGAGATCGACGACCAATTGCGCCTGCGCGGGCAACGCCCGAATGAGCAGGAATTCCGCCTTGGCGAGATCTTCATCCCTATCGACAATCCGTCCCACACCGCCGACGCCGAACGCTTCGCCGAAACCGTCATCAAGGAACTGCGCGCGGGGGCGCCATTCCCGCTGGTCGCCGCCCAGTTCAGTCAAACCCAAAGCGCCCTTGAAGGCGGGGAGCGCGGCTGGATCCAGACCAATCAGATGGATCCCGAAGTCGCCGCCGTGGTGAACGGCATGCCCGTCGGCGCCATCAGTAACCCGATCAAGGTCGCCGGCGGTTTCTCGATCGTCACGCTTCAAGGCAAACGCACCCAAGGCAACGAATTGGCAACCGCGGTGACGTTGCGCCAAGTGTTCTTCGGTTTCAACACGCCGCTCGATCCGCGCGCCCCAAGCGAACAGCAGCGCCAGACGCTGGAAAAAGCCAAGAACGTGAGCGCAACCGTCCACGACTGTGCACAATTGGAGGCAATCGGTAAGACGACGAACGGGCCGAACCGCCCGATCGATCCCGGCGAGGTCCGGCTCGAAGCCTTGAACCCGCCACCCTTCCGCCAACTGATCGGCACCCTGCCCATCGGCAAAGCCAGCCAGCCGCTGATCGCCGCCGACGGCGTGGTGGTGGTGATGGTCTGCTCCCGCGAGCAGAAGCGCATGGCAACCCTGACCAGGCAGGAGGTCCAGCGGCAAATCGTCAACGACCGTGTCGATCTGCTGTCCCGCCAGATGCTGCGCGATCTCCATCGGAGCGCCAATATCGACATTCGCGGATCCGGCGCCTGACCGCCCTGCCCCCGCTGCGGGAGGTCATCGCCCGCCACGGCCTGGACGCCCGCCGCTCCCTCGGGCAGCACTTCCTGCTGGACGGCAACCTGACCGCCCGCATTGTCCGTTCGGCCGGCGACCTGACCGGACGCCATGTGGTCGAAGTCGGGCCGGGTCCGGGAGGGCTGACCCGCCCGTTGCTGGACTCCGCGGCCGCCAGCGTGACGGTGATCGAGTTGGATGACCGCGCCGTCGCCATTATGCACGAATTGGCGGAAACGGCTGGCGGTCGGCTGCGGGTGATCGCCGGGGACGCGGTGCGTATGGACCTGACGGCTTTGGTGCCGGCACCGCGCCAGATCGTCGCGAATTTGCCCTACAACGTCGCCTCCCCTTTGCTGGTGGGCTGGCTGCGGCAGGCCAGCGCGTTCGAGCGGTTGACGCTGATGTTCCAGCAGGAAGTCGCCGAACGGATCTGCGCCACGCCCTCTACTCCGGCCTACGGGCGGCTGTCGGTGCTGGCGCAATGGGTGTCCAAAGCCGAGATCATGGTCCGCCTGCCGCCGGATGCGTTCGTGCCGCCGCCGAAGGTCTGGTCCGCCGTGGTGGGATTCGTGCCCCACGCCGAACAGCCGCCGGCCGAGCTGTTCAGCCAGATGGAACGGTTGACAGCGGCGGCATTCGGCCAGCGACGCAAGATGCTGCGCGGATCGCTGAAACCGCTGGGCGGGGAGGCGCTGCTGGACAAGGCCGGCATCGCGGCCGACCGGCGGGCGGAGACATTGAGCGTGGCCGAGTTCGACCGTCTGGTGCGGCTGCTGTAGCCGCTAATCCCCCACGCGGAACACCGCCTTCCCGGGGATCCGCCGTTCCCGCAGCGCGATGGCGACTTCGGTGAAATCGCTCCAACTGCGTTCCACCCCTACCGCCGGCCGCAAGTGTCCGCTCGCGATCATGCCGACCAACTCCGCCAGATCGGGTCCGAACCGTTCCTCCGCTTCCGAGGTGAAATAGAAGAAGCTTTGGATGCGGGCGTTTTGCGAGCCGCGGAAATCCGCGAAACTCAACGTTGTTTCTGTCGCGGCGGAGTTGCCGTACAGCGCCACCGTCCCCCGCGGCTCCACCAGTTTCACCGCCGTGGACAAAGACGTTCCGCCGCCGGATTCCAGGATCAACCAATAGCGGCCGGTGGCGTTTTCGATCCCCTCGACCACGTCATGTGCGCCGAGTTCCTTCAACCCGGCGGCTCGGGCGGCGTTGCCAACCACGGCGGTGACATGCGCACCGGCCTGGGCGGCGATGCAGATCGCCAGCGTGCCCACCCCGCCGGCCGCACCGGTAATCAACACCCGCTTCCCGGCCAGCATCCCGCCCAGCCGCAAACAGCGCAGCGCCGTCAGGCCCGCCACGGGCAGCGTGCTCGCCGCCGCGTCCGATACGTTGTCCGGCAGAACCGCCATCCGGTGCCCCCCGACCGCCACGCGTTCGGCCCAGCCGTATTGATCCGTCAGCGCGACGACACGGCTTCCCTCCGGCGGCCCCGAACCGTCGGCGGCAGCCCTCAGCACCACGCCGGCCACATCCTGGCCCGGAATCCAGCCGATGCCGTTGCGGGTAATGCCCGCCAGTTCGCCCCGGTTGAGCGAGAATTTCTTCACCGCCACCAAAGCCTCGTTACGGGCCGGTTGCGGTTCCGGCACGTCCCGAATCGCCATCGGCGCGGCGGGATCGAGGGTTGTGACCAGCGCGCGCATGTCAGGCGTTCCCCTTCGGCAGCGCCTCTCCAGCGAAGAAGCGGCGGGGGTTGTCGTCGAGGATCGAGAAAATCTCGGCGTCCGTCAGCCCCCGATCCCTGAGCATCGGGACGAAATCGGTGAACAGATAGGTGTACGGCGGCGGCCAGGCGCCCTGGGCCTTCAGCGCGTCGATCTTCGCCTGTTCCTCCGGCGGGACCTGACGCGCGAATTTGCCGTACCAGCCGCAATGCCGGTCCTGCGACATCATGATCTGCGCCCGATGCCCGCCGCGCACCAGTTTCACGAGATTATCCGCGCGGGTTTCGTCGGGCATGTAACGATGCAGGCCAATACGGTCGAAACCGATATAGACACCGCCATCGACGATGCGCTTGTGATAGGCGGGGTCGGCATTACCGCAGCAATGCCCGATCAGACATTTATGCGGTGCCACCCCGTTGGCGCCGAACGCCGCGATCTGATCCGGCCCGCCGAACCCGTCATGCGTGTGCGTAATGATCGGCACCCCGGTCGCCTTCTGCGCCATCGACGCCGCATCCAGGAACTTTCGCTCGAGCGCCGTAATCGCCGGTGCCCCCGTCGCCACCTTGATCGCGCCCGCGCGGACGCCGGTCTTGTCGATGCCTTTTTCGATTTCGCGGATATAGAGTTCGGCGATTTCCTCCACGGTGCGGGCGCGCCAGTAGATCGGCAGGCCCATCGCCTCGAAATAGAAGCCCGTTGTGCAGACCACGTTCATTTCGGCCTTTTCGGCGATTTCCGCCATCATGCCGGCGTCGCGGCCGAGTTCGATGGGGCACGGATCGACGAAGGTGCGGACTCCGTGGACGACGCGCAGTTCGGTCAGGCGCTTCACCGCTTCCTTGATGAACCCGGGCCGGTCGAACGTGACGCCGGAATCGAATTCCGCGCCGTGGAAGGCGATATACAGATGCTCATGCATCAAGGTGCGCCCGAGTTGGTCGAGCGAGACGGGTCCGGTGACGGTTTGAACGGTCATGGGTAACTCCTCAGATCGTTGTGCCTGTGATGTCCTGCCATAGTTGGCGCGCCTCGCCGCGCAGATCGTTCTCGATCCGCGGTTCGACATCCAGCAGCAGGGTCGGCCGTTCCGTTGCGTTATACGTGGGCCAATGCGGGATCGTTTCGTTGTTCGGGTTGCCGTTGCGCGCGAAAGCGATCCAGGTGGACGCCATTGTCGCGGCGACCTTACGGGCACCCGCGCTCATATCCGTCGCGTTGGTCAAGTCGATCGTATCGAAGGTGAACGGCACATCCAGCGCGTGCGGCGCGCCGAGGCGGCCTTCGAACAGCGGTGTTTCCCACTCGAACGAATACATCCACACCGGCGCCTGCTTCTGCGCGGCTTTGCGCTGGGCCACGGCAAGCGAGCGGATGCGGAAATTGGAATCCGTCGTCGCCGCGATCAGCCGCTGCGCCGGGTTGGCGCGGGGATACAACCGCCGATACGTTTCGATCACGCGGTCCGCATGCCGGCCGGCGATGGCGAAGATGCGGTCGCGGGCTTCGGCTTCCGACAAGGTGCGGAACCAGATGCGATCGATCGTCGCGTAGAAGCTGGTCATTTCGTCCTTCATGTCGCCGATCATCAAGGGAATATCGGCGGACAGAGGCGCGGCGTCGGGATCGAACGGATGGCGGGGCAGAATATCGCCATCGACCACCGGACCGAAGGCGTAGCGATCGAACAGCGGCCGTTCGGCCGGACCCAACGCCTTGGTGACAGGGCCGACCGCGGCCAGAAGATCGGCGACCGGCACCGTCTGCAACTGCCGAACATCGGTCGCCCCGAAATGTTTCATCACGATATGGGCCAACTTCGTCGCCCGGGCCGGCGTGCCCAGTACCACCGACGCGCCGCTTTGGATGATCGCCTTATGGAACAACCCACGGGCGCGCGGCATGGTCATCAGCGTGCTGACCTTTCCGCCGCCGCCGGATTCCCCGAAAATCGTCACATTGCCGGGATCGCCGCCGAACCGAGCAATATTGTCGCGAATCCATTCTAGCGCCGCGACAAGATCGAGCACGCCCGCATTGCCGGAATATTTGAAATCGCTCCCGCCGATCTCCGCCAAATGCAAATGCGCGAAAATGTTCAGCCGGTGGTTCACCGTCACGACCACTACGTCGCCCCGGTTGCACAGGCGCGATCCCTGCTGCCGGTCGGAGTTCGCCGATCCGTAGGAGAACGCACCCCCGTGCAGCCACACCATCACCGGCCTCTTGCCTGATGTCCCTGGCGTCCAGACGTTCAGCGTCTGACACGCCTCCGTCTCCGCCGCCGAGTCCGTCGCCCCCGAGAAATTCGCCAGCTCCGGCCGTGTCGCCGCCCTCAGACCCGCCTGCGGCGCTCGGCTGGTGTATTCCGTCGCTTCGCGGATGCCGGTCCATGGGTCCGGCTTGCGCGGCGGCATGAAGCGTTCGGCGGTGCCGTAGGGGACCGACTTATAGGCCGCCACGCCTTCGATCATGGCGCCGCGGACGCGGCCGGCGGTGGTTTCGACGACCGGAGCTGTTGTGTGGGTCATGGACCTTACGCCTCCTCGGCCGGGGACGCGTTCGGAATCCCGTTCATCAACGACGCCGGAACGGTTTCGATCAGCTCGTCGACCGTGAACATGCCGCCATCGGTATATTTATAGATCGCCTTCGCTTCCTCGCCGTAGCGGTAAGTGTGGATCAGAGACCGCTCCGCATGGAACAGCTGCCCGTTCACGTCCTTCGCTTCGTCGGTGCACAAATACACCACCATCGGGGCGATGTACTCCGGCCCCGGCATCGCCATGCGCGAATCGTACTGCGCCTGGCTCAACAATCCCCGATCCAGCCGCCGTTTCCAGCCGGCGATCACCGCATCGTTCACCGTCATCCGCGTCGCCGCCATCGGGCACATCGCGTTGGCGGTGATAACGTAGCGCCCGGCCTCATTGGCGATGGTGCGGGTCAGCCCGATAATCCCGGCCTTGGCCGCGGCGTAGTTGCACTGCCCGACCGAACCCTTGAACGCGTCGGAGGAGAAGTTGACGATCCGCCCGTAACGCTGGTTGCGCATCACCTTCACCGCGTGATGGCACATGTTCCAGTAGCCCTTCAGATGCACGCCGATCACGGCATCGAAGTCGTCCTCGGTCATGTTCCAGATCATGCGCTCGCGCAGCATGCCGGCGGTGTTCACCAGTAAATCGATCTTCCCGTAGGTTTGCACGCATTCCGCGACCATTCGCCCAGCGGACGCATAATTGGCGATCGAATCGTAATTCGCCAGCGCTCGGCCTTGTGACGCCTCGATCTCCGCCACGACCGCGTCGGCGGGCTTTTCCTCGGTTACTTCGCCGCCACGGCCGAAGCCGGGGTCGTTGACGACGACGCTCGCGCCTTCTTTTGCCAGCAGCAGGGCGATCGCCCGCCCGATGCCTCGTCCGGCGCCGGTCACGATGCCGGCCTTTCCTTGCAGGTTCATGGTGTTTCCTCTTTGATTGCTTGGTCCGCCGATTTCAGCACGCCGCGAGGAGGAAGACCATGCCCGAGAACCACCGCATCCTGCTGGCGGCCCGCCCCACCGGCATCCCCGGCCCCGAGCATTTTCGGGCGGATGTGGAGCCGGTGCGGCCGCCGGGAGCGGGCGAAATCGTGGTCGCGACGCGCTACATCTCCATCGATCCCGCGATGCGGTCCTGGATCGGTGCCGGCCCGTCCTATGTGCGGCAGGTCGGGATAGGGGACCCGATGCGTGCGGGCGGAATCGGTCAGGTGCTGGAAAGCAAAGCGGCGGGGTTCCAGCCCGGCGATTGGGTGCAGGGCCGCACCGGCTGGCAGTCGCATCCCACGCTGAAAGGCGACCAGACCCAGAAACTGGATTTGTCGGTCGGCACCGTCGAGGACTGGGCCGGCCCCCTCGGCACCAGCGCCCTGACCGCCTATTTCGGCCTGCGCGATGTCGGCGCGTTGAAACCCGGCGAAACGGTGCTTGTTTCCGGCGCCGCGGGCGGTGTCGGTCAGATCGCAGCCCAGATCGCCCAGATCGACGCCTGCCGAGTCATCGGCATCGCCGGCGGCGGCGATAAATGCAGCTATTTGACGGACGCGCTAAAGCTGGATGCCGTCATCGATTACAAAGCGGAACCGGATATCGCCGCCGCGATAAAACGCGCGTGCCCCGACGGTGTGGACGTTTATTTCGATAACGTTGGAGGCGAAATCCTCGATGCCGCCCTATTGTCGTTACGCATGGGCGCGCGTGTCGTCAGCTGCGGCCGCATATCGCAGGCCGGCGCCGCCGAACCGTATGGGGTGAAGAACCTGGGCGCCCTTGGCGGCAAACGTGTGCGGATGGAGGGGTTTCTGGTGTTCGATTACCATGATCGCTACCCGGAAGCCCGAGCGTACCTCGCTCACCATCTCCGCGCCGGAAGGCTGCGGCAGCGTTTGCATGTGGTGGAAGGATTGGACAAAGCGCCCGAGGCCCTGGCGATGTTGTTCAACGGCGGCAACACCGGGAAATTGGTGGTCGGTATCTAAGCCGCCGAAAAAATCGAAAACCGTGAGCCGGTTCACAGACGCCTCGCCTTGGACGCTTATATTGCCGCCCGAAACGAGGAGAGTGTCATGACGAAAGCAGCCCTGTTCGGTTTAGCCTTCGCGATTGCGGCGATTTGTGCCGGAGCTGCCGGCATGGCGATGGATTGGCCACGCAGCGCACGTGCGGCGGTGGATTTGTTCCAAGCGAGCGCGGCCGTGGAGGCCGACTATGCCGCCGGTGCCATCGGTAGTCCGTTAACTGTCACGCCTGCCACGACCGTCGCCGTTCGGTAACCTGACCGACGCGTCAGGGCCTTCGATTGTCCGCCGAACGGTGCGGATGCCTCGGATCGGCCTAAGACGTCCCGCCCGGCCATGACTTGGTATTCAAAGCGCGCTATTCTGCTCCCGTCATTCACACGACACGGGAGCAAAACGCCATGGCAAGCATCTCCATCCAAGCGACCGACGGCAGCGGCAGCTTCTCCGCCTATGTCCACGCGCCGAAAACCGCGCCGACCGGCGTCGTTGTCCTGATCCAGGAAATCTTCGGCGTGAATCAGGCGATGCGCGACACCGCCGCCTGGGTCGCCGACATGGGCTTTATCGCCGTCTGCCCCGACCTGTTCTGGCGCATCGAGCCCGGTATCGACATCACCGACAAGACCGATGCCGAATGGAAGCGCGCGTTCGAACTGTTTCAGGCCTTCGACCAAGTCAAGGGAATCGAGGACCTGAAAGCCACCGTCGCCGCCGTTCGGACAATGGAGGGCGCCAACGGCAAGGTGGGCACCATGGGTTACTGCCTCGGCGGGCGGCTGGCGTTCATGATGGCCGAACAATCCGACGCGGATGTGAACATTTCCTACTATGGCGTAGGACTGGACGGCCTACTGGCCGACGCCGGCAAGGTGACGAAGCCGCTGCTGGTGCATATCGCCGACAAGGATGAGTATTTCCCGGCCGAAGGGCGCGCCAAGGTCGTCGCCGAAACCGCCGGTCACGCCCATATCCGCTGCTACAACTATCCCAACGCCGACCACGCCTTCGCGCGGGTGAACGGCATCCATTGGGACGGGCGGTCGGCCGCGATCGCCAATGGACGCAGTGCCGAAGCCCTCGTCGCGGCGCTGGCATAAGCGGCGCGACCTGAGGTAAACAGCGGCCACCAAGGAGACAGCATCCCGATGGATGGATCAGTGAAACCGGCGGTCGCCGGCAAGGGTTTGGCGCGTACCGCCGGCGCGCTGGCAGGCATCAAAGTCGTGGACCTCACCCGCGTGCTGGGTGGGCCGTACTGCACGATGGTGCTGTCAGACCACGGCGCTGAGGTCATCAAGGTCGAACCGCCGCAGGGCGACGAAGTGCGCGACTGGGGCCCGCCCTTCCACGAAGGCGACGCCAGCTACTTCATCGGCGTCAACCGCAACAAGCGCGCGATGGCGCTGGATATCGGCAAGCCCGAGGGTCAGGCGATCCTGATGCGGCTGCTGGAAACGGCCGACGTGCTGATCGAGAACTTCAAGCCAGGTTCCCTGGAAAAATGGGGAATCGGGTACGAGGACGTGCTGTCCAAGCGCTTTCCGGGCCTCATCCATTGCCGCATCTCCGGCTTCGGTCCCGACGGTCCGCTCGGCGGCCTGCCCGGCTACGACGCGATCTTGCAGGCGATGACCGGGCTCATGAGCGTCAATGGCGATCAGACCACCGGCCCGATGCGGCTTGGCACCGCGATCGTCGATATGGGCACCGGCCTGTATTCGGCCGTCGGCATATTGATGGCGCTGCATGAGCGGAAGACATCCGGCCTCGGTCAGTATCTGGACATGACGCTTTACGATTGCGGTATGGCGCTGCTGCATCCGCAGGCGCCGAACTACTTCCTGAACGGCGCTCGTCCGAAGGGCACCGGCAATCCGCATCCCAATTTGGTGCCGTACGACAAATACCCCACCAAGACCTGCGACATCTTCATCGCCAGCGGCAACAACGGACAGTTCCGCAAACTTTCCGAGATCATCGGCCGGCCGGAACTGGCCGACGATCCGCGGTTCGCCAACAACGGCGAACGCAACGTCAACCGCGTGGCGCTGACGCTCGCGTTGGCGGAGGCTTTCGCTCAGCACGACGGCAAGGAATTGGCGCTGCGGCTGATACGAGCCGGCGTGCCCGCCGGACCGGTGTTGGCGGTGGATGAGGCGACCGCGGCGCCGCATACCGCGCACCGCGAGATGGTGACGGAGCTGGACTGGTACAAAGGCATCGGCACGCCGATCAAGTTCAGCCGGACCAAAGGGGGCACGCGCCGCCCACCGCCGAAATTTGCGCAGGACGGGAACGAAATCCTCGGTCAGCTTGGCTACAGCGCCGACGAAATCGCGGCGCTGGAGAAAAGCGGCGTGGTGCATACCAAGCGGCGCATTTGATGGCAGCGTAGGGCGTCCCGCCGATGTGGCCGTACGATCTGCCGGTTCGGGAAACGCTCCGTCTGCCGGGCGGGACCGCGATCGCCTGGGCGGTGTTCGATGTGGATTGGTATCGATCGGCGTACGCCGACGCCATTTCGACCTTGGCGGACCTGTCCGACGCCGATCTGCTGACGTTTTATCTGACGCGTGGGCAGGGATTCGGCCATTCGCCGAACCGTTATTTCGACGAAGCCTGGCATCTGCGGGCGTATCCCGGCATCGCGGCGGCGGTACGGGATGGGCATTTCTCATCGGCCTTCGATTCCTATTGCCGCACCGGCAATGCGGACCGGTCGCCACACTGGCTGTTCGACGAAGCCGCGTATCGCCGGCGCTACCCCGATCTGACGAACGACGTGCTAACCGAGGCGGGGCTGGCCAACGGCTACGATCATTTCCTGCGCCACGGCAACGCGGAAGGGCGGATCGGGCATCCGATGTTCGATCCGCTATATTATGTACGGCAGGTGGGACCGGTCGCCAGCGAAGTACCGTTTCAGCATTATCTGACGGCGCTGGAGCGTGGCGGCAGCAGCGCCGAGACCAGCCGCTATTTCGACAGCGCGTGGTATGCTGGGCGTTACCAGGAGGTCGCGGACGGCATTTCCCGAGGCATCTGGCGGTCCCCACTCGAACATTATCTGTGCAACGACACGCCAATCGCGTTCGATCCGTCCGCGGATTTTTCCGAAGAATGGTATTTGGGGCGCGATCCAGGCCTGCGCGCGGCGATCGAGGCGGGGGCGCAACGGAACGGCTATGCGCATTTCCTGCGCCACGGTGCGACCGAATTGCGGCCGCCCGCGCCGCATATCGATCTGCATTGGTACGCGATGCGCGACAATGTGCGGGAAAGCCTGTTGCGTGGCGAAGCACCGGACCCGTTCACCCATTGGCTGACCATCGGCAAACCCGCGGGAATGCCATCCGGTCCTCTGCCCGACGAAGAGATCGGCGAAGCGCAGGCGCGGAATTTGTTCCGGACACGATCGGAGACGGTGGCATTGCGATGCGGACGCGCTCCGTTGCGGTTCGCGTGCACGGGCGAGCCCGACATCGGTGTCGTCATGGTCGTGCGCGGGGATATGACCGCGCATTTGGCCACGCTCGCGTCTCTTCGGAACAGCACCGCGGCAGACATCGAACTGATTCTCATGGTTCTCTTCACCGACCCCGATGCCGGAGACATCGCTCGGTTTGTGACCGGGGCGACAATACAGCGGCTTGACGCGTCGCTGGACACCGATACCGCCTACGATGCGGGTCTTGCCTGCGCGCGGGCGG
>Ga0214180_1000242_pt1 | contig 20674 bp, 19 predicted proteins | sample TroBogEpilimnion_22_FD_153018 | JGI IMG/M metagenome (GOLD analysis project Ga0214180, IMG submission 153018) | Freshwater microbial communities from Trout Bog Lake, WI - 16OCT2007 epilimnion | ecosystem: Environmental > Aquatic > Freshwater > Lake > Epilimnion/Euphotic zone | place: Trout Bog... | reverse complement strand
AACGACAGAAGTAACGACAGAAGTAACGACAGAAGTAGGGTGGTCTAAATGCCAGCAGTCACAGTTGACGACATCACGGTTCTCCCACGTGTAATGAGCGATGCCGGTTCCAAGCCTCGACGAGTCAAAAGTGTGACCACCGCTCCGCAAGGGTTTGAAGGCGAGGGCTTCCCGGTTCGCAGAGCATTTGCGGGTGTTGATTTGACCGACCTCGACCCATTTATTCACCTCGACCAAATGGGTGAGGTCGAATATGCACCTGGCGAACCAAAAGGAACTCCATGGCATCCGCACCGAGGCTTCGAAACCGTCACGTACATTATTGATGGAATTTTTGATCATAAAGATAACCACGGTGGCGGCGGCACCATTACTAATGGCGACACACAGTGGATGACTGCTGGAGCGGGAATTTTGCACATCGAAACCCCGCCAGAGCACTTAGTGGTGAGCGGCGGTCTATTTCACGGCTTCCAGCTATGGGTGAATTTGCCAGCGGCAAAGAAGTGGTCAGCTCCTGCCTATCAAGACATTCGGGCCCACGATGTTGGATTATTGGCATCTCATGATGGTGGAGCGCTAATTCGTGTTATTGCGGGTGAAGTAGCTGGCCATGGCGGACCTGGTTCAACCCAGACCCCGATTACGCTCGTTCACGCAACCATTGCGCCCGGTGCAGAATTGAGATTGCCATGGCGTAGTGATTACAACGCTTTGGTTTACACGCTCAATGGAAATGGAAGCGTCGGTTCTGAACACCAACCGGTCCATATGGGTCAGCTCGCAGTTTTGGTTGATGGCGACACATTGGTGATTTCTGCAGATCAGAAGCAAGAGTCACGATCACCCTCTATGGATGTTTTGATTCTTGGAGGGCAGCCAATTAGAGAGAGTGTCGCCTGGATGGGCCCATTTGTGATGAATACAAAAGCTGAAGTTTTGCAGGCCTTTGACGACTTCCAAAAGGGTTTGTTAGGAACTGTCCCGGCGGAGCATGTCGTGCAAAATAAACCGCTGCAACGCAGCGGTGAGGGCGCGAAATTGCAAGGCGATATTCCTAATGCTTCGGATCTTAAGGGCATACATAACACTCCAGATACGATGAAAAGTAATGAAAAGTAATGAAAGCTGAAGTTAATCAACGCCAAGTAGTAATGATAAGTAGTAATGAAAAGTAGTAATGCACCATGCGCAATGACCAAGAAACGGACGAGGAATTCAAATGGCTAAGTTATTCGATCCAATAAAGCTCCGTGGAATAGAAATAAACAATCGTGTTTGGGTCAGTCCAATGTGTCAATACTCAGCAGTTAATGGCGTAGTCGGTGACTGGCACATGGCACATCTAGGCAGTTTAGCTACAGGTGGTGCTGGATTAATTATTGCGGAGGCAACAGGTGTAGTTCCCGAAGGCCGTATTTCTATTGGCTGTCCTGGTCTCTATAACGACGAGCAGGTTGCTGCATGGAAGAAAATTGTGGATTTTGTTCATACTCAAGGAAGCAAGATTTCAATTCAATTGGCCCATGCTGGTCGTAAAGGCGGAACAGCGATCCCAGGATCTGGCCATCTTATGGCCACGCCGGAAGAAGGTGGCTGGCAAGCTGTCGCACCAAGTGCAATCGCTTTTGAAGGATACCCAACACCTCGCGAGCTAAGCACTCATGAAATATCACAATTGGTAACTGCTTGGGCGGATGCCGCTAAAAATGCCGTGAAAGCCGGATTTGATTCTGTAGAAATCCATGCAGCACATGGATATCTCTTGCACGAGTTTTACTCACCGCTTTCCAATCAACGTACCGATCAATACGGAGGAGGCTATGAGAATCGCGTTCGCTTTGTAAAAGAAGTGACCACGGCGGTTCGGGCAGCTATCCCTGACACCATGCCTCTCTTCGTGAGAATTTCCGCATCCGATTGGACTGACGGTGGTTGGAGCATAGAAGAATCCGTCACGCTGGCCAATGAGCTTCAGCAATTGGGAGTAGACCTGCTCGATGTTTCAAGTGGTGGCAACGTCCATAACGCTGCAATTGCTGTTGGTCCTGGTTATCAAGTGCCTTTTGCTGATGCCGTAAAGCATGGTTCAACAATTGTCACGTCTGCAGTTGGCATGATCACTGATGCTCACCAAGCCAATGAGATCATTGAAAGTGGCAAAGCGGATGTCATCATGATGGCTAGGGAATTTTTGCGAAACCCTCGCTGGCCGCTTCAAGCTGCATATGAATTGGGAGTTGATATCGCCTGGCCTCGCCAACTCGAACGTGGCAAGCGAAGTAGGTAAAGCAGTAATGGGTAAAGCAGCGTAGCTCTAAGTCAACACTTAATGCGCTTGAGCACGCAACCGTTCAAGCTAACACTTAAATCGTTTGGGAACACAGCCGTCTACATCAACACGCTTTTTGCGCTAACGTGTGGGTATCTAAGCTAATTCATTCACCGGTCTTGCTTCTACAAAATATTTCCGACCAGCTGGCGATGTCCAATTGCAGGAGCCGTCTGGGAAGCTTTCGAGTAGCCAGCCGCCATGAGTTTTCATACGATGATGTCGCCTGCAGAGTAAACCCATATTCGCACTCGAAGTTTCTCCACCGGTTTCCCAAGAGTGTGCATGATCGATATCGCTTAGTCGCGCAGGTTGCCTACAACCGGGGAAGCGGCAGACGCGATCGCGAGCCGCAATGAAATCCATGAGTGCTTGAGGTGGTTCGTATCTTTCGCGCCCATAATCGAGCAAATTGCCTGTGAGTGGATCGGTAACAAATCTGCGCCATTTGCCGTTCATTGCAAGCTCTCGCGCAACCGAAGCTGGAATTGCACCATATCCACTGAGAATGCCTGGGTTTTCGGCAAAACCAAGAACTGTGGGAAGGTCGATCGTGAGATTGATAGTTGTTGGGCGACCATGATGAAGTGCTTCATCTGCTGCTTCGGATAGGTAGGAACCAGTGATCTGCGCGAGGGCATCTGCACGATGTTGGTCCAATGAGCCAATAAATTGTTCGAGCTCACCAGCACCAGCACCAGCACCAGCACCAGCACCAGCACCAGCACCAGCAACGAGTGTCATAGCGTTTTTCTTTTCAATCTCTTGGTTCTTGCGCGCCAATTTATCGATAGCAAGCATCACGGTTTGTGCCTCAACTGCGGGTAACAACGCAACAATCTGGGCCATTCCATGGGGTTGTGGATACATACAAACCATCCGGCCGTCACGTGCGTTACTAGCAACCTCTTCAAAGTCTTTGGGAGAGAGCTTGGCGATAAGTGAGCGCATTTTATTTGCCACTTGAGCCGGAGTATGGAATTCGGAGTGTGCGATGGCATCGAGTTCCAGGGAACGAATCTCGTGATCACCAATTCCGGTTCGTATAATCTCTGCGCTCTCGCGTGCAATGACAGTCGCTTGAGCAGATGAAATCTCGCCATTTGCCAGTGCTGCACACGTCTCAGGCAAGAATTGCGTCAAGGTTCTGGCAACATCAATTCTTATTTGTGCGGTGTTGCCCGAGAGTTTGAGCGCCGTCGCAATTTCTTCGCGCTGAGCCTCATCCACATGTGAATATGAGTCTGTTGACTCTGTGGGTTCATCGCCAGCGACTGCAACGATTGCGCGCTGCATGAGTGCTTGTAGCCAGCCACTCTGTTTTTCCAAAGCGCTGAGATAGTCAACCCTCGCAGTAGAAACTAAATTTTCTGGATCGATCGTTGCCAGTTCAGCCAGAACGTTAATTCCGGCAGGAGAAGCGAGTAAGCAACTCACCCGTTCACTAGTTCCGTTTTGGTTCGAATCTTCGTATTGCCTATTACCGATAGCGGCCTCTGTAGCCAGTACGTGACTAACGTGTTCACTCTTATCGCTTGAGTTTAAGTGTTCGTATTGCAGAGCGCTTTCAGATGCTTGTGCAGACAGCAAGTGACTCACATGTTCACTCTTGTCGAGAGTCCGTACCTGTAGAGAAAGTCTGGCATCATCAGATGGCGTGAGAGCGAGGTCTGCACCTACAGGCTCACTGCTGTTGATTGACATAGGGTGAGCATGCTCTTGCCCACTGACAAATGAATCTTTTATGTGCACACAATGATTGGAGTTGTGGATAGGTGCCTGCGCATGTGCGCACAATGATGGAAGTTGTGGATAGACGCCTGCGCATGTGCGCAAGCGTTATACGTGGAGGTGCCGGGAATCGAACCCGGGTCCTCTAGCACTGACACAGAGCTTCTACGGGCGTAGTTCGCTATACGTTTTCTCAGTCCTGACTCTCACGCAAACATGTAGTCAACGAACTCAGTTGTAGTTAATTTCCCCGATTACATCCACAACACTGTAACTAGGTAAGCCCTCTATCGACGCTAGGTTCCGAGCCGAAGGCGTACTCGGTCTAACGGATTTCTATCGCTTAAGCAGCGAGGTTGAAATCAGCGGCAGTTGTACTGGCGCTTATAGTTTTGCCAGGGTTATTGGTTAACGAGATCATCCCGGCTTCCTCGGCCCGCTTCCTCTGTCCCAACAACTAAAGTCGAGACCGTTCACCCCCAAGGGTTAGGTTGCAGACCAAGTCTAATTGATTCCCACAGGCGAACCAACCAACTCTTAGGCTTGATCTCCATTCGCACGCGTTTCGCAGGTGATACACACGTGATTCACACAAGATCTGCGTTCTATCCGCACCCGATCCGTACAAGATTTGCGTTATATCCGCACGAGAACCTTGCGAGATCCGCACTTAATCCGCATGTGATCCCTACTCGATTCTTACAAGTTCTTAAGCGCGCTTACTACCTTGGTAAGGGAATCTTTGGCATCACCAAAGAGGAGAGTGGTCTTGGGATCGTAAAGAAGTTCGTTCTCAATACCCGCAAAGCCTGGACGCATCGAACGTTTCATGAAGATCACGTTCCCAGCTTGAGCAACATCCAAAATTGGCATTCCGAAGATAGGGCATCCTGGTGTTGTACGCGCTGCAGGGTTCACGACATCGTTTGCACCTACAACGAGCACTACATCAGTCTGTGGGAAAGTCGGGTTGATCTCATCCATCTCCACCAATTGCTCGTATGGAACATTAGCTTCAGCCAACAAGACGTTCATATGGCCTGGCATACGTCCGGCAACAGGGTGGATTCCGTAAGCAACATCAATTCCCTTGGCGGTGAGCAAGTCAGCCATCTCTCTCACAGTGTGTTGCGCTTGAGCAACGGCTAAGCCAAAACCGGGAACAATCACAACGCGTTGTGCGTAGTTGAGCAAAATTGCAACATCCTCGGGAGAGCCTGATTTAACCGGACGAACTTCGCCAGCTGCTGCCACTGCTTGTGGTTTTGCTGTAAATGCGCCAAAGAGCGTTCCAAAGAGTGAGCGACCCATCGCTGTGGCCATTAACCTGGTCAAAATAGTTCCTGAAGCGCCAACGAGCGTTCCAGCGACGATCAAGAGCGTGGCCTGTAGAACGTAACCACTCGCAGCGACCGTCAAACCTGTAAATGCATTGAGGAGTGAGATAACGATCGGTACGTCAGCGCCACCAACTGGCAGCACAAAGAGCACACCAAAGAGCAATGAGAGCAGACCCATGACAAGTAGTGGCGTGTTGCCCATTGAGTGAATAACCCAACCGGCACTCACGAGGACTCCGGCTAGTGTGGCTGCAATGACAAATCGACCGCCAGGAAATACCACTGGTCGGGTGGTCATAATTTCTTGCAACTTAAGGAATGTAATCACAGAACCTGCAAAGGAGACGCAACCAACAATCACTGTAAAAACTGTTGCGACAACATCGGCAGTACTCGCCGTGGCGCCAAGCTTGAGGTATTCCGTAATTGAAACAAGCGCTGCAGCACCACCGCCTACACCGTTGAAGAGTGCGACAAGTTGTGGCATTTGCGTCATCTGAATCTTACGAGCTGCAGGGACTCCGACGATCACGCCAAAGGCAATTGCGATCAGAATCAAAAGCGTGTGGTGATGACCCGTTGATTGTGTTCCGCTCTGAGCAATCTCTTGCGGAGCAAAGAAGACAAGAATTGTGGCAACAGTTGCGCCAAAAGCGCCAATGAGATTGCCTCGTCTGGCTGACTTAGGGGACGAGAGTCCTTTGAGCGCTAAGATAAATGCAACAGCGACGCAGAGACCAAGAAAGTCGTAGAGATTGCGATTCATTATTTATTACCACCATTCGCAGTGGCGCTCTCTGAACCGGCCCCAACAGCTTTCTTAGGTTTGGCCTTGAACATTTCGAGCATTCGATCGGTCACAACGAACCCACCCACCATATTGATTGTTGCCAAAACCACTGCAACGATCGCAAGCGTAAGCTGGAGATTGTTTGATGCCCGATCGGCAACCGTAATCGCTCCGATAAGAATGATTCCATGGATCGCATTCGCACCAGACATCAGCGGCGTGTGAAGCGTCGTCGACACTTTGGAGACGACCTCAAATCCAATAAAAATTGAAAGTACAAAAATAGACAGTAGCGCCAGACCATTACTCATGATGGACCCCTTACTTCTTGGCTAACTCGGGGGAGCGACGAGCTCCGTTATGGGTAACTGCAGCAGCATCGATGATCTCGTCTGCAAAGTCAGGCGTCACGACACCATCTTTGGTCATCAACATAAGTAAATTGACGACGTTTCGCGAGAAGAGCATTGAGGCGTGAAATGCCAACTGGCTAGGGACATCTTTTCCACCCCACATGCGAACACCGTTCTGCGTTGTCACGATCTCACCTGGAAGGGTTCCTTCGACATTTCCACCAGTTTCGGCAGCGAGGTCAACGATCACAGAGCCAGGCTTCATATGAGCCATCATCTCTTTGGTGACCAACCTTGGAGCAGGACGGCCTGGAACGGCAGCTGTAGTAATAAGCACATCTGCTGCGGTGATGTACGGAGTGAGAAGTTCGCGTTGGCGTGCAGCTCGATCTTCTGTCATCTCGCGCGCGTACCCGCCACTACCTTCCAGTGCTTCAAGTTCAAGTGTGATGAATTTTGCTCCCATGGATTTCACTTCGTCAGCTGAAGCAGGACGAACATCGTAAGCACTCACCGCAGCACCTAACCGCTTAGCTGTGGCGATCGCTTGTAATCCGGCTACTCCGGCGCCAAGCACGACAACATTTGCTGGCGTCACGGTTCCAGCTGCTGTCATGAGAAGTGGGAAAAATCTTGGCGAGAGTTCCGCTGCGACAAGCGCAGCTTTATAGCCAGCACAGAGTGCTTGTGAAGTCAGAGCATCCATCGATTGTGCACGCGAAATGCGTGGAATTAATTCCATAGAAAAAGCGGTTGCCCCAGCTGCTGCAGCTGCATCAATAGAATCTGCAGCAGTAGTAGGTGAGAGAAATGAAATTGTGATTGCTCCTTTTTTCAGCGAGCTCATCCGCGCAGGTTCAAGCGGTGCTACTGATGCAATGACATCAGCACCGGAAAGAACGTCGCCTGTGACAACTGTTGCACCAGCTTCGGTGTATTGCGAGTCAGAAAACTCCGCAGCTGCACCAGCGCCAGATTCGATAACTACTTCAAGACCAGCTTTAGTTAGCTTGGAGATGATGTCAGGGACAAGAGCAACCCGCTTTTCGCCGGGCTTAATTTCTTTCGGAACGGCTATACGCATCCTTAAAATCTAGCGGCCATGAGTGACTTACAACAGTCTTTTTTGCACATTTTCACGGAAAGTTTCGGCAATATTTGGCAATTTTTTTCACAGTGAGTCGCCAAAGCGCACAGTCGTCCATCATCGTGGACAAAAGTGGAGCGTCTGAAATTTCCGTGCTATTCGCTTGCTCTATTCTACCTGCTCAAGCAGACCTGCTCTGCTCGCCGACTCCTGCTAGCGACCTAGTAGCGTCCGGAAAGCTCCCCACGAACAAGGTGATACAAGAGAGCCTGAATTGTGGTCCTGCGGTGATAAGCCTCGCGCCAGATTACAGAGCGCGGACCATCGATGACTGACTCAGTGACTTCTTCGCCACGGTGGGCCGGCAAGCAATGCATAAATATTGCATCAGAAGTTGTTAGTTTCATGAGTTCAGGTGTGACTGCGTACGGCGCTAGCGCTTTTAGTTTTGCAGCACGCTCCTCCTCGGGATCACCCATCGACATCCAGACATCGGTATAAAGCACGCTCGCATCTTTAGCCGCCGCTTCTGGATCGGTGAGCACCTCAATAGTTGCTCCACTTGTGCGTGCAATCTCTTGCGCGCCAGCCACGGCCACCGGATCTGGTGCATAGTTTCCGCCAGGGGTTGCAACAACAACATGCGCACCCAAAATTGCACCCATCGTCAACCAAGCATGCGCCATATTGTTTCCATCGCCCACATAGGTAAATTTGCGACCGCTAATATCGCTACCAAACTGCTCGCGAATCGTCACCCAGTCAGCGAGTAGTTGTGTTGGATGATCTTCATCTGTGAGGCCGTTAATCACTGGGATGGTTGCATATTTGCCGAGTTCATCGACATCCGATTGTGCAAATGTACGAATAAGAATTGCACTTGCATACCCACTGATGATCCGCGCGGTATCTGCAAGGGTCTCACCGCGGCCCAATTGCAACTCATCTCCACGAATAAATATCGGGGTGCCACCGAGGTGGGCGACCGCAGTCTCGGAAGCAAGTCGAGTGCGCGTGGAAGGCTTCGTCATATAAATCGCCACAGTCCGATTTGCCAGAACGGTATTTGCTAAAAATGGTTTATTGGCGAACTCGGATGCTGTTCCCAGCAACAACTCAACATCGGCGCGACTTAAGTCGGCAGTACGCAGTAGATCCTTCATTGGATAATTCTAGGAGATAAGATTGTCATCGTGAGAGCAATTGCACGAAGCGTCCGAGACGAGCAAATCCCGAGTGTTGGTCAGCCAGATTTAGATCCGCTGTCCCCATTTGGCGGAACGGACGTGCTTGAAAAAGAGGAATTAGCTCCGAATAATGATGGCGACCACGAGCGCTTTGCGCACTACGTTCGCAAGGAAAAGATCACCGAATCAATGGTCACAGGTAAGCCGGTCACCGCGCTCTGCGGCAAAAAATGGGTACCGAGCCGAGACCCAGAGAAATTTCCCGTCTGCCCTACCTGCAAAGAGATTTATAACGGGTTGAAGAAAGAGTGAAGCGCAGAGCTTCAACCACCTCACGGTTAGCACTCCTTCTCGCAGTTTTTACCCTGCTCGGAGCTTCCACGGCCTTCGCCGCTAATCCACCACGAAAAATTCTCTCCGGTTGGATTCCTTATTATTCAATGAATACCTCAGTCCCAGCGGCTGTCAATAATTCAGATCTGGTCTCACAAGTCTCACCATTTTGGTACACCCTCAAAGATCAGAACACGATTACAGATCTTTACACGCCGGCGAATCCGAGCGTTCCAATTAATCAGCCTTTGTCCGTATTGCGAGGAGCTGGATTCAAAATCATTCCAACGATTACCGACGGAACAGATATCGATCCTAAGACTGGCAAAGCAACTGCTATGGTCCTTTCAAATCTGCTCGCCGATCCAACTTCGCGCGCCAATATTGTTGCCACGATTATGAAGTTGGTGACCACTAATAATTTTGATGGAATCGACCTCGACTTCGAAAATTTTGCCTATGTTGATCCGCTCTCAAGTTGGCCCACCACACAAGCGCGCTGGGTATCCTTCATCTCCGATCTCTCCACTGCATTGCATGCACAAGGAAAATTACTCTCCATCACAACACCACCGCTTTTCAATCCGACCTCGGGTAAAAAGGGTTATTACTTATATGCTTGGTCCCAAGTAGCTTTAATGATCGATCAACTTCACATCATGGCTTATGATTATTCAACATCCACGCCGGGACCTATCGGTCCGATAGGTTGGACGACTGACGCAGTGACCTATGCGATCTCTGTTATTCCGGCTTCGAAAGTATTTATCGGTATTCCGGGTTATGGACGTGACTGGGTTACTGCTGTGACGGGCACGTGTCCGTCACTACCCGTTAACTATTTAAAAACTGTCGCTCCGGGAGTTGTCTCCACCTTCGTCATGCACGATGTTAATAATCTTGCATCGGCTTACGGTGCAACCCCTACCTTCAACGCAAAGTACGGCGAGTCAACCTTTACTTATCAAAAGGTGTACAACGGCACAACGGCAAGTGGAGCACTCACCACATGTACGGCAACGCGGACCGTCTGGTATCAAGATCAACAATCATTTACCCTTCGAGCAAACCTTGTGGGTCAATACCGACTCGGAGGCATCTCCGAGTGGACATTGGGCATGGAAGACCCAACCGCTGTTACTGCCGTCCGTACGGTCGCGCTCAACATTGCGCCAGACCAAGTGATCGCCAATCTTGCGCTCTTTAACCCAACAGCCGTGCCTTCAGCTCAACTGAACTCTGGAACGACACTTCCAGTTGGTACTCCAGTTGTAATGAGCGGAACGTTTACCTTGCCTGATAAAACTCCTGTTGTCGGAGTGCCAGTTCATCTTCAATTTCAAGGTGCAAATGGAGCTTGGAATTCAGTTGAAGATGCCGTGACCGATGCCAACGGCAACTACACCTTACCCATCTTGCTCCCACAATCCACGACGCTTCGCATTGTGAGCGATGGCTCTTGGACGAGGCTAGAAGGTGATTCAAACCCAGTTGCGCTTTCATTGACTCGGGTGATCTCGTGGTCGCCACCTTCGACAATGCGACATGGAGTCAACTACACATTTTCAGGTTCAATCCAACCTGCGGCGGCAGGCATTCGCGTCTCGTTGGTTAATCCACTCACACCGCAAGGAATTGCAGGTCAGACGCAATCAACCACCACTGATGCGAATGGTAATTTCTCGTTTACAGTCAACGATGCCCAGTCAGGATTCTATTCCTACAATCTCACCTCTCCAGCTGACTCGACTTTTGCGGCATCGCAATCTGATTTTGTTACAGTAGTCGTCCGATAATAAATTAATCTGCACGGTTAAAATGTGCCCGGTTAAGAAGGGGGAGAAGATGTCGACTGATACTTTGACCCCAGTTGAAACCGATATTGATCTCGATATTTCCCAACTAATCGATAAGCCCTGGATCACAATTGTGTGGGATGACCCAGTGAATTTAATGTCGTATGTGACTTATGTTTTCATCAAACTCTTTGGCTTCTCTAAAGAGAAGGCTCATGAATTGATGATGCAAGTTCACACTAATGGACGTGCAGTGGTTTCTAGCGGAACACGTGAAGAGATGGAGCGCGACGTTCAGCGCTTGCACGACCATGGCTTATGGGCGACTCTTTCACGAGATGATCAAGCATGATGAGCAAAAATAAAGCGAGTCAGTTCTATGTCTGAATTTATTCGCGATGGGGAGCATTACTCACTCGACCTCACCATTGATGAAGCACACATACTTATTAACTTAGTTGAGCAACTCCTTGAATTGCTGGGTGAGGGGGATTTTCATCACCACTACGACGAGAGTGATCCTTTTGCTCAGCTCATGTCTCAGCTCAAGGCTGCACCAGATGAAATAGTTACCCCGCAAGATCCAGTGCTTCTTCGTTTGCTCCCAAATGCTTATACAGATCCCGAAGCTGCCGCCGACTTTCGCCGATTCACCGAACCCACATTGCGTGGAAATAAGCAGCGAATTTTGCGCAAGGTGCGAGAGGACCTGACCCAAATGGTGGACCACGAAGAGTCCGGAGTTGTTGAAGATATTGAAGGTGAAGTCTGGCTTTTGGCCATGAATGATCTTCGCCTTGCACTCTCGGTGCGATTAGGAATAACCGAAGAGAGTTTTGAACGTTTTGAAGCGCTGCCAGATAGCGATCCACAGAAATCCATTTACGCGGTCTATTTTTGGCTTGGTTGGCTGCAAGAGAATCTGCTCGCGCTTCTTACTCGTTAAAACGCGAGTGAAGTTTCCTCTGTACTCTGCCACCGAGTAACCTTGGGTTGTGTCCGAGACCGCCTCATCACCTGCAACTTCGCCTTCGGCGCCAAAGATCGCTAATAGCGCTCCCATCGGGGTCTTTGATTCAGGTGTGGGTGGATTGACTGTTGCACGTGCGATCATCGATCAGTTGCCAGGTGAGTCAATTTTGTATGTGGGAGACACAGCCCGCGGCCCGTACGGCCCACGGCCATTAGCGGAAGTCCGCTCCTTTGCGTTAGAGATCCTCGATCAACTCGTTGAGGCTGGAGTAAAAGCAATTGTGATTGCTTGCAACACCGCCAGCTCTGCCATGTTGCGCGATGCTCGCGAACGTTATGACATTCCAGTTATCGAAGTGATTCAACCTGCAGTCCGTCGCGCAGTCGCTGCAACTCGCACTGGCAAGGTAGGCGTCATTGGCACTCAAGCAACAATTGAATCTGGTGCTTATCTTGATGCATTTGCAGCTGCACCACAGTTGGCAATCACCTCGGAAGCTGCACCACGTTTTGTTGAATTTGTGGAACGCGGGGAAACTTCTGGCGCAGAGATCACCGCGCTAGCCAAGGAGTATCTGCAACCTTTCATTGCTGCAGATATTGACACTTTAGTCTTGGGTTGTACCCACTATCCATTGCTTACCGGAGTAATTTCATATGTCATGGGCGATTCAGTCTCACTCGTTTCAAGCGCAGAGGAGACTGCAAAGGACTTGTACCGAGCTCTCGTGGAAGAAAATTTACTTAACACTGAGGGAAAGCCTGTTCATCAATTTATCGCAACCGGAAATCCAGATCATTTTGCGCAACTTGCACGAAGATTTTTAGGTCCAGAAGTTACCGATGTTCGAAAGGAAATTAATAAATGAGCTCACGCCATGATGGTCGTCAAGCAGATTCATTGCGAGAGATCACAATCACCAGAGGTTGGCTTGATAACGCCGAAGGTTCTGTCCTTGTCGAATTCGGAAAGACACGAGTTCTCTGTGTCGCGTCATTTACGCCAGGAGTTCCGCGCTGGTTGGTAGGCAAGGGTGAAGGTTGGGTAACCAGTGAATATGCCATGTTGCCACGAGCAACCCACACCCGTTCCGACCGCGAGAGCGTGAAAGGAAAACTTGGCGGACGTACCCAAGAAATCTCGCGCCTCATAGGTCGATCACTTCGAGCAATTGTCGATACAAAAGCACTTGGTGAAAACACGATCGTCATCGACTGCGATGTACTACAAGCCGATGGCGGTACTCGCACTGCAGCAATAACAGGTGCATACGTTGCCTTGGCGGATGCAATCGCGTGGGCGAAAGAGCAAGGGCATATCCTTGAAGGTCGCCAGCCGCTGCGAGATTCGGTTGCGGCAGTAAGCGTAGGAATTATTAAAGGCACTCCGATGCTAGACCTGGCATATGTTGAAGATGTCGATGCAGATACCGATATGAATATTGTCTGCACCGGATCTGGAAATTTTGTCGAAGTTCAAGGCACTGCCGAGGGCGTGCCCTTCGATCGCGCTCTCTTAAATCAACTCCTCGATCTTGGTGTTGCAGGGTGCGCGCAACTCGCTGCGATTCAGCAAGCGGCACTGGCTCGCAAGTAATCGTGAGCCAGCCCAAAAAATTAGTCCTTGCCACACGCAATCTTGGAAAAGTCGAAGAGTTACAGCGGTTACTGTCAGCAGCCACGCTAGATATTGAGATCTTGGGTCTTAAAGATTTTCCAGATATGCCAGATGTAGACGAGACCGGAAGTACGTTTGCAGAGAACTCCCTGCTGAAGGCTCGGGCAATTTCTGAGTACACAGGGTTGCCTGCTTTAGCCGATGACAGTGGATTGTGCGTGGATGCTCTCAATGGTGACCCGGGAATCTACTCAGCCCGATGGTCGGGCAGGCATGGAGATGATGCAGCCAATACCGCCAAAGTGCTTTCGCAACTACGTGAACTCGATGACGTGCGTGGGAAAGTCGATAGATCTGCCCGTTTTGTCTGCTCTGTTGCCCTTGTCTTTCCAGAAAGCCATGTCAATCGCGATCACGTTGTGATCGAAGAGGGTGAAATTCTCGGTGAAATAGTGGATCAACCCCGTGGAAAAAATGGGTTTGGTTACGACCCAATCTTTCGTCCGATAGGGTATGAGCTGACTACGGCAGAGTTAGAGCCAGAGATAAAGGACCGAATTAGTCACCGCGGCCTAGCCCTCATGAAAATATTGCCTCACATCCAATCCCTTATCTGACCCTTATTTGGCGGGTTTTTTGCTTATCTTTGCAAGAATTCCCTTAGAATGACGCCAAGCGTTTGTTGGTAAATTCCACAACCGCAGATGTTTACCTATTCTCAAGGAGATCAACCGTGGCAGTAAAAAAGAGTGCGGCGAAGAAGACCGCCAAAAAGGCTCCAGCTAAGAAAGCTGTTGCAAAGAAGAGCTCGGCCAAGAAAGTAACTGCCAAGAAAACTGCAGCGAAGAAGGCTCCTGCTAAAAAGGTCGCAGCGAAGAAAACTGCAGCGAAGAAGAGTGTTGCTAAAAAAGCTGTTGCAAAGAAGAGCACGGCCAAGAAAGTAACCGCCAAAAAGACCGCTGCCAAGAAGTCTCCTGCTAAAAAAGTTGTAGCCAAAAAGAGTGTTGCCAAAAAGAGCGCTGTTGCGCCTATCGTGATTCCGCCAGTTCCTAATTCTGGAACTCGCGCAGAAACCGTAACAGCGGTATCAACTACCCCAGCACCGAAGCCAGTTGTTGCAGCACCAGTTGAACAAAAAAGTTCAATCCCATCACAACCAGTTGTGCGTGAGACAAGCTCTCGTTCATCTTCGCGTGTTGTATTTGCCGTAATTATCGGAGTTGTTGTGTTGGCACTGATTGTGGTTGCAAGAAACCACAACTCATCAAGCAGTTCACAAAGCACCACATCGTCAACAACTTCAGCATCAGCTACCGCGGCTGCTGCAACATCTGCGAGTGCGGCGACCTCAAGTGCCTCATCAGCTGCTACAGCTGCAAGTAGTGCTGCTACAGCAAGCGCAGCATCAACAACTGCAGCTTCTGCTACAGATCTTGCACCAGTAGGGATTGTTGCTCATTACACAGCAACGGGCGCAACAATCTTCTGGAACGCTCCAGCAGGTGCTACGGGACTTAAAAGCTATAACGTAGAAATCGCAGCAAACGGTGGCGCTTTCAAATTGATCGCGACAGTTCCAGCAACTCAGCTCTCACTCAACATCACAAAGAATGCAACTACGGGCTGGGATTCATTTAAGATCTCGGCGGTTTATTCTGATGGAAGCGTTGTGGCGGGCAAGGTATTCGGTCTTCCCGGCCAATACGCGTAAGTATCTGGCCGAAGTAAAGGGCCAATACGCGTAAGTATCTGGCCGAAGTAAAGGGCCAATACGCGTAAGTATCTGGCCGAAGTAAAGGGCCAATACGCGTAAGTAAATTAATTTAGCGCTTCAATGATGGCGTTCACATAGACGGTGCTTCCCGCATCGCTGAGGTGGACGCCATCTGGCTGAAAGTACTCCGGATGGTTTGCCGAGATTGAATTCCAATCAATTAACCTCACATTGGAATAATGCGAAGCAACTTCCTCAATAATTCGATCGTTATCTGCCTTATAACCACGTGGAACTGCCGTGTTAACAATAACGATTTTTGGTTGATCTTTAACGAGTTCAAAGAGAGTTGTAACATCTTGAATCGTTAAGTGGTTGTTGTTACCCAGATCAAAGACCACCGGGTCATTCTGAAGTCCAGGCTTATCTTGCTCAACTACTTGGATTAATTCACCAATTTGCCGCCCAACCCTGGCATTAAGCTCTGCAATTTTAAAGTGAGCAGCGAGTTTGGCTTTAGAACCCAAAATAATTGAGTCCCCAGTAACCCATAAACCCTCTGCGCCAGTCGGTAACGCACCCTTGCTCGTGGTTGGGGTTTTTTGAAGTGAATCTGCAGCTATCTGCTGATTTCGATCACGGATTTGAGCAACGTCTAGCGCAGCCAGACTCAATACGCTTAAAGCGACCGGAATGGTGATCAGTAGCATAAGTTGACGTCGTTGTACGACCTTCCGTCGATAGCGTCGACCTCGAATCCAAGTCTCCACGGTTCCACGACGAATCGGTATTTCAATAAAGCGAAGTGAAATATCAGAGAGAAAGAGAACTAAAAGAACGCGGGCGATATCGATCGCCCAGACTTTTCCAGCCAAATCTGCGCTTGGCCGTGTGACCTGGAAAATTACCCAATGCCATAAGTAGATTGCATACGAGCGCTCACCGACCCAGAGCAGAGGCTTCGAACCGATCAGAGGGGCAAAACGTGATGCAGGGTGTACGAGTGAGGTGATAGTCGCGCAGCCAAATGTGGCTGCTAATGGAAATGCGAGTTGGTATGAAGCGGAATTAGCTTCGTTGACGAAGAGAAAAGTGGCGAGAAGTCCGAGTAATCCAATCACTCCAATGCCATCGACAAAATCTTGTGCACGCTTTGAGATCTCATTGTGCAAATTTGCGGGCACCCAACTCACTGCCAGCGTAGCCCCAAGAAAGAGCCCTAGCGAGTGGGTGTCTGTTCCAAAATAAACGTGACTTATGCGGTCTGCTACTTCGGTTGAACCATGCGCATCGAGTGAGAGCGAAAAGATAAAGAGAGCTAAGCCAGATCCGAGTGCAATGATGAGTGAGGTAATGGCCACACGAGCTTTACCGAAATAGCGAAGCACCAAAAGGATGACAAGCGGCCAGATCAAGTAAAACTGTGCTTCAACCGCTAGTGACCAGGTGTGCTGCAAGAGTGGCGCTCTGCCGATGCTTGAAAAGTAATCTTGATGAATCGCGACCAAGTGCCAATTCTCTGTACCCGTGAGAACATAGGGAAGATCGCTAACGAATCTGTGAACAGAATCTGGTGCCCACAGCGCAATAATGAGGCTGCTTCCGAGCAGCATAAATAAAAGTGCGGGAACGAGCCTGCGCACTCTGGCGCGATAGAACCCACGCAAATCGAGCGCGCCTTTGATAGCAACTGAATCAAGTAGTTGTCTGGTAATGACATAACCGCTGATACAAAAGAAAAGATCAACACCTAAAAATCCGCCAGGAATCCAGTTAAAACCCAAGTGGTAGAGAATTACTGCGGCAACTGCAATAGCTCGCAATCCGTCTATTGATGGGATGTAATTTGAAAGGGAGCGCTGTTGGTGCGCAGCTGCATTGTCCATATAGCTGACTACTTACGTTTAGTTTTAGCGCTCCTACTTGCAGAACTTTTTGTGTCTGTTGCTTTGCGAGTCGAAGTAGCGCTCTTTTTTCTGGAAGTAGCAGCTGGTTTCTTCGCTAATTCTGCGCTGCCTTTCTCACTCTCGGTCTTGGCTGTGGAACTTCGAGTGAAAGTCGGAGCTAGCGGGCGATGATCTTCGGTGAGATTTGCAGAGATTTGCTCGCCTAGTTTCTCTAACTTTTCAAAGGCTTCGTGAAGACGTGAACGGGTTTGCTTGATTGCTTCTTCGGCAGCGTTGAGCGATTGGGTTTGAATTCGGTGAAGTCGTTTAGATTCTGAGATCGCAGTGCTGAGCCAACCACGGAAGTTTGCAATTTCCGAGGTAGCTTCTTGCACGAGTCGCTCCGCTTCTCGTTTAGCAGCAGTCGTTGTTGCGGTGGCCTCACGTCGCTTACTTTCGGCAAGAGCCTCTGCTTGCGTCTGAGCACGGCTGATCGCTTCTTGTGCTTGTGCGTGCGCCGTCGATAAAACTTTTTCTGCATGAGTTTGCGCACCAGAGAGCATCTCTTTGACTTTAGACTGAGCATCGTTAATAGCGGCAGTAGCTGAACGAGTCGCATCATTCATGGCTTTAGATGCAAGAGCAGCAGCTTTCGCCTCCCGGCTCTGTGCCGTTTTAATCAGATTCATTGCGGTTTCGGTAGCAAGGATTTCAAACTCTTCCTTGGTCAGACTGGTGATATCGCGTCTCGCGCGCAGGTCTGCAATTTGCGCTTCTAGTTGGCGAATGCGCTCGAGCGGTGAAGAGTGAGTGGAATTGGCGGAAGAAGCGCTTTCGCTTGCAGCGACTTCTTGCTTGGGGGATTTCTCAGAATTAGTAAAACCGACCCACGATAGAAATTTTTTCTTGCTCATGCGGCAATTCTAAGGTGGTAATCAGGAGTTGAAAATACGCGTTCATATACCTATAGGTGAGCATGGAGCTGAGTGCGGGAGGTGGGACTTGAACCCACACGTCCGAAGACACAGGTTCCTAAGACCTGCGTGTCTGCCATTTCACCACTCCCGCGAGAGTGCTTCTGGGGTGCCAGAAGGAGATGCTAAGGGTAGAGGCTGGAGGCCGAGTTGACCAAACCGAGCACGTAATTGCCCAACCATATGAATATCAAGCCTGCGTAACTAGCGGAAAGGACTCGTTACTATAAGGGTATGAGTGCAGGGGCGAGTGATCTATCTATCCAAGACGAACTGGGTTTGGCGATCCTTCGTGCCCTTGTCAGTGCAGGAGCGGCGGGCGAGTTGCCAAGCAGTCTCACCCTTCCAGATTCGATCACGCTCGATCGCCCAAAAAATCGTGACCATGGCGACTATGCCACTTCTATTGCGCTCGCTCTGGCCAAGCCTGCTGGGATAGCGCCGCGTCAGGTCGCCGAGTTGCTTCAAAAGCACCTTCTCTCCGACGCCAGCATGAGCGGAACGATCCGCGCCGTAGACATCGCCGGACCAGGCTTTATCAACATCACCCTCGGTACGGCTAGCCAAGCCGGAATCATCGCCGCCATTTTGAGTGCCGGCGCCACCTTCGGTTACGGAACAGAGCTCAGCGGTGTTCGTGTGAACTTAGAATTTATCAGCGCCAACCCAACTGGCCCACTTCATCTTGGTCATACCCGTTGGGCTGCAGTAGGTGATGCGCTTGGTCGAGTCTTGAGCGCAGCAGGCGCGCAAGTGACACGTGAGTTCTACATCAACGATCGTGGCAACCAGATGGATCTCTTTGGTGAATCCATTCGCGCTGCAGCACTCGGACAACCAACGCCTGAAAACGGATATCACGGTGAGTACATCCAAGATTTGGCAGCCCAAGTAGTTAAAGAGCATCCGCAATACCTCTCACTTGATGCGACAGCAGGCAACGCCGCATTTAGAGATGCTGGATACGAACTGCAACTGGCTCAACAACAATCCGTCCTAGAAACTTTTAGAACGCACTTTGATATCTGGTTCTCGGAAAAAAGTTTGTATGAAAATAACTTTTTCGACCACTGTCTTGCTCGGTTAAAAGAACAAGGCCATGTCTTCATGGATGGGGGAGCGACCTGGCTTCGCACCACCGACTTTGGTGATGACAAAGATCGTGTGATGATTAAGTCTGATGGTGCGCATGCCTATTTTGCATCTGATTCAGCTTATTACATTAGCAAGCGTGAACGCGGTTTTGACATCTTGATTTACATGTTAGGCGCAGATCATCATGGTTATGTCAATCGCCTCAAAGCGATTGCTGCATGTGCGGGCGATGATCCTGAGTACAACATTGAAGTACGCATTGGTCAACTCGTTAAAATCATGGAAGCGGGCGAGGAAGTAAAACTCTCCAAGCGCGCCGGCACCATCATCACACTTGAAGAGTTGGTGGAGAAAGTCGGCGTCGATGCAGCGCGCTACACCCTGATTCGCTACCCAGTTGATACCCCAATGATCATGGATGTCGATATCTTGAGAAGTCGCACCAATGAAAATCCGGTCTACTATGTTCAGTATGCGCATGCACGCATTTGTGCCGTACTTCGTAATGCCACTGATCTTGGAATCTCATTTGGACTCGAGAATTTCGCTCCCGAGTTGCTCACTCATGAACGCGAGCGTGAATTGATGGGTGCACTTGCCGAATACCCACGGATAGTTGCTGCGGCAGCGCAATTGCGTGAACCTCATCGCATCTGTCGATACATTGAAGAGTTAGCTGGCATTTATCACCGTTTTTATGCTGATTGTCGCGTTCTGCCGATGGGTGATGAAGCAGCTTCACCTCTCCATAGCGCAAGAGCCACACTCTGCCAGGCAACAGCTCAAGTAATTGCTAATGCTCTTGCACTGCTTGGCGTGGAAGCGCCGGAGAAGATGTAGCTATGAGTGAATTTAGCCCAGAAGTTTTTTCGACCCATTCCCGTATGAATAACGGTGAGTTGGAGATTGGTGGCGTCAAAGCGAGTGCACTGGCAGCAGAGTTTGGCACTCCACTTTTTGTGATCGATGAGGCTGACTTTTTTGATCGCGCCACTGCGTGGAAAGAAGCCCTCGAAAGTGCTTTTGGAGACCGCGCCGGAACTGTGTACTACGCAGGCAAATCCTTCCTGTGTAAAGAGATTACGCGCTGGCTCTCGGTCGTTGGTGTTGGTTTAGATGTTTGCACAGGTGGTGAACTAGCGGTCGCAGTCGCCACAAATTTCCCTATGAATAAAGTGCAAGTTCATGGAAACAATAAGTCTGAAGATGAGATTCGCACAGCTATCACTGCAGGTGTTGGCACGATTGTGATCGACTCTTTTATTGAGATCGAGCGCGTTGCCGCAATCGCGCATGAACTTGGCAAAGTCCAGCGAGTATTTCTCCGACTCACGCCAGGCGTTGAGGCGCACACTCATGAATTTATCGCGACCGCGCATGAGGATGTGAAGTTTGGATTTTCCATAGCAAGCGGTGCGGCCTGGGATGCAATTGCGCGTGTGCAGGAGTTGGAAAGTGTTGAGCTT
>Ga0214180_1000241_pt1 | contig 20676 bp, 19 predicted proteins | sample TroBogEpilimnion_22_FD_153018 | JGI IMG/M metagenome (GOLD analysis project Ga0214180, IMG submission 153018) | Freshwater microbial communities from Trout Bog Lake, WI - 16OCT2007 epilimnion | ecosystem: Environmental > Aquatic > Freshwater > Lake > Epilimnion/Euphotic zone | place: Trout Bog... | reverse complement strand
GGCGCGGCGTCGGCGTGCCGTCGCGGTGTTTGCCGGCGGCTGCCGCCATGTTCTCGATGCCGGCTGCATCCAGATCGGCCGCGAGGATCACCGACCGCACGCCGTCGGACGCCAGCGCCGCTTCCGTATCGATCGAACGGATATCGCCGTGCGCGACGCGGCTGCGCACCATGACGGCATAAAGCTGGTTCGGCAGATTCAGATCGTCGGTGTAGCGACCCTCGCCGCGCAGCAGATACGGGTCTTCCTTGCGGGAAACGGGTTGCCCGACCGCGAATTTCTGATCCGCCACGAAGGCGGAATCCATTGACCCGTCCATGATGAACTGTCCCTTTAAGGGGTGAGGCCGTGCAGGGCCGCGAGGAATGTCGTGGCGCCGGCCGAACGTAGCGGGATAAACCGTTTCCCCGTCTGTCTACAGACGCGTTTCACCGTCCAAGCGGCGTCGTGGCTGATGCAATCGACGGGAAACAGAACGATGTCGGCGCGCCGCGTCAATTCCGGCAACAAAGCGGAATGATGCTCGATGCCGCCGTCGTGATGCAACAGCGTTGCGCCGCGTTCCTCGCCGAGCTGACGGAGATGGGCGATTTGCGGCGGACGACCGCCGACGTAAAGAATGGTGGTGCCGTCCAGGCGAACCGACGATTCGCCTTGTGCCGGCTGCAATCCTGCTTCGAAGAGTTGCAGTTCTTCACGGCATGCCTGGGCTTCGGTTTCGGCGGCCAAGCGCGCACTGCGTTCCACAGCCAAGGCGTCCTGCGCGTCCGTCAATTTGGCTTCGGCGGTCCTTCGGCGCTTCGTTTCGGCCGAAAGGCGGCGTTCGAGATCGCCGACAAGACGATGCAGCGTGTCGAATTCCTCGGCATGCGGCACCGCTGCCGGTTCGGCTGCGATACGGCGCGACAACGCCTGCCGCAGCCCCTGAATATCGGCGTCGCGGTGCACGACCGCGTCATGGAAAGCGGTTTGTTGACGCGCGAGCCTCTCCTCCAGCGCCGCTTTTTCCTCTTCCAGTTCCCGCAGGCGGCGAATATCGGCGCGATTGGCGGCGCCGACGAGATGCGAAAGCATATGCACCTCCCCGAATGCTTCGCGGACCAGGGCCTGACAGGTCAGATGATGCGTCAGCGTCGCCCAGTACGCACCCGGAATATCGCCGCGTTTGACGGCATCCCGCCACAGGCCGCGCAGTTCGGCCTCATCGCGGGCTTTGCCGAACTGGGCGATCGCCAGCTTGTGGCGGGTATCCAGCGCCTTGTTGAGCAGTTTCGCCGCCTGATCGTGCCGTCCGGCGGTCGATACGGCGATATGATGCAATTCGTGATCGGTCGCGCCGGACGGGGCGAGGCCGAGCTTCCCCAGGATCTGGCGCAGTTCCGCCGTCGACAGGCAGGTGCCGACGATGGAACAATGCAGATTCGTGCTGAACTCCCAGATTTTCGTCCGTCGCGTGCCGGCGACCGGTTCGGGGATGGCGGCGGGGCGCAGAAACAATGCGGGGGCCCCGCCGATAGCACCGATCGGACGTGCGAGAATAGCTGGGTGCAGCGCCTGGCTCACGACACCGTCACAACCCGGCTTGGGTCACGAACTTGGTGTTCAGATAACCCTCGATCGCTTCCAGCCCGCCTTCGGACCCGTAGCCGGAGTCCTTGACGCCGCCGAACGGCACCTCGGGCAGCGCCAGACCGTGATGATTGATCGACACCATGCCGCTTTCCACCTGCGCCCCGATGGCCTGGGCGGTTTTCGCCGACGCGGTGTAGGCGTAGGCGGCCAAGCCGTAAGGCAGACGATTGGATTCCGCGACAACATCGTCGAAGGTCCGGAAGCGGGAAATCACCGCCAGGGGGCCGAACGGTTCCTCATGCATCACGCGTGCGTTCATGGGCACATCGGTCAGCACGGTTGGTTCGAAGAAGTTGCCCTTGTTGCCGATGCGCGCGCCGCCGGTTTGCACGGTGGCACCCTTTTGCGCGGCATCGCCGATGAAGGACTCCATCGCACCGATACGGCGGGCGTTCGCCATCGGGCCCATGCGGGTGTCGGCGTCCATGCCGTCGCCGACCTTGATGGCGTTGGCGTGGTTGGTGAAACTTTCGACGAACTGGTCGTAGACCTTCTCCTGGATCAAAAACCGCGTCGGGGACACGCAGACCTGTCCGGCGTTGCGGAATTTCGCACCGGCCAGCAGGCGGCTGGCGAGGTTCACGTCGGCATCGTCGAACACGATGGCCGGGGCGTGACCGCCCAGTTCCATGGTCACCCGTTTCATGTGCGCACCGGCAATGGCGGCGAGCTGTTTGCCGATCGCGGTCGATCCGGTGAACGACATTTTCTTGATGACCGGATGCGGGATTAGATATTCCGAAATTTCCGCCGGGACGCCGTAGACCAGCCCGATGACACCGGCCGGCACGCCCGCGTCGGCGAAGCAGCGGATCAGTTCGGCGGGAGACGCCGGGGTCTCTTCCGGTGCCTTAACGATGATCGAGCATCCCGCCGCCAGCGCGATCGACAATTTGCGCACGACCTGATTGATCGGGAAGTTCCACGGCGTGAAAGCGGCAACCGGCCCAACCGGTTCCTTGATCACAAGCTGATAGATGCCCTCCCCGCGCGAGGGGATGACGCGGCCGTAGGCGCGTTTGGATTCCTCGGCGAACCAGTCGATGACATCGGCGCCGGCCAGGACCTCGCCCTTGGCTTCCGGCAGCGGCTTGCCCTGTTCCAGTGTCAGCAGCGGGGCGATGGCGTCGGCGCGTTCGCGCAGCAGATCGGCTGCCTTGCGCATGATCTTGGAGCGGTCGAAGGCGGAAATTTTCCGCCAAACCTGAAACCCTTTGTCCGCGGCGAGCAGGGCCTGATCGAGATCGGCCTTCTCCGCATGGGCCACAGTGCCGATCGGCTCGCCGGTGGCGGGATTGACGACCGGGATGGTGCGGCCGGAGGCTGCCGCGGTCCATTGGCCGCTGAGGAAGAGGGAGACGGAGGGATACATACTGTGGGTTCCTCGTGGTCGTTGTGTCCAATTGGATATAACGGCACGCGACGCTTGGCAAGGGGCGGCCACAGCCTGCCGTTCCCCCGCGAACGCGCGCGATCGGCGCTAAAACCGATAAGTCGCGAACAGCACAGCGAACGTCACATTCTTCCCCACCGCCTGCTGGATCGCCGGGCCGGCCAGAAACTCCGCCAGGATCGCCCCGGCGGTCAGATGCCGGTCGATCCGCCAGCGCACATCGACGGACAACTCGGTCCCGACCCCGGAGCCACTGACCTTGTTGGTATTGGCATACATCGCCATCCCGCTGCCGTACAGACCGTCGGTCTTCGATGCCCGCCAAAGCGTGTCCCAGCCGAATGTCGCGGTCAGATCCGGCCGAGGCGTCACGCTGAATACCGAACGAATGTCCATGACATTGGCGGGCACGAGCAGCGACGTTTCGGCGAAATAGGGCAGGCGCGGGAACATCGCGTTAAACGTGCCAAGGGCGGAGGATCGGCCATCGTCGCCGCTGGCCGCGTTCGCCTCCAGCCCGATTCTGGGATGCCAAGCCGTATCGCGAAACGTGTAGCCCAGGATGGCGGCCGCCATGCCGGCGCGAATATTCAGATTGCGGAACGTGCCGGTTTGCCAGGCGGCCTCGGCGTTCCAATCGAAACCGTCGGTGGCGCCGAACAGCCGCAACCCGAATGTCCGGCGGTTTTCCACGCCCGACAGGCCACGGTATTTCGCCAGATCGTTCTCGTAGTGCAGGAAATACAAATCGGCCTTTAGGACCGGCCCCAGCGGCACCGTCAGATAGCCGCCCCACAGCATCTGCGCCTGATTGGCTCGGTCGTCGAAGACGCCCTGCCCGTCGGTCACCGGCCGCACCGCGAGCAGATCGATCGTGGCATCGCCCCAACGATCGTTCAAACGGAAACCGTCGAAATCGCGGCGGACATTGGGGCCTTCCCGCACCGCGATCAGCCGCTGGAACCCGAACAACAGTTCCTCCCGTCCGACCCGTACAACCGGCGCATCGCCCAGCGGCGACGGCGGTTTCAGATCGACGAAGGCCTGCATGACATCCAAATGGTCGATGTCGGTGGTCGAGGAGACCCCACGGTTGCCCAACCGTTCCATCTCGCCCAGTTGGAGGAACACCCGGACGTAGTCGGTCGCGTGCAGATCGGCATTCAGCAGCAAGCGGTGCAACGCATAGAAGCTGGATGGCGGCGCCTTGATGCCGAAATTCGGGTTCAGGTAGGTTTCCGCCCGCTCCCGCAGCTCCCCGCCGAGACTCAGCCAGGTCGGACCGAACGAACCGTCGGAAAGGGGGATGTATTTGATCGGGTCCCAAAAATCGCCGCCACCGTTTTGGCCCGCGAGACCGGAAAAATCGTCGTTGTACCGCAGCGCATGATACGTGGCATCGCCCGGCTCCGGACTGGCGGCCCGCACCCGCGCGGCGAAACCCAGCACCAGACAAGCCAGCAGCAGGCAGGCCGCACGGCCGACGCGGATTCCCGACACTTTCAATCCGCTGCCGCCGGTACGACGGTATTCCATGCTGCCTTCTCCCCGATCCCGGCCCTCTGTAACGCCCGCCGGCCCCGCGAGTCACGCTACGGCACACAGGAGTCCGTCATGAACCGCATCGCCCAAGCCGCTGTCGCCGCCGTCTGTCTGGCCGGGTTCGGCTTTGTCCTGCTGCCATCCGGGTCGTCGCACGCCGAGGCCGAACGCCTGCTGCCAGCCCCCGCCCTGGACGAAACGCCCGGCAACGCGACCACGGAAGTCGCGGTCTTCGCCGGCGGATGCTTCTGGGGCATCCAGGGCGTGTTCCAACACGTCGCTGGCGTGACGAACGCTGTCTCCGGCTACGCCGGCGGGGAGGCTCGCACCGCGCAATACAACGCCGTCGGCTCCGGTGCGACCGGCAACGCGGAAACCGTGCGGATCACCTACGACCCGCGCGTCGTGACCTACGGCACGCTGCTGCGCATCTTCTTCTCGGTCGCGCACGACCCGACGGAGCTGAACCGACAGGGGCCGGATTACGGCACCCAATACCGTTCCGCGATCTTCCCCACCGACGACTCTCAGGCTCGTATCGCGGCGGCCTACATCGCCCAGCTCGACGGCGCGAAGACGTTCTCCAAACCCGTCGCCACGAAGATCGAACCCGGGAAATCGTTCTACCCGGCCGAGGGCTACCATCAGGACTACCTGACACTGCACCCCAATGCGCCCTATATCGCGTATAACGACATGCCGAAGCTCGAAGCGCTGAAGCGGGTGTTCCCCGCCGTGTGGCGCGCCGATCCCGTACTGGTCTCGAAGGAAGGACTGAAATGAACGACGGAGCATTCAAGGTCACCCGTAGCGACGCCGAATGGCGCGCGATGCTGACCCCCGAACAGTATTACGTCATGCGCGCGCACGGCACGGAACGGCCGGGCACCTGTGCGCTGCTGCTGGAAAAGCGCCAGGGGCGGTTCTCCTGCGTCGGCTGCGACACGGCGCTGTTCGAATCCGGCGGCAAGTTCGAAAGCGGCACCGGCTGGCCGAGCTTCGACGTGCCGATCGAGGGTACGGTGGAAACCACGGTGGATCGCAGCCACGGCATGGTGCGGACGGAGGTACATTGTGCGACCTGCGGCAGCCATCTGGGTCATGTGTTCCCCGACGGCCCGCCGCCGACCTACCAGCGGTACTGCATCAACGGGGTGGCGTTGAACTTCGCGCCGGCGGGGTAGGCCGTTTACGCTTGGCGGCGACCCGGCGCGCCGCCGCCAGGGCCAAACGCGCCCAGACAACCAGTTCGTCGGGTTCGTCGAACAGCCGGTCCGGTGCGCGCCAGAACGACAGGTCGATGGTCCGGCCCTGTTTTTCGTAGCTCAACGGCGGCTCGGCCGCTGCTTCCGCAAACGCGTCGCGGTTGAGCGCGTCGACGCGGAAATACAGGGTATTATCGGCGACAATGGCAAACATCGCATCGCCGCAAAAGACGCCGGTCGCCCCGAACATGCGGCGCGTGGCGGTGTAGCCAAGCGGGGCGAACTGGTCCTGGAGATAAGCAGCATAATCGGCGGTGGCGGTCATCGCGTGGCCCAGCCTTTCGGAACAGATGACAGCCGCGACCCCAGCACGCGTCATCCCGATTGCCAAGCGCTTCCCCCTCGCCCTACGGTTGCGGCAACCGAGAAACCGGAGCGAGACCAAGCCCATGAAGACCATCGATCCCCAAACCCTGCGCGCCTGGATCGGCGACGGCCACGAACTGGCCCTGCTGGACGCACGCGAGGACGGGGAGTTCGGCGCCGAACACCTCTTCTGGGCCATCCCCTGCGGCCTATCCCGCCGCGAAACCCGCGCTCGGGCGTTACTGCCCCGGCCGGGGACTCGTATCTGCTGCGTGGACGACGGGCGCGGTCTCGCCGAACAGTTGGCGGCGTGGCTGGAATCCATCGGCTGCACCGACGTCTCCGTCCTGAAAGGCGGCACCAAGGCCTGGATCGCGGCGGGCTACGTCGTGTTCTCCGGCGTCAACGTGCCGTCCAAAGCGTTCGGCGAATGGGTGGAGCATCACTACGGCACCGAAAGCCTGGACGCCCCGGAACTCGACGCGTTGATCAGATCCGGCCGCGACATGGTCGTGCTGGACAGCCGCACGCAGGAGGAATTCACCCGCATGTCGATCCCCACCGGGATCAGCGTGCCGGGCGGGGAACTGGTCTACCGCATCGGGGATATCGCCCCGAACCCCGACACGTTGGTCGTGGTCAACTGCGCCGGCCGCACCCGCAGCATCATGGGGGCGGAAAGCCTCCGCCGCGCCGGCATCCCCAACAAGGTGGTGGCGCTGCGCAACGGGACGATGGGCTGGGATCTCGCCGGCCTGACCTGCGAGCATGGGCGCACCGACCGCTTCAAGCCTGGTACGCCCGCGACTGCCGCGTTGGCGCTGGAACGGGCCACGAATTTCGCCAACGAAACCGGTGTGCGGACGATTTCCCCCGCCGATCTGACGGCGTTCGAGGCCGACAACACCCGCACGCTGTATGTCCTGGACGTCCGCGATCCCCCGGAATTCCGCGCCGGCCACCGGCCCGGCAGCATCAGCGCCCCCGGCGGGCAGTTGGTGCAGGCAACCGACACCTGGATCGGCGTCCGCAACGCCCGCATCGTGCTGCTGTGCGACACCGGCGCCCGCGCCCGCATGTCGGCTTCGTGGCTGCGGCTGATGGGGCACCAAGACGTGTTCGTGGTCGAAGGCGGCCTGGACGCTGTCCGATCCGGCGGCACACCTCGGGCCGCGACGCCGGAACTCGGCATCCCCTGCGACACCATCGACGTCGCCGGTCTGGCCGCGATCCTGGCCGACAACACCGCCGTGGTGGACCTGTCGCGCAGCATCGACTTCCGCGACGGACACATTCCCGGCGCGCATTGGGGCGTGCGCACCCGATTGGCGGGGCTGGAGCCGGCGTTGCGGGCGGCGAAGCACGTCGCGATTGCCTCCCCCGACGGGGAAGCCGCGATCCTGGCGGTGCCGGAGGTCCGCGCGCTGTCCGGCAAGGAACCGAAGGTTCTCAAAGGCGGGACCGCCGCCTGGAAAGCCGCCGGGCAACCGCTCGAAAAGAACCGGCTGATCCCGGCGGACGCCGATTGCATCGACTTCTACCTCCGCCCCTACGACCGTAACGCCGGCATCGAGGAAGCGATGAACGCCTATTTGTCCTGGGAAATCGACCTCGTGCATGAGATCGAGCGGGACGGGACCGTGCGGTTCGGTGCCGGCGCTGGCCATTAAGGCGGGGCGCGCGGCGCTCGATTTTCTGCTTCCACCGCATTGCGCGGCCTGCGATGCGCGCGTGGCAACGGCCGGCCTGCTGTGCGCGTCCTGTTTCGCCGCGACGCGCTTCATCGGAGAACCCTGCTGCGATTGCTGCGGCGTGGCGTTCTCGGCTCAGGCCGAAGGCGGCGCGGCGCGGCTCTGCCTGGATTGCGAGGCCCATCCGCCGCTGTTCCGGCACGCCCGAGCGGCGCTGACGTACGATGAACAGGGGCGGCGACTGATCCTGCCGTTCAAGCACGCCGACAGACCGGAGCTTGCCGAACTCCTGGCGCCGCACATGGCGCGCGCCGGGGCGGCACTGCTGCGCGACGCCGATGTCCTGGTCCCCGTGCCGTTGCACCGCCGCCGCCTGTTCGCCCGCCGCTACAACCAAGCCGCCTTGCTGGCCTTGGCGCTCGGCCGTTCGACCGGCGTGGCGGCCATGCCCGACGGGCTGCGACGCACGCGCAACACCGCGTCGTTGGGGCAGAAAACGGCGACGGAGCGGGCACAGGAAGTCGCGGACGCCTTCACTGTGCGGCCCGGGCGGGAGGATCGCCTGGCGGGAAAGGCGGTGGTATTGATCGACGACGTCATGACATCGGGCGCCACGGCGAATGCTTGCGCGGCGGTTTTGCTGGGCGCGGGCGCCCGATCGGTGGATGTGCTGGTCGCCGCGCGCGTGCCGCCGCCGCGGGCGCACGAATTGGATTCACAGGAGCATTGAACCGCATGGCCGACGCGTCCGCCATCAATATCGGGGTGATCCAAACCGGCGGAAAAGCCGCGAAACGCAAAGGCAGCGGCAATCGTACGATCCTCGTCACCGGCATCGCCCGATCCGGCACCAGCATGGTCGCGGCGGTGCTGCGGGCGGCCGGGCTGCATATGGGCGATTTGGTGCACGACGTGGTGCATGAAGACGCCCAGATGCAGGAGGTTCTGCGTGCCCGCGATACCGCGATGCTGCGGCGCCTGATCGACCAAAGGAATGCACAGCACAAGCAATGGGGCTTCAAGGCGCCCAGCCTGCACGCGCTGATGCGCTACGATGAGGTCGGTCTGTTTCGGAACCCGCATCTGATCGCGATCTACCGCGACCCGGTGGCGGTCGCGGTGCGGCATGCAATCTCCGAACATGGCGACGCGGCGGCGGGACCTGCGAACACCCTGAGCGGCATGGCCGCGCTGACGCGATTCGCCGAGCAGGCGGGGTGCCCGACTTTGTTTTTGAGTTATGAGAAGGTGTTGTCGTTCCCGCCGTTGCTGGTCGACAGCGTGCTGGATTTCTGCGGCATCGCGGCCAGCGCCGAACAACGGGCCGCGTTGCTGACGCATGTCGAGCCGAACAATCCCGCGTATATGGCGGCCGCGTCGCGCCGTTTTCTTGGCCGGATCGACGGGATCATGGACGGCGAATTGTTCGGCTGGTGTTTCGAGGAAGGCAAGCTGGAACCGGTGGCGCTGGATGTCTATGCCGACGATCACCTGATCGAAAGCTTCGTCGCGGACGGCTATCGGGCGGATCTGGCGGCGGGCGGCATCGGCAATGGCTTGCACGGGTTCTCATGCGACCTGAGCCACCACAAGCTCCGCGCCGACGCCACGATCCGGGTGCGGATCAAAGGTCGGAACTTGGAGCTTGAGAACAGCGGCACGGCGTTGAACGGATTCCCGGTCTCCGTGGGGTGACCGGGTCCCGCCCACGACCGCGTTTGACGCGCAACCTACCAGCCGGTAGCCTTCCTTGCCAAAGCAGGACACTCCACGAAAGGCGCGATCATGAAAGTCGGTATGGCACTCAACATGCTCAGTCAGCCCGGACGGCCCGACTCGGCCATCCTGAATGAGCATATGCAGCTCGGCGATCTGGCCGAGCCCCTGGGTTTCGACTCCCTGTTCGCGCTGGAGCATCATTTTACGGGTTACGCGATGTCGCCGTCGCCGTTGCAGTTCCTGTCGTACTACGCGGGGCGGACGAAGCGGATTCATCTGGGCACCGGCGTGATCGTGATCCCCTGGCACGACCCGATCCGCATCGCCGAACAGATCGCCCTGCTGGACATCATGTGCGGCGGCCGTTGCATCTTCGGCTTCGGCCGCGGCGCCGCGCGCGTGGAATACGAAGGCTTCCGCATCCCGATGGACGAAGCCCGCCCGCGCTTCAAGGAAGGCCTGGACATCATCAAGCTCGGCCTGACCCAGTCCAGCTTCGAATACGATGGGGAGTTTTTCAAAATTCCCCGCACCTCCATCCGCCCGGCGCCGATTTCCCACCCGGAACGGCGCTTCTACGGCTCGGCCAACAGCCCGGAATCGGCGAAACTGATCGCCAGCAACGGCCTGGGCCAGCTGATCGTGATGCATAACGAATGGTCCAAGGCCGCGCATGAGGTTTACGACTTCCACAAATACGCGATGGAGGCTGGCCACACGCCGAAGCCGCCGATCATCGTGACCAACGTCGCCTGCGCCGAGACCCGCGCCGAAGCCGACGACCGCGCTTTGACGTGGCTCGGCAAAAAATGGGATTCCGTCGACAACCACTACCGTTTCTCGGACGGCGGCCTAGCCAACGTGAAGGGCTACGAAGCCTATTCGAAGATCGGCCGCACCTACGCGAAAATGGCCGACCTGACGCACCGCCAGAAGATGACCGACACCTACGTGAAGATCCAACTGGTCGGCACGCCCGACGATTGCATCCAGCAGATCGCGCAGCTGCGGTCGCTGACCGGGCTGGATCATCTGGTGTGCGAATTCTCCTACGGCGGCCTGCCCCACGATGAGGCGGAACAGAACCTGCGCCTGTTCGCCGACAAGGTGAAGCCGGTGTTGCAGAGCGATTCCCTGTTCACCCGCCCGCCGGAAATCGTGACCGATCTGCCGTCGTATCAGGATACCGGGGTGTTCGTGCCGGCGTGATGGGCGGATCGGCGCTTGGGGAAGCCTTATCGGACCGGACTGTCATGATCGTGGGATGCGAACTAAAGTTGTGCGACTAACGTCCGCTGCCCGACATTTTCGCTGACATCGTGTCTCTCGTCCCGTCATTGCGAGCGCAGCGAAGCAATCCAGGGTGCATGGGGTTCTGGATTGCTTCGCTGCGCTCGCAATGACGGGGAGGGACGTGCGCCCCACGCCATAAAATCGCACTCCGCGATCATGCCGAGAGTTTCTCGCGGGTTGTTATGGACACGGACATGGACATGATTGTGACATTCAACCGACGGGACTTTCGAACCTCGGGAGATCGCTTCGCGTTCGATGTTTTGTTGCCCATGGAAACAATACGGAGAGTACTATGACAACCCAAACATCGACATATCCCCTGCGTCTTCCGACCTCCGTGAAAGCCGAAGCTGAAAAATTGGCGGCTAAAGAAGGGACAAGCCTCAATCAATTCGTCGCAACCGCGGTGGCGGAGAAAATCGCGGTACTTCGCACCGCCGACTATTTCGTCACGCATCGGAAACGCGTGGATTGGACCGCGTTCGATCGGCTCATGGCGCGCGGCGGAGGCGAGCCGCCCCGCCCCGGGGATGAAATGCCTGCTTGACTCCCGCATCGGCACGTCCGCAGACTGAAGGACCAAAAAGCGGCCAAAAACGGCCGCGGTCCCAAGGGAGGACGTGCCGATGTTGCGTAACAAAGTTTCGCGGCGACGTGCAATCGCGGGTGCGGGCGGCCTGACCGCCGCCACCATCCTGCACTGGCCGGCAAACGCCGCCGAGTTCACCTACAAGATGGGTTCGTCCTCGCCGATGGACCACCCGGCCATGGCCCACTACAAAATCGCCGCCGACAAAATACGCGAGCAGAGCAACGGCCAGCTCGACATCGTCATCTACCCCAACAGCCAGTTGGGCGGCGACACCGCCATGATATCGCAGCTGATTTCCGGCGCGATGCAGATGTACAGCCTGCCGATCGACCTGCTGGCACCGCGCAATCCCGTCTGCGGCATCACCGGCGTCGGCTTCGCCTTTCCCACCTACGACGATGTCTGGAAAGCGATGGACGGCGACCTCGGCAAAATGCTGCGGGAGACGGTGGCCGGCATGGGGGTCCAGTGCATGGATGCCACCTATGACCACGGCTTTCGCCATGTGACCACCCGCACCAAGCCGATCGTGACGGCGGCCGATCTGGAGGGTTTCAAAATCCGCCTGCCGGTCGCGCCGTTCCTGATCTCCTTGTTCCGCCACCTCGGCGCCGCGCCGACAGCGTTGAATTTCAGCGAGGTCTACAGCGCGCTTCAAACCGGCATCATGGACGGGCAGGAAAATCCGCTGGTGCTGATCGACACCGCCAAGCTGTACGAAGTGCAGAAATACTGCAGCCTGACGGGCCATATCTGGTCCGGCTTCCACGCCGCCTTCAACATGGCCGCCTGGCAGAGGTTGCCAGCCGGTTTGCAGGAACTCGCCCACAAACACTTCGTGGCGGAGGCTCTGGTGCAGCGGCAGGACTTCTACAAGATGACAGAAGATGAGCGCGCCAATCTGACCGGCAAAGGCATGATCTTCAACAAGCCGGATCCGCAGTCGTTCCGGCAGGCCCTGTCGAAAAGCGGCTACTATCCGGACAGCCGGAAAACCGCCGGCGACAAAGCCTGGGCGGCGTTGGAGAAATACGCCGGGCATCTGGGCTGACAGGCGAATCATAGGGTTTGACCCGGCCCCCGCTGCTGCCTACCTATGGGGGTCGGAGCCCAACGCATGAACCATCCCCTCGTTCCCCCAGGGTCCCCCCCTGGCACCGCGCCGCGCTTCTCCGGCCGCATGCCCGGTCTCGCCTCGGCTTTGCCACCCGGCCTGGACATCCGTTCGGCTGCCGTGTTGCGCGAAATCGTGGAACAATATGTCGAAACCGGCGAACCCGTCGGCAGCCGTACCCTGTCGCGCCGCTTACCGATGCACCTGTCGCCCGCCACGATCCGCAACGTCATGGCCGATCTGACGGATTCCGGCCTGCTGTTCGCCCCCCATACCTCCGCCGGCCGCCTGCCGACCGACCAGGGGCTACGTCTGTTCGTCGACGGCCTGCTGCATTTCGGCGAACTCACCGAGGACGAACGCGAATCCATCACCGCCAAGCTCGGCACCGCCGGCCGCAGCCTGGAAGACACGCTCGCCGAGGCCAGCACCATGCTGTCCGGCCTCTCCGCCGCCGCCGGTCTGGTGTTGGCCCCGAAAGCCGAGGGCGCGTTGCGGCATATCGAATTCGTACCCCTCGGGTCCGGCCGAGCGCTGGTGGTGCTGGTGGCGGCGGACGGGCACGTGGAAAACCGTGTGATCGAAATTCCGCCCGGCGTCCCCCCGTCCGCGTTGCAGCAGGCCAGCAACTATCTGAATGCCCGCCTGTCCGGCCGCCCTCTGGTCGAACTGCGCGAACACGTGGCCAGCGAAATGGCGGCCAACCGGACAGAACTGGACTCATTGGCGGCGCAGGTCGTCGCCGCCGGTCTGGCCACCTGGACCGGCGAGGGCCGCGGCGGCAGTCTGATTGTTCGCGGTCAAGCGCGTCTTCTGGCCGACGTGACGCAAATCGAAAGCCTCGCGGCCATTCAGGCGCTGTTCGAGCGGCTGGAGGCGCAGGAGACCATGATCCGCCTGCTGGAACTGGCGGAGCAATCCGATGGCGTGCGCATTTTTATCGGTGCCGACAGCGGGTTGTTCGGCACGTCCGGCGTGTCGATGGTCGTGGCCCCGGCACGCGGGGAAGGCGGACGCATCGTCGGCGCGATCGGTGTGATCGGCCCGACGCGGATCAATTACGGGCGGATCATCCCGGTGGTGGATTATACTGCGCGCGTGATCGGGCGGCTGTTGGGATGAGCCTGTCGTTCGAACCGCTGCACCGGCATTTCGTCGCCGCTGTCCGCGGGTTCGACATGCGCGATCCCATCGGTTCGGATACGGTGCGCATGTTCGAGGATGCGATCAACCGTTACGCCGTGCTGGTGTTTCCGGCGCAGCACGTGGACGATGCGCAGCAGTTGGCATTTACCGCGAATTTCGGCCCGCCGGATATCGGCCGCAAGAAGGCGGTAAAGTCCGCCGACAGCCGGTTACCGACGGAAATGATCGACTTGTCCAATCTGGACGAAAACGGCTACGTCATCGACCCGCATCATAGGCGGGTTTTGTCGCTGCTAGGCACGCGGTTGTGGCACTCCGACAGCTCCTATCAACGTCCCGCCGCGAAATTCTCCATGTTACGGGCCGTGACCGTTCCGCCTTGGGGCGGGGAGACGGAATTCGCGGATTGTCGCGCTGCGTACGATACACTGCCAGCGTATCTGCGCGCCGAGGCGGACGATCGTTTCGCCGAACACTGGGTGCACCATTCGCGTTCGACGCTCGGCTGGGAGCCGACCGAGGAGGAAATCCGCGGTGCCATGGCGCCCGTGCGCTGGCCTTTGGTCCGCGTTCATGCCGGCAGCGGACGCAAGACACTGTATATCGGTGCGCATGCGCGACGGGTAATCGGTCTGCCGTTGCCGGCCGGGCGGATTTTGTTGCGCGATTTGCAGGAACACGCGACGCAACCGGAATTTGTCTATCGCCACGCCTGGAAACCGGGCGATTTGGTCCTGTGGGACAATCGCGCCGTCATGCATCGCGGTTGCCGTTACGATCTGGCACATGCGCGGGATATGCGGCGCACGACGGTGCTGGATATGGCGTCGCTGGCCGAACGGGATTGCGGGGCCGACGCTTCCGACGCAGAGTGATCCCAAAGATAGCGGGAGCAAGCGTATGGAATGGACCAGCAGTGTCGTGTCCGTGGCGGGCACGGCCATACATGTCCGGCGGGGCGGCAAAGGTTCGCCAGTCGTGGTGTTGCACCGGGACATCGGCTCTCCGGACCGGTTGGCGTTTTACGATGCGTTGGCCGCCAAGCACGAAGTGATTATCCCCAACCATCCGGGATACGGTGCCTCGCCTCGGGTCGATTGGCTGGGCAATGTCCGCGATGTCGCAGCGGTGTACCGAGCGATGCTGGGACAGATGGGCCTGGGCGGCGCGACGTTGGTGGGCTTGGGGTTCGGGGGATGGATCGCGGCGGAAATGGCCTGTTTCGCGCCGCACGACACGCCGCGACTGGTGCTGGCGGGCGCGATGGGCATCAAACCGCCGGTGGGCGACATCTTCGATCAGGCATTGGTCAGCTATATCGAGTACGTGCGCGAAGGCTGCCACGACAAGGGCACGTTCGGGCGTATCTACGGGGAGCGTCCGACGTCCGAACAACTGGTCCTATGGGACCTGTGCCGGGAAATGTCGTTCCGGCTGGCCTGGAAACCCTACATGTTCAACCACTCGCTGCCTCATCTGCTGCGGGCGGTAAAGTCGAAATCGGTGATCGTCTGGGGCGACGACGACCGCATCGTTCCGGCCAGCGCGGGCGCCGTTTACGCCGAATCTCTCCCGCACGCGCAACAGGCGACCGTGGCCAACGCCGGCCACCTGATCGAGTTCGAACAGCCGGACGCATTCGCCCGCCTGATCACGCAATTCATCGCTTCAACCTAGGAGCACGACCATGCATCTGATGTACTTCACGGAGCAACCGATGAAGGATTACCCGGCCGAGGCCGGGTTGGAGATCGGTTACACCTCCTTGCTGATGTCGAACAAGCATTTCAATCCGGTCGACGGCAGCCGGCTATATAACGAATTCCTGGAAAATTACGTCTACGCCGAGGAGATGGGCGTCGACGGCATCATGCTGAACGAGCATCACAACGCGCCGTTCTGCATGCAGGCGAAGGCGAATATTTTCGCGTCCCTGCTCGCCGGCATGACCAAGCGGGTGAAGATTGTGCTGCTGGGCAATCCGTTGCCGCTGAACGACAATCCGGTCCGGCTGGCGGAAGAGCTGGCGATGATCGACATGATCTCCAAGGGTCGGCTGGTGTCCGGGTTCGTGCGCGGCGGCGGGCAGGAACAGCTGGCGACCAACGCCAACCCGGCCTTCAACCGCGAGCGTTTCCAGGAAGCGCACGACCTGATCGTGAAGGCCTGGACCGTCCCCGGCCCGTTCCGGTGGGAGGGCAAGCATTTCCACCAGCGCGTCGTGAACCCTTGGGCGCTGCCGCTGCAACAGCCGCATCCGCGCATCTGGATTCCCGGCGTCATCAGTCACGAAACGATCGTCTGGGCCGCGCAGAACGGCTATCCGTATATCTGTCTCAATACCTCCATTGAGGATACGAAGCGGATCTGGCAGCGTTACGATGCCGCCGCCGCCGAGGTCGGATATACACCGGGAACGGAGCATCGCGGCTATCTGATCCGCTGCCACGTCGCGGAGACCGAGGAAAAGGCGTTGGAAAGCGCGCGTCAGTTCCTGTGGATGGACGGCGAGTTCACGGGCCGCCTGAAGCCCGTTTGGGCCTCGCCGTCGGGCTATTTCTCCCCGTCGTCGCGCCAGACCTTCGTGGAATTCGTGGCCGGGCAGAGCGCATCGCCATCGCGGCCGCGCAAAACGTTCGAACAGCAGCTGGCCGATCTGCAAATCGTCGCCGGCACACCGGAGCAGGTGACCAGGTCGCTGCGCACCATCATGCGCGAAACGCGGCCGGGCATCATGGCGTTCTGGGGCAACGAAGGCCGCATGGCGCAGGCCGACGCCCAAACCTCCATCCGTCTGCTCGGGCAGGAAGTGATGCCGGCGCTGCGCGAAACGGCGAAGGAACTGGACCTGAAAAGCCCATTCGAAACCGACATGCCGGTCAGCCGGGCATGGGCGGAGGCGCAGGCGCAACGGAAAGCGGCGGCGGAGTAACACGACACGCGTCGGACCGGCCGGCGGCGGGTGCTTGCCGTTGGTCGGCTCTTACGATTATGATACCTCACAGATACATTGCCGCCCGAGGAATCGTCATCGTACAGGAGACATCCATGCGGATCGCTCGCGCCGTATGCCGCCGTGTTCTGACATCGTGCCTGCTGCTTGCCGGGCTATGGATGCTCGCCATACCGGGGGCCTCGGCCCAAACCACCCAGCAGTTGGTGTGTCCGCCAGCGGATCACGGCGGTCCGATCGCGGCGGGCGATTTCGCCTACAACAATTGTTGGACGACAAAATACGGTCCGGCGGCGGCGGATATCGTCACCAAGGGTTCCAACATGCTGTCCTGCAAGACCCCTTCCGGCAGCGCGGTATCCTACGGGTTGTGCTTCTACTCCGGCCCATCGGTTGCGACCGGCAAGAAAGGCAATCCGCCCTTGCCATGCGTCCTGTCGGCGGACGGGAAATCGGCCAACTGCACATGTTACAAGCTCTCGACGGACGTCACGCCGCCGGGCGGCACGACACAGTCCCGTCCTTATTTCATCGATATCAATGGCATCCTGAACCTGGACGTCTACAAGCGGACGGCCTCGGCGGCCAACTGCGGGCCGGACGGCTCGAAATGCGCGGGACCCACGGGCAAGGTGCCGGAAGCCTGCACGGCCACGAATAACAATACGATGATGCCGGGCGCACCGCTGATCTCGGTCTTCTCCCCGCTGAAGGAAATTCGCTACGCGGGTCCCAAGGGATCGCCGCAAACGACGGCATGCAAGGCCGGGCTGTATGCCGGCTGCATGACCGCGCCTTGTGCCGACAACGGACAGAAAGACGCCCAGGGCAATCCGTTGGTGCAGTGCTCCTGCCCGGTGGTTTACGGCCCGTACGAGGTCGGTGAGCCGGGTGTCAATTGCGATGCCACCGCAATGAGCACCGATGGCCAGCCGGGGAAAACCTATGTCTGGTCCGCCAGTCATAACCCGATCAAGAACCCTGGCCCGCCGGCGCGTGTTCCGTAACCACCCCCTCCTCAAGCGGCACGTGAGGGATCATACTCGCCGGCATGATCCCTTTATCCATCCTCGACCTATCCCCGATCCCCGAAGGCAGCGACGCCGGCGTCGCGCTTCGGAATTCCCTCGACCTCGCGCGCCACGTCGAAGCCCTTGGCTTCCAGCGCTACTGGATGGCCGAACACCATAATCTGCCTGGGATCGCCAGTGCGGCGACATCAGTCGCGCTGGCGCACGTCGCGGCGGGCACCAAGACCATCCGCGTCGGCGCCGGGGGCATCATGCTGCCCAACCACGCGCCGCTGCTGATCGCCGAGCAGTTCGGCACACTGGCGGCGCTGTATCCCGGGCGGGTCGAACTGGGCCTGGGCCGAGCACCCGGGTCCGATCAGATCACGGCGCGGGCGATGCGGCGGACGTTGGCGGGAGGCGACGATTTCCCGCAGGATGTCGTCGAGCTGATGCACTATTTCCAGCCCGCCGAACCCAACCAAGCCGTGCGCTGCGTGCCCGGCGAGGGACAGACGGTCCCCATTTGGATCCTCGGCTCATCGACCTACGGCGCCCAACTCGCCGCGATGCTGGGGCTGCCGTTCGCCTTCGCCTCGCATTTCGCACCGGGGATGATGATGGACGCCATCGCCATTTACCGCCAGCGCTTCCGCCCCTCCGCGCAGCTCCAAACCCCGAACGTCATGCTCGGCGTCAACGTCGTGGCGGCGGATACGGAGGAGGAAGCGCGGTTTCTGTTTTCCTCCACCCAGCAATCGTTCCTGAATATTCGTCGCGGCCGGCCGGGAAAGCTGCCGCCGCCGGTCGCCGACATGGACTCGCGGATCGATGCCTATGGGCGGGCGATGCTGGAGGACGCTTTGGCCTGCGCGGTGGTGGGCAACGCCGATACGGTGCGGGCCGGTTTGAACGCGTTCGCGGAACGCACCGGCGCGAATGAGTTCATGGTCACGTCCAACATCTTCGATCATGCCAAACGCAAGCGATCGTTCGAAATTCTGGCCCAGGCCGGCGGAATCGCACCGCCGCCGTAAAACAGCCGCGCAATGGCTTTGCCGCTCCGGTCGCCGGATCGGTATTAAGCCGCCATCTTCTCCGCCCGCACGTCCTTAATATCCCGGAACGTCAGCCCCGGCGCCAGTTCCTCTGCTCGGCGCATCATGAAGCCGGAGGTCGCCAGGAACACCGGGTCCCCGTCCACGTCGTCCGCCATGGCCGAGCGGTTGTCGCCGACAAACTTGGCAAGCGCCGCCTTATCGGGCGCGCCGACCCAGCGGGCCAACTGGAACGGGCACGCTTCGAACCCGACCGCGACGCCGTATTCGCCGGCCAGCCGCGATTGCAGAACGTCCAGCTGCAACGTCCCGACCACGCCGACCAGGGGTGCCGATCCGTCTTGGGGACGGAACAGCTGTACCACGCCTTCCTCGGCCAGTTCCACCAGGGCTTGGCGCAGTTTTTTCGCCTTCATCGCGTCGTCCAACCGCACGCGGCGGAGGATTTCCGGGGCGAAGTACGGGACGCCGACGAAGTTCAGGTCCTCGCCCTCGGTCAGCGTATCGCCGATGCGCAAAGTGCCGTGGTTTGGGATGCCGACCACGTCGCCGGCAAAGGCCTCATCGGCGATTTCACGTTCGCGCGCGAAGAAGAACTGCGGCGCGTGCAGCGGAATGGATTTGCCGGTGCGCACCTGCTTCAGCCGCATGCCGCGCACCAGCCGCCCCGAGCACACACGCGCGAAAGCGATGCGGTCGCGGTGGTTGGGGTCCATGTTTGCCTGGATTTTGAACACCAGCGCCGTCAGGCCGGGGTCGGCGGCGTGCACGATGCGCTTGTCGGCCGGCTGATCGCGCGGCGGCGGGCCGTATTCCGCCAGACCGTCCAGCAAATCCGCCACGCCGATATCCTTGATCGCGCTGCCGAAATACACCGGCGTCAGATGCCCGGCGTTGAAGGATTCCAGGTCGAACTCCGGCAGCGCCTCGCGGATCAGATCGACCTCATCCCCCACGTCCTGCAGGCGGCGGTCGGACTGGGGTAGTTCGGCGATCAGCCGCATCTCCCGCTTGCGCAGGTCGTAGGTCCCCGCGAACTCCGACGCCCGTCCGATCGGCCAGGTGACGGGGGAGGTATCCAGCGCCAGCGCGTTCGAGACCTCATCCAGCAGTTCGATCGGGTCGCGGGCCTCGCGGTCCATCTTGTTGACGAAGGTGATGATGGGGATGTCGCGCAGGCGGCAGATTTCGAACAGTTTGCGTGTCCGAGCCTCGATGCCCTTGGCGGCGTCGATGACCATGACGGCGGCATCGACGGCGGTCAGGGTGCGGTAGGTGTCCTCGGAAAAGTCCTCGTGGCCCGGCGTGTCCAGCAGGTTGAAGACGCAGCCCTTATACTCGAACGTCATGACGGATGTGACGACGGAGATGCCGCGATCCCGCTCGATCCCCATCCAGTCGGAGCGTGTGCGGCGGCGCTCGCCCTTGGCGCGCACGTTCCCCGCGAGCTGAATCGCCCCGCCGGCCCGCAGCAGGTGTTCTGTCAGCGTGGTCTTGCCGGCGTCGGGGTGGGAGATGATCGCGAAGGTGCGGCGACGGGCGATTTCAGCGGATTGTTCGGTCATGCGCGCCGTATAGAGGAACCGGCGCCCCTAGTCATGCCCGGCGTGCAGGCGCGGCGCGTAGGTGCCGATCCAGCCGTCTTTGACGATGTATTGGTCGGCGTCGCCCCAGGGGGACACGGCGTAAACGACGGCCATGCCGTGGGAGACCGCGATGCTGACCACGACCGCGGCAATGATCGCGGCGCGTCGCGGCGGGACGGGCGACGCAAGGCACAGGCGGCGGACGCCGAGAAGGGCGGCGAGGATGAGGAAGGGGTAGAATTCCACGCGGTAGCGGTAGTTCATGCTGATGGCGATGAGCATCAGAAATGGGGGGAGTGCGAGGCCGAGGAGGAGTGCGGCAATCGTCGCCCCGTTACGCGTCATGGCGGGCGCAGGCCCGCCACCCACGACT